>Ga0181372_1000159_pt1 | contig 17403 bp, 14 predicted proteins | sample LowvirmetaG_5_FD_130161 | JGI IMG/M metagenome (GOLD analysis project Ga0181372, IMG submission 130161) | Marine viral communities from the Subarctic Pacific Ocean - Lowphox_08 viral metaG | ecosystem: Environmental > Aquatic > Marine > Oceanic | place: Subarctic Pacific Ocean | collected...
ATCAAGGACAACTACGATGAAATAGTGGCCAAGTGCCGCAACCACATTTTCGGTATGGCTTTCGACACCGCAGAGGGTCGCCTGGCCGTGGAAACCTCCGCAGAAGAGCGTGAGCGGATATTCGAGGAAAAGTGGACCGGCAGCTTCCGCTGGGTATTCGAAACCTTCGAGGACCTGCTGGGCAGTGCAGACGCCAACCTGTGGGCCTCCGAATTCATCATCAAGAAGATGCGGGAACGCATAGAAGACCCGGAAGTTGCCGATATCCTGGTGCCGAAACCTGGCGAATACCCGCTGTTTGCCAAGCGCCCTCCGCTGGACCATGGCTACCTCGAAGCTTACAGCCGCGACAACGTGCACCTGGTCGATATTGCCGAGCGCGAACCTATCGTCGAAATCACGGAAACCGGTATCACGACAAGTCAGGGTCACCACGAGTTCGACATCATTGTGCTGGCCACGGGCTTCAAGGCCTATACCGGTGCGCTGGAAGCCTTCCCCATCCGCGGCGAGAGCGGCCAGACCCTGCGTGAGAAGTGGCAGAAGGTATCAAAATCGATCATGGGCGTGTGCGTCGCCGACTTCCCCAACATGTTTGTGGTCACCGGGCCCCAGGCGCCGTTTGCCAACCTGCCCACCTCTATCGAGCAGAACGCCATCTGGATCAAGGACTGCATCGAGAAAATGGAGAAGGACGGCTACGACGTCTTTGAGCCCCGTGCCGACGCCGAGGATGCCTGGACCGCGCACACCGCGGAAGTCCACGAGCAGACCCTGATGGCCCAGGGCGACAAGGTCAACTCCTGGATGATGGGCGCCAACCTGGAGGACAAGGCTCCGCGGGTGCTGATCTACTTCGGTGGTGCCAACGTCTACTACGACAAGATGCGTGAGTCCGTCGACGCCGGCTTCCCGGAACTGGAGTTCCGCAAGCGCGTTGCCTGATACCTGAACCGGCGGGCCGCGTGCCCGCCCTCGCCTTCTGCGCATCCTTCGCGCCGCCTCGACCCCCGCCTGCCGCGGGGGTTTTTCGTTGACCCTGAGCCGCTTCGGGGCCGATCCGGCCTTGGCCAGCCGCATTTTTCTCACCACCTTTAGCGATGTGCTCGGCATGGCCTGATGCTGTCTCTCGCAACACTGCTGTTGATGTAGCAAGTCATCAAAATAAAATTCGCCGATGGAATTCGACTTGCAGCGAGCGCGCCCACGCGCCATGATCGGTCCGGTAAATGAGCCACTGCACCACCATGGAGGGATGGCAGGCTAAACCAGGGGGAGCCTCCGGCATCGTGCACGTAGCAACGTAGACGGCGCCGTACTGGGATAAAAATCAACCCGATTAATCTGCGAACGTAATGATAGAAGTCGTTAAAGTAATGGTTGCCGACCTGAAGCCGGGCATGTACGTCTCGGGCCTTGATCGGCCATGGCTGGAAACCCCGTTTATCCTGCAGGGCTTTCGCATCACCTCGGAAGAGGACATTCGAGGGCTGCGACGCCACTGTCAGTACGTCTTCGTCGACATCGAAAAAAGCCGACACATCGACTACGCCCTGCAGCGCAAACGGCGCGTGCAGCGGCCGCGCCTCTCGCGGGAGGCCATGTTTCCCACGCGGCGCCTGGTCAACTACACGGATAGCGCCGAGTGGGCAGAGGAATACCCGCGCGCGGAAGATGCCGTACAGCAGCTTTCACAAGGGCTGGAGGAGGTGTTCCAGAACGCGCGTGATGGTGCCGCAGTCGATGTGGTGCGCGTAAAGCGCTCCGTTGAGCCGATGATCGACAGTATTTCGCGCAATCCGGACGCCTGCATCTGGCTGGCCCGTCTCAAAGAACAGGACAAGTACACCTACCAGCACTCTCTCGGCGCGTCCATCTGGGGCGTAGCGCTGGGTCGCCAGTTGGGCCTGCCGCGCTCCGACCTGCGCTCGCTGGCTATAGGGGGCCTGCTGTTCGACGTTGGCAAACTGCGTGTGGACCCGGCGCTGTTACACAGCGACCACGTACTCAATAATGAGGAGCTCAACGCGCTGCGCGAGCACGTGCGCCATGGCGTGGATATGATGGCCGAAACCGGCCTCATGAATACGGACGTGTTGGCCATGGTGGCGCATCATCATGAACGCCACAACGGTTCCGGCTACCCGCAAGGCCTTGCCGGCGACGACATTCCGATATTCGCCCGCATCGCAGGCATCGTGGATTGCTACGATGCGATCACCAGTCATCGCAGCTACGCCCGCGCAACGTCCCCTTCCGCCGCTATCAAGATGCTGTACGACGTGAAGGACATCGATTTCCAGGCGGAATTGGTAGAAGAGTTTATCCAGGCGGTTGGCATCTATCCCGCCGGCACACTCATCGAGCTATCCTCCGGTGAAGTGGCTGTCGTGGTTGCTGAGTACCGCACCCGCCGCTTGCGCCCGCGCATCATGGTGGTGCTGGATGCCGACAAGCAACCCCTGAACAGCATACGCATGGTGGACCTGCTGCATGAAACCGAAGATAGCCGCGGGCAACCCCTGGATATTGTCAACAGCCTGGAGCCTGGCGCGTATGGCATCGACATGAACAGCATTCACCTCTAGCGGGCCTGTTGTGACATCTACGCCACCTGTTGTTGAGAGACACGTGTTCGTCGCCGCATTGGACGCGGCGATTGCGCTGTCCGGTGAGCACGGGGAAAACGCCGGGCTGCTGCTCGTGGACCTTAGCAACCTGCGCGTTATCAACCACCGCCACGGCTATGTCATTGGCGACCATCTCCTGCTGGAGGCCTACACACAGTTGCAGGGCCTCAGCAAACTGCCCGACAACGTCTACCGGATATCCAACAAGACCTACGCCTTCCTGCTGCCCCGACTTGCAAACCCGGCCTTTATCGCCCTGGCGGTGAACCGTGTGCAGCGCACGCTTGAGGAGTCGCTCAATATCGACGACGACATCCTGCCGGTAGAATTGCGCCTGGGCCTCGCAGTTACCCGAGCGACAGCACAAGGTGCGCTCGCGATGCTGGCGCGTGCCGAGAACAGCCTGGCACAGACACGTCAGGGCAAGTTGCTGCAAATTGACGAAGCGATTCAGGAGCCCATCGCAAACCAGACAAGCATGCCCCTGGAGCAACGCTTTGCAGAGGCGCTTTACGACAACGCCTTTGAGTTGTATTTCCAGCCCAAGATAGACCTGCGCAGCGGCAAGGTCTTCGGCGCCGAGGCACTGATCCGCTGGCAGCTTCCCGACCACGGTTTCGTACCACCGGAGGAGCTGGTCGCGCTGGCCTATGCATCCGGGCGCAGCTACGAACTGACCCGCTGGGTGGTGAACCGCGCCCTGCGCTACCAACGTGAGTGGCGGAATGATTTTTCGCTTCCACTGGCCATCAACCTGTCCGCGGACCTCGTCAGCAACCCCGACCTGCCCAACATGATGCAGAGTGCACTCGCCATCTGGGGGGCGGACCCTGCCACGATCACGGTGGAAATCACCGAGGGCGCCGTGATCGAAGACAAGGAAGCAGGGTTCGACAACCTGGCACAGCTGCGAGAGCTCGGCCTCGGGCTGTCGATTGACGACTTCGGCACCGGCTTTTCATCGCTATCGTATTTCAAGGAAATTCCGGCGACAGAAATCAAAATTGACCGCTCCTTTGTCATACGCCTGTTGGAAGATACCCAGGATCAGAACCTGGTACGGATCATTATTGATATTGGTCATCTCTTCGGCCTCGATGTGGTTGCAGAAGGCGTGGAAGACGAAGCGACACTGGAGATGCTGCGTGCGCTCGGCTGCGATATTGTGCAAGGGTATTTATATGCACGCCCGATGCCAGAGGCAGAGCTCAGGGTCTGGCTCAAAGGGCGTGAAATCCTCTCCGGGAATCCCTAGGCCGGTCACTTTCACAGCACTGGTACATTTCTGCCGGTAGCGATTTCCGCTAGACTGGACACCTGTTCTTATCGTTGGGCCGTGGAGGCCGTGCACCATGGCCGGAAGCAGCCTGCTCGCGCTGATCGATGACATCGCCACGATCCTGGACGATGTTTCCCTGATGACCAAAACGGCGACCAAAAAGACCGCCGGGGTGCTGGGAGACGACCTCGCGCTGAATGCGCAACAGGTGGCCGGTGTTCGCCCCGCACGTGAATTGCCCGTGGTATGGGCCGTGGCCAAGGGATCACTGCTCAACAAGACCATTCTCGTGCCTGCCGCAGTGGCAATCAGCTATTTCGCGCCGTGGCTGATTACGCCGCTACTGATGCTCGGCGGTGCATTCCTCTGTTTCGAGGGCTTTGAAAAAATTGCGCACCGCTTTCTGCACCGCAATGAGCAAGAGGCGCACGCGCAAGCCCTGCGCGCCGCCCTGAAAGATCCGCAGGTTGACTTGCGCGCGGTTGAACAAAAGAAGATCAAAGGCGCGATTCGCACCGACTTCATTCTGTCCGCAGAAATCATTGCGATTACCCTGGGAACGGTCGCTGCCGAGGCCATCGGCATGCAATTCCTGGTGCTCTCTGTCGTCGCCATCATGATAACGGTTGGTGTATACGGGCTTGTAGCCGGCATCGTCAAACTGGATGACGGCGGCCTGTATTTAAGTGGACGCGAGAGCGCGCTGGCGCAAAAAGCCGGCCTCGGCATTCTCTGGCTCGCACCTCACCTGATGCGCACACTCTCGGTACTCGGCACCATCGCCATGTTCCTGGTTGGCGGCGGCATTCTCACGCACGGGCTGCCGCCGGTGCACGCCGCCATCATGGCGTACACAGAGGGCTTTACCGGTGCTGCTCAGGTGCTTGCAGGCACCCTGGCTGACGGTTGCTTCGGCCTGCTTGCCGGCGCCGTGCTGGTAGCGACGATCACCCCCTTGCAGGCTCTGTGGACGAAATTGTTCCGTTGAACGCTCAGACCTGCTTCTTTCCCATGACTTGGGTAACGATCTCTGCATGAATACGCGATTTGCCGCACTGGTACTTTTCTTCAGCTCAGCTGGGTGGGGCCTGACCTGGCTGCCAATCAAGGCACTCAGCGACCAGGGCCTGGACGGCTTGCACCTGGTGTTCATCGCATTCGGTGCAGGTGCCCTGCTGTTACTGCCATGGCTCTATCGGCAACGCCGTCAATGGCAACACAAGTTGCAACTGATGGCACTGGTTGCACTGGCCGGCGGCTTTGCCAATGCCTCTTTCCAGACGGCCATCTATCACGGCGACGTTATCCGCGTGATGATTCTCTTCTATTTGTTACCGGTGTGGAGTGTTCTGGGCGGACGTCTGTTCCTCGGTGAGCGAGTGGATGCCGTGCGCCTGCTCGCCGTTGTGCTGTGTTTGTCCGGCGCATTCATCATACTGGATGTCGCGCATACCTCATGGAGCGGCGTCACCTGGATCGACTTGCTCGCGCTGGGCTCCGGCATGGGGCTTGCCGCCACCAACATCCTGTTTCGCTTCACCCAGGACATACCGGTGATGAGCAAGGTCGCAGCCATGTTCATCGGCTGTACCGCCATGATCGGCATTTCTTCCCTGTTTGTTGTGTCCGCGGCCAGCCTGCCATTACCTCAGGCAGCGCTCTGGGCGGTAGTCTATGGAGGCCTCTGGCTGACGCTGATTACCATCGGGACGCAGTGGGGCGTCACTCAAATGGATGCCGGGCGATCTTCCATTATCATCGTTGCCGAGCTCGTGGTCGCGGTGGCATCCACTGCAATCATCATGCAAACACAACTACAGTTGTTTGAAATCGTTGGTGGCGTCATGGTGCTGGTAGCCGCCATGCTGGAGGGATCGCGCAGCGAGGAACCAGTGCCGACCGTCTAGCCGGCACTGGTGCGTACGACTCTACAGCGTACCCTCCGCCGCCATGCGTACAAACTGGTGGTCAAAACGCATCTTCACATTAGCCTCGTTGCCCCAGATAGAACCGTCCGGCAATTCAATGCCAATTACATCGGGGGACGCCGCGCCCGCACCCAGCAAACCGTGCTTGAAGGTGAACTGCGTCACGAAGTCCATGGTCTCACGCACGCGCGTCGTGGTCAGGTAGTCCAGCTTGTCCTGCGGTGTCTTGAACATGTGGGTGGCGGCCAACTGCATCTCATACCCTTCAAGGTCCGTGCCCGAATTCTCGCCCATATAGGTTTTCGCGGCGATTGCTTGGGGTGTATCACCCAGCATGATCGCCACGGTCTCGAACCAGGCGCCGGTGACGGCCTTACCGAGTTCAGGGTATTTCTTCAGTGTTTCCGAATTGACACCCATCACGTCAAGGATCTCACCGGGAATCTGGCTGGAATCAAACACCTTTACCGCATTGGGTTCCTGCATGGCCATGTGTAGCTGCGGGTTCCAGAGAGTAACAGCCTGCACCTCGCTGTTCTTGAACGTGGTGGCGATATCGGCGTCCGATGTGTTGATCAGCGTGACGTCGCGCTCGCTGAGACCAGCCATCTCCAGAGCGCGAGCAAGGGCGTAGTGGGATACGGAGAGTTCCAGTAAATAAACCTCCATACCCTTGATGTCCTGCATGCTCTCGCGCCCCTTCAGCACAACCGCATCATTGCCGTTGGAAAAATCGCCCGTAATCAACGCCGTGGTATCAATGCCGGAAGCAGAAGGGATTGTCAGCATGTCCATGTTGGTCATGGTTGCGCCGTCGAACTCACCTACCGTGTACATGTTGATGGCCTCGATATAGTCATTGATCTGCACGAGATCCACTTCAATACCGTACTTCTTTGCCCACTTGTCCATGATGCCGGCCTCGTCCATATAGGCCCAGGGCATGAACCCTACGTAGATCGACCACGCGAGGGAAAACTGTGTGCGTCGCTCCTCGGCTTGTGCCCATCCTGCCGTGAGGCAGAGCGTGGCCGTTAACAGCGGTACAGCGATTGAGCGATAGATTCGTTTCATGGTCGATCTCCTGGAGGGGATGTGTACAACAAAAATCAAGCGCCGCTGGCAGACGGAAATGCCACCATGCGGGTGCTCGCGTAGTAATTGGGTATGCCGGCCTCTGCCCAGGCATCAAACGCGATAAACCTCCCGGGCCACGCCACCGCACGGAACGGCCAGTCCCGGGCTACCCAGGCAACCACCTCATCCTCAATCCGGGAGGCCTCATCTGCAGGCAGGGTTGCGTGTGTCCAGAGGTAGGCTTCTGCATCGTGATCCTGGCTCGCCGTCGGATACAGATACAGGCAGCCCAGGCAGTCGCTGTAATCGTGGGTGAGGAGGTGATAAGCAAACGAACGTTGCGCCAAAAATTCTTGCTCATGCCAGATAAGGTCGGCACGATCCTCTTCCAGGCGCATGGTTTCTGCCGGCCAGCTGTCTGCGGGGCCAAAAAGATGCTGTATGTGACGTCGGCTGGCCATAACCGCGGCATAGTCCAGCGTCACCCACTCCGGTCCTGCCGGCACCAGCATCGCCTGGGTGCCTCTCCAGCACTCAGGGGGCCTGTAGGCTGCCAACGCCAATGGCAAAAAACCCGCGGCGCGTGTGCTGTAGCCGGTCATGCGAGAACCTCCGCATAGCGCCGGAGTGTGGCTGACTCGCGCGCAAACCAATTCTCGGATGCCTGATTTGCAGGGGTTTTGATGGAAAAGCTGCGCTGTGATTCAATCACATCAACCGCGTAACGTCGCAGGCACCGCCGTCCATTGTGGTAAAACTCATGCTCAAGCTCGTCACTGCCCTGCACCCAGGAAAACTCTCCGGGTTCCAGAAGTGGCTGCCCTCTGCGCTCGGGGATTGTGCTGTGAACCACCGTGTAGCCATCGGCGACAGAACCGGCAGCAACCGAGGTCTCGAAATCGAGTAGTGCGCGCAGCGTCTTCGTATCACCCACCGCATTTGCCGCCAGCTCCTGCAACGTTGCCGCGCCTGCGGTAACACCGGCTGACCGACCCAACACCTGTGCCGCATGGTCGCCGCAAATGATCAATCCGCCGCCACGCGGTGACCACTGGCCACTATTCTCGTCGTATTCCTGCAACAGCTGCAAACCCAAAAGTGGCCCGGGTACCGACGGCTGCAGCCGCCAGTCTTCAACATAGGCGCCGCTGGGAGCAAACTCGATCATGCAGTTGCCGATTCTTTTCAACTGAGCGGGTTCGGGCCAACGATCAGTCACCTGCAATGAGTCTCCAGGGTGCCACACCATCGCTTCACCGCTCCATGCACAGGATGCCAGCCAGCCCTCGTAGCCTGCTCGGCCAACGATTTCGAGCTCGTTGTACTCATTCAAAGGTGCGGCACGCACTTGATCTTCCAACCGCGGCAGACGCAAGTCGATGGTGAAGTTCCGACTCTGAAACCAGTACACAATGGTTTGCTCGTCCGACTGTCCGTTGGCAAAGCTGATGCAGCGTCGGCGGAAGCAGCCCAACATCCAGTCCGGTACGCCGCCGGCGGGTTCCCGCGGGTATTTTTCAAGCAACTCTGCCAGCGCCATGATTGCGCTGGCACTTTGGGACCAAAGCTGGACAGGCCGAGGCTACCCTTGGGTAACACAAGCTCACCGGTCTCAAGACGCCGCTTCAGGTAGTCAAAGGTCTGTGCGGTTTGTGCAAACAGGTGTTCACCGCAAATTTGCGGCGCGTAACGCGGGGGGCTCCCTGCATGCACCAGCTCCGGCAGGGGCTTGATCTCCACATCATAATCGACGTTGCAGAACATGGGGAACGCATAGCGCTCTTCAGCCACTTTACGCACCCGGTGTGCTGTGGCGACAAACGCGCCGTTGCTGAGTATCTCCAGCATGTCTCCGATATTGATGACAAATGCATTCTCAAGCAGCGGCACGTCGATCCATTGCCCCGCCCCGTTCATGACTTCCAGACCCGGCGCCGTGGGCAGTAGAATAGTGAAACACTCATAGTCTGTATGAGCACCGATACCAGCCGCTGCAGAGTCGGGGCGTGGATCATGGGGATAGTGAATGAGGCGCAGTTGCGTCGGGGGCCGCGTCACCAGGCGGGTGAAGCGGTCTTCCGGCAGTCCAAGTGCCAGAGCAAATCCGCGGAAAAGGCGATTGCCCAGCTCGAAAGCAACGTTGTAATACGCCTGCACGTCGGACTTGAACCCGGGCATGTCTGGCCACTGGTTTGGTCCCAACATCGGGCGTTCGTAACGGGGTTCGAGCATGTCGAAGTTGAGGTCGTAGGCTTCCTTGCGATCGGGCACCGCCGTGCCGTAAAGCTGTTCCTCTCCTTCCGGTACATAACCACTGTGATTGCGGGACTGTCCGATATAACTCGCCATCTTGACGGCCCGGCTCTGGGCGAAGAACTCGGCCGCTCGCTGGCGGAAACGCTGAATTATTTCAGGGGCGATTCCGTGGCCCGTTATGTACAGGAAGCCGGCAGCGCGCGCGGCCATGCCGAGTTCCTGTGCTGCTCGCATGCGGCTGTTTGCGCTGGCAGAACTCAAGCCCGCGATGTTCACAACCGGTAGCGACTGAAATGCTTGATGGGTGTTCGGTGTCACCGACATAGAGACAACCTCGCCTGTCCACAAAAGTCATCTGGTCGTCCAGACACGGTCAGCGGCGGGTGGGCCGTCCGGGTCGTCCCGGAACTCGCGGTAGTCGGACAACAGCCTGCGAAGCCCGATCCGTGGAAAATACATTGCGAGTTTTATGCCAATCTACTGAAATTGCGCCAGAAGCACTGAAAATGCAGAGGTTTACCCCGCTCTACCTAGTTTTCACCCGCAGCCTGCTCTCGATCGGCACTGATTCAGCGCATCAAATTCGTGCGGCGCGCAATGACAGGTGCACAAGCATGGTGCGTGACCCAACGCGTGTGTTTCCTCGTGTGGCCAGCAATGGCGTGAAGCAGAAATAAAACAAACTCTGGAACGCCGGAAACACTTGATCAAATTGCAAAGACCGGTAGATACTCGAACAACCCCACCTTCCGGAGCATCAAACATGAAAGGCAAGACACTGGGCGCCGCCTGCCTGTTCGCCCTTGCGACAGCAGTCACAGCAGCTGACGAGGTTCGTGTTTACAACTGGTCCGACTACATTGACGAGGAGCTCCTGGCCAAGTTCGAGGAAGAGACCGGGCTGAAACTCATTTACGATGTCTTCGACTCGAACGAAGTACTGGAAACCAAAATGTTGGCCGGCGGATCGGGGTACGACGTGGTCGTTCCGTCGGGTACATTTCTGCAACGCCAGATTGCCGTGGGCGCCTTCCAGAAACTGGACCCGACAAAACTGACCAACAGAGCGAACCTGTGGGACGTTATCGAAAAGCGCACGGCACGCTACGACCCCGGTAACGAATACTCTGTGAATTACATGTGGGGAACCACAGGCTTGGGCGTGAATGTCAAAAGAGTTGCAGAGGTACTCGGTGAGGACACCCCCATCAACTCGCTGGATCTCATTTTCAAGCCGGAAAACATGGCGCGACTCGCCTCCTGTGGCGTGCACTTTCTGGATGCGCCCGCCGAGGTGATTCCCGCTGCGCTCGCCTATATTGGCGAAGACCCGGACAGCCATGACCCGGACGTGATCGCCAAGGTCGAACCACTGCTGATGGCGGTTCGGCCCCATGTGCAGAAGTTCCACAGTTCCGAATATATCAATGCACTCGCCAATGGCGACATATGCGTTGCCTTTGGCTGGTCTGGCGACATTCTCCAGGCTCGCGACCGTGCCGCAGAAGCTGATGCCGGCGTAGAGATCGTCTATCACGCCCCCAGCGAAGGCGCCCTGATGTGGTTCGACCAGATGGCGATTCCCGTGGACGCCCCCAACCCGGAGGGCGCGCACACATTCCTCAACTTCATCATGGACGCAGAGAACATGGCGCAGGCCTCCAACTACGTGTTCTATGCCAATGGCAATCTTGCCAGCCAGGCGTTCCTCGTGCCCGACGTGATAGACGATACCGCTATATACCCCGATGCCGAGACGCTGGAGAACCTCTACATCACGACGCCCTACCCTGCCAAGGTACAGCGGACGGTCACGCGCCTGTGGACCCGGGTCAAGTCGGGCACTTGATCAGGCCATGCACGCCGGCACGTAGCAACGCGCCGGCTTCTGCCATTCGCTGACGAGGGCACCGTGCCACAAACCGTTTTTGCACCCTGGGACGATCCAACCGCGAAACCTCTGATCCGGTTCAGCAACGTTACCAAGCAATTCGGCGATTTCACGGCCGTACGCAACCTGACGCTCGACATTTACGAGCACGAGTTTTTTGCGCTGCTGGGCCCTTCCGGCTGCGGCAAGACCACCATGATGCGCATGCTCGCGGGGTTTGAGGATCCCAGCTCTGGGCAGATAGAACTGGCGGGGCAGGATATTGTGCCCGTCCCTCCCAACAAGCGCGCCGTGAATATGATGTTCCAGTCCTACGCTCTGTTTCCGCACCTCAACGTGTGGGACAACATTGCCTTCGGCCTGCGCCGCGCGGCAATGCCGAAGGACGCACTTCGCGCGCGTGTCGAAGAAATGCTCAAGCTCACCCGGCTGGAGCGCTTCGCACGGCGCAAACCGCACCAGATTTCGGGTGGCCAGCGCCAGCGTGTGGCGCTGGCAAGAAGTTTGGCGAAAGCGCCCAGACTGCTACTGCTTGATGAACCCATGGGCGCGCTGGACAAAAAGCTGCGCCAGGACACCCAGTTCGAGCTGATGGATATCCAGGAAAAAACCGGCACAACCTTCGTCATCGTCACTCATGACCAGGAGGAAGCCATGACGGTGGCGAGCCGCGTTGCGGTGATGGACGAAGGCGAGCTGATTCAAGTGGCGACCCCTTCGGCGATTTACGAGGCACCCAATTGCGTTTACGTCGCTGACTTCATCGGTGATGTGAACATCATCGAAGGTGCCGTGCACCCCTGCGGCCCCACCTGTTACAAGCTGCACTGGGCCGAGAGTTTTGCACCGCTTGTGGCGTCGTCGGAACAGCCCTTCGCTACCGCCCAGAAGGCCTTTTTGGCCATCCGGCCCGAGAAGATGCATATTTCAGCTGAGCCACCTGCGGGGGCGGAGAACACCATTCAGGGCAGGGTTCATGATATCGCCTACCTGGGTAATATCAGCACCTACCATGTTGAGGTGGCCGGGGGGCGTATGCTGAAAGCGCAAGCCGCCAATACACGACGTATCGAGAACCGGGGATTTACCTGGGATGACCAGGTCTGGCTGTCCTGGGCGTCAAATGCCGGCGTTTTACTGGAAGCGTGATGAAGAGAGTCGTTGTCGCCCTCATCCCTTACCTGTGGCTCCTCGGCCTGTTCCTCGTGCCTTTTGCCATTGTGCTCAAGATATCACTCTCCGACGTGGCCATGGCCCGCCCACCCTACCTGCCCCAGTTCAGCTGGAGCGAAGGGATAAGTACCTTCCTGTCGCAACTGGACTTTGAGAATTTCACGTTTCTCACTACGGATGACCTGTACTGGAAGGCCTATCTCTCCAGCCTGCAGATTGCCGCTACTTCCACTCTACTCACGCTGCTGATTGGCTATCCCATTGCCTACGCCATGGCGCGCGCGCCAGAGCAATGGCGCGCCATCCTCATGATGTTGGTGATTCTGCCCTTCTGGACCAGTTTCCTGATCAGAGTGTATTCCTGGATGGGCATTCTCAGCCAGGAAGGCTATCTCAACCAATTGCTGTTGGGCCTGGGCGTGATCAGCGAACCGTTGATTATCCTCAATACGAAAATTGCCGTGTATATCGGTATTGTCTACACCTATATCCCGTTCATGATTCTGCCCATTTACGCCGCCCTGCACCGACTCGACAATTCACTGATAGAGGCCGCCGAGGACCTTGGCTGTTCCCGCGCCAAAGCGTTCTGGCTGGTCACCGTGCCCTTGTCACGCAATGGCATCATCGCCGGCTGCTTTCTGGTATTCATTCCCACGCTGGGAGAATTCGTGATCCCCTCACTGTTGGGCGGCTCGGGCACCTTGATGATCGGCAAAGTGCTGTGGGAGGAATTCTTCAATAACCGTGACTGGCCAGTGGCTTCCGCCGTTGCTGTGGTGCTTGTGCTGATCCTGATCATTCCGATTGTGCTGTTTCAGCAAAACCAGCAGAAACAGCAGGAAGCAGAGAACTGATGCGCCTGAGCGGATTCAACATCACCTCACTGACTCTGGGCTTCGCCTTTCTGTACTTACCCATGGTCATACTGGTGGTGTACAGCTTCAATGAGAGCCGCCTGGTCACCGTGTGGACCGGCTTCTCCACCCGGTGGTATGGAGAGCTGCTGAACAACCAGGCGTTTCTGGATGCCGCGTGGGTAACCTTCAAAGTCGCCGCCTTATCTTCCACCCTTGCCACTGTACTCGGAACCCTCGCGGCATACGCACTGGTACGGGGCGGACGCTTTGCGGGTAGAACCCTGTTCTCCGGCATGATTTACGCGCCTTTGGTGATGCCGGAGGTGATCACAGGTTTGTCGCTGTTGTTACTGTTTATCGGTATCGGGCTGGAACGCGGCGTATTGACGATTGTGCTCGCCCACACCACGTTTTCCATGTGCTACGTGTCGGTAGTCGTCTCCTCCCGCCTGGTGACTTTTGATCGTTCACTGGAAGAGGCCGCGCTGGACCTGGGCTGCTCACCCTGGAGCGCCTTCCGTCTCGTGACCTTACCGATTATCGCACCTGCGGTGATCTCGGGGTGGCTACTCGCCTTCACTCTGTCGCTGGACGACCTGGTGATCGCATCCTTCACTACCGGTCCATCCGCGACCACACTCCCCATCAAGATTTTTTCCGCGGTGCGCCTCGGCGTCAGCCCGGAGATCAATGCGCTCTCCACGCTCATGATTGCCATCGTCACGCTGGGCGTCATTGTCGCGTCGCTGATATCCAAACAGAAGTTTGTACAACAGCAGCAACGGGAAAGGCAGATTGACAATCGCACGCGCTGACCCGGCGACTCACGTACCACTGTCAGTTAATTATTTGCACGGCATTAGTGCGTTCACATTTTTCGGGCTAACATGGTGCTCGACGCCCTCTGATGGGCCAGCAAACAAACCACCGTGCTTTCCCAAACCCCAGAACCGAACGCCATGTGCCAAACAGGGAACAAAGAGCCGCTAAAGGCTTTCACTACCCGAGGGCTGACAAAAGTCTATGGGGAGGGAGCGGCGCAAGTGCACGCCCTGCGCGGCGTTGATGTAGAAATTCCGGCCGGCGAACTGGTCGTATTGCTGGGACCCTCCGGCAGCGGCAAGTCTACGCTACTGAATATTCTCGGTGGACTTGATCGGGCCAGCCAGGGAAGCGTTCTGTTTCAGGAACAGAACCTCGCGGGAATGACAGACGTGGAGCTCACCCGTTATCGTCGGGATCACGTGGGTTTTGTGTTTCAGTTTTATAACCTGATGCCGAGCCTGACGGCCTACGAGAATATCGAGCTGGTCACCGAAATTGCTGCCGACCCGATGAGCCCCGCCAGGGCCCTGGAACTGGTGGGCCTGGGCGAGCGCGGCGACAGTTTCCCGAGCCAGCTCTCCGGCGGTGAGCAACAGCGCGTGGCAATCGCGCGCGCAGTGGCAAAGCAACCCACTGTGCTGTTTTGCGATGAGCCCACCGGTGCCCTGGACAGTACCACTGGGCGCGCCGTGCTCCAGGTTCTGAAAAGCGTCAATGAGACACTGGGGGCGACCGTATTGATTGTCACACATGCCGCGGCCACAGCTGACATGGCCGACCGGGTTATCCATTTTGCGGACGGCCGGATCCGGGAGGTTCGCGTCAACAGAAACAAACGTGACCCGCAGGACATAGAATGGTAGCGCCCGCATGAGCCCGCTGGATCGCAAGCTGCTCAGGGATCTCTGGAGGATCAAGGGACAGGCAACGGCGATAGGCGCGGTAATCGCTGTGGGCGTGCTGTTGCTGGTGATGATGTCGGGGTTGATAACGTCACTGGACGAGACTCGCCGTGCTTACTACGAACGCTACCGGCTGGCCGACATCTTCGCTCCGGTCAAACGTGCGCCCCAGCACCTGCTGGCGGAATTGGCGGCCATCCCAGGTGTCAATACCGTAGAGGGGCGCATTACGGGTCACGCGCTTATCAACCTCCCCGGACTGGATATCCCGTTGCGGGCCCAGGCGGTCTCCACCCCGGATTTTCACACACCACGCCTCAACGACTTCTACCTGAGCGCCGGGTGCGCGCCCAGCCGGGAGCGGCTTGATGAAGTGATGTTGCTTAAAGGTTTCGCCGAAGCGCACGGGTTGCAGCCGGGGGCTGTACTTGACGTGACGATGAATGGGGCAAGACACACACTGCGTATCGTGGGCCTGGCACAAGCGCCGGAGTTTTTGTACACCACCGCGCCCGGCGAGCTGATGTCGGATGATGCCCGCTATGCTGTGATCTGGATGAACACGCAATCCCTCGCTGCAGCCTACGATCTGGACGGGGCTTTTAACGAGGCACTGCTGTCCATTGGGCGCGACAGTCAACCCCAGGAAATCCTGAATGCTGTGGATCGTCTGCTTGATCCCTATGGCGGATTCGGCGCCTATGGCCTGGAGGACCATACATCCAATCGTTTTATTAGCGAAGAAATCGCTGGGCTGCGTGCGACAGGCTCCGCAGTGCCCCCGATTTTCCTCGCGGTCGCTGCATTCCTGCTCTATATCGTTGTGTCGCGCATGGTAGAGGCCGAGCGAGGGCAAATCGGCCTGATAAAGGCGTTTGGCTACACCAACCTCGAAACAGGACTGCACTATTTCAAACTGATACTGGCCATCGCTGCGGGCGGCGCGATTGTGGGTTGTCTGCTGGGCATTTTGGCCGGCCGGGCACTGGTTGACGTCTACCTGCTGTATTTCAAGTTTCCCTTTCTGATTTTTCAGCTTGAGCCCGGATCATTCATCACTGGCTTCACCGTGAGCGTGGGCGCGGCCTCTGCCGGCGGTTTACTGGTGCTACGCCGCGTTTTCCGGCTGACACCCGCCTCGGCCATGCAGCCCCCCGCCCCGCCTCACTACAAACAGCTCGGCAAAATGGCACGCTCCATACAATCCGCGCTTGACCAGCCAAGCAGGATGGTGGTGCGGCGCCTGACCCGCCAGCCTGGCCGCATGGCGGGCGCCATCGCCGGTATCGCCGCGGGTATGGGGCTCTCGGTCGCCATGGTAGGCATCATGAGCGGCTTCAACGAAGCCATTGATCTGACGTTCAATGTGGTAGACCAGAGCGATCTGAGCGTCACATTCAATGAGCCACTGTCCACCACTAGCCTGGGCAACCTGCGCAACATACCGGGCGTGATGGATGCACAGTCCATTCGCACTGTGTCTGCGGTATTGCGCTACGGTCGCAACAGGCACCTCGGCGCCATCAGTGGTTTGCCGCCCAACTCGAGGCTCTATCGAGCCGTAGACCGCTCGATGGGCACGATTCACCTACCGACTGGCGGTATAATCCTGGCAGAGCCTCTGGCCCGAATCCTCAACGCCCGAGTGGGTGACGTGCTGACCATTGCGGTACGCGAAAGCAGACGACCAACACTGGAGGTGCCCGTTGCCGGCATTGCACAAACGCTACTCGGGGCGCCGGCTTATATGGATCTTGATTCACTCAACCGTGCCCTCGGAGAACCTAACCGCATGTCCGGTGCCTATTTGCGTATCGACAGCGCGCAGCAGAGTACGGTGTACCGCACACTCAAGGATATGCCCACCGTCGCGGGTGTCAGCCTCAAGCGGGATGCAAGAAACGCGCTACAGGAGCAGATGGATATGGGGGCAGGTGCAATGCGCTATATCATGCTGGCCGTTGCAGGCATCATCACTTTTGGTATCGTCTACAACGCCGCGCGCATCGCCTACGCAGAGCGTGCGCGAGATCTGGCCAGCCTGAGTGTGATCGGATTCACCCGCAGCGAAGTCGCCTTCGTGCTTTTGGGCGAACTTGCGGTGGTCACTTTGGTTGCCCTGCCCGCAGGGTCTGTGCTCGGCTACTACCTCTCATTTGCCGTCGCAGCCGGGTTCAGTACCGACCTCTACCAGATCCCTGCACAGGTTCCCGCAGCCGGCTATGGCGCAGCGGCGCTTGCCGTTCTAGCAGCAGCAAGCCTCTCGGGCTGGCTGGTAAAACGGGACATTGATGGCAGCGATATCGTATCCGCGCTCAAAGCACGAGAGTAGCCCCATGACCAGAAAACACGCCAGAACCGTGATCAGCCTGTCAACAGCCACCGTGGTAATTCTGGCGCTGGGATTTGCCTTCTGGCCACGCCCCACCATGGTGGATATGGGTGAAGTCACGCGAGGCACCATGCGGGTGACGATCAATGAGGAAGGCCGCACCCGAGTGCACGATGCCTACATACTCTCAACGCCGCTGGCCGGCCGCCTGCAACGTGTGGAAGTACTGCCGGGGGATGCGGTCGTTCAC
>Ga0181372_1000164_pt1 | contig 17138 bp, 14 predicted proteins | sample LowvirmetaG_5_FD_130161 | JGI IMG/M metagenome (GOLD analysis project Ga0181372, IMG submission 130161) | Marine viral communities from the Subarctic Pacific Ocean - Lowphox_08 viral metaG | ecosystem: Environmental > Aquatic > Marine > Oceanic | place: Subarctic Pacific Ocean | collected...
CTTAGTTACAAAGAGATTGCGGACATCATGAAGAAAAGTTTGTCTTCTATAGAATCCTTGGTTCATCGAAGTAAACAGAACCTCAGAAAGATCATGGAGGACAATTATGAAAATTATTTTTAAAGAGCACAAGTTTTTACAACACATTTCGCCTAATCCTTTATCGGAAGAATTATGAAATCAGAAAAAGACATACAAGCCCATATAGATCAGCTGATGAAAGATGCTGAAAAGCCTGCTTTTCTTTCAACCAGTGATGATTTTGAAGAAACTCTTTTTGCTCGTTTTGATGAAATTGATAATCAGAACGCTCCTAAAAAAGCTACCATTTTCACTCTTTCAGAAGTACGAAAATACGCCGCTGTTATTTTAATTTTGATCCTGAATGTTTCTGCCATTCTTTTTTATTCTACCAGTTCTGACAGCGAACAAACAACTGAAGATATCTCAGAATACTCGGATGAGTACTTTCCTGATTACGCAACTTTAACTTCCTTGGAGTAAGCCATGGGTTTATTTGAAAATAAACGATTTACCATTATATCCATTTCTGTTCTGGTTTTATTGAACCTGATTCTTATCGGATTAGTTGTTGGTCCTAAGATGGGAAAACGAGATCGCGACCAAAGAGACGGAGATCGCAGAAGTGCTTACATCGCCAAGAAGCTTGGGTTTACTGAAGAGCAGAAACAAGCATATGATTCTTTAAACTCCAGTCACAGGGCTGAAACGAAAGCTCTTCAACAAAAAGTCGATGATACCCGCCGAAGAATGTTCCGCCTTACTCAGGAAGAGGATGTTTCAGTTGAAGCTGTCGATTCTCTTACTAATGAGATCGGAATATTGGTTTCTGATATGGAATTCCGAACCTATGAGCATATTTCTAACATCAGAGCGCTTTGTACCCCCGAACAACTCCAAGAATTGGACTCACTGGTTCAGCGAATGATAAAGTCTCGCCGGGAACGAGAGGCTGAGAAAAAGGAACCGAAGCCGGATAATTAAATAGCGTGTGATTCGCCCAGATTTGTTTATTTTCTCTCAACCTAATTAAGAAAATATGCAAGCTGATTCTACACAATCATTACCTACAATGGATGATCTCACCCCCAGTGAGATCTTTGACTATTTAGGTAATCTATTCAATACTACTTTATTTGAATTAAAAGACACCCCGGTTACTCTTCTATCCATTTGTATCTTCATTTTCTTCCTAATTGGGTTTACCTATTTGGGAGGTTTTGTAAAACGGATATTAAACAACAAAGTCTTACCTCGATTTATTAAAGACCCCGGTCTCCGATTCACACTTTCCAGGATGACTCAATATGTGGTCATGATCATCGGGATGCTGGTCTCCTTTCAGTTTGTTGGTGTTGATCTGACGGGACTCGCAGTGATCTTCGGTTTCCTTTCTGTTGGTATTGGTTTTGGCTTACAAAATATCACATCCAACTTCATTTCAGGCTTGATCGTACTTTTTGAACGTCCGATCAGCATAGGAGATCGTGTATTGGTAAATGATATTGAAGGAGATGTTCAGGAAATTAATATCCGCTCCACCACCGTTCGATCGATCAATAATATTTCTGTGATTGTTCCAAATTCTGAGTTCATTTCAAAAAATGTAGTGAACTATTCGTACGGAGATCCAACTTATCGTTTAGTTATTGATGTGGGTGTGGCTTACGGATCAGATTTAGATCTAGTGTTGAAAGCCCTCAACGAAGTTGCTGAAGAAAGTGATTCCATACTACATACTCCAAAACATGATGTACACTTACGGTCATTTGGAGATTCTTCCTGGAATATGAAACTGATCGTTTGGGTTGGAAATGTGAAAGAGCATTACTCGATCCTAAATGAATTGAACCAGGCAATTGTCAGAAAGTTCAGAGCATACGATATCGAAATCCCTTTCCCTCAAAGAGATATAAATTTCAGGAATGCGATGCCGAAGAGTGAGGAAGTGAAAGATGAGAAGGAAGAAGTGAAAAGTGGTGAGTGAGAAGAACTCAATTTAGGTGTTCCATCAGACGGGTTATCCGTCAGATGGAATTAAATATGGCGTGAATGTATGACGGCTGTAGCCCGTCTGACCGTAAAAACAGTTCTAATATTTCGATGTCCGGAGATCCAATACGGAACAAATCCTGCTTTAACCCATTACAATAAGAGACTCTTTTACTTATTTCGGGTTTTCATGTATGAACAAGCGCAAATTTTATTAGATGTAACAATCGCTCTTATCCTGGGTGGGATTCTGGGACTGGAACGGGAATGGAAGCAGAAACCGGCCGGATTCCGAACCAATATGATCATCTCGGGTTCAGCAGCATTATTGGTTTCTTTGGGGCGAATAGTGATCATAGATTTCAATCAACTTATTCAACCAGAAGGACTTGGCGTTGATCCAATTCGTATGGTTCATGCCGTTGTAGTCGGTGTCAGTTTTATTGGCGCCGGAACTATTTTAAAGAGCTCTTCGAATCAGGTTGTGCGATATCTCACCACCGCAGCAACTATTTTAATGGCTGCCGGAATAGGAATAAGTATAGCCCTTAAACAATATTGGCTAGGCGTTGGGACGACGTTCATTCTTGTTATCGTAAATTATCTTTTCGGCTACCTTAATAAGCTGATCAGCAAAAAATCTGAATATGATTCTGAGTATAAGAAAGAGAGTCTTAATTAATTCTGAGTTTGCTTTAAGAAAAACTTAAAGATTGGTTCCGACGCAGAGCGTCAGAACCAGACAAAAGGCGCTTCTAAGCGCCTTAATCATTTAAATAATCATTCATTGCCCTAGAAAACCCCATCAGGCTGGTTATCTGTCAGATGATAAAGGAATTAAACACACCCCTAAATCCCCTCTCAAGAGGGGACTTTAATTTCTAATAATAAAGTGGGTTAAGAATATAATATTGCTGAGAGTATCTACCCTTCTCTCAACCCCCTCCCAAGAGGAGAACAAGAGGAGGGTTAGCTATGGCGATAATCCTAATTTTAGGAATTCTCTACTACAGCTCCCGTTTCTTTGGTTAAATAAAAAAAGGCGCCCAGAAAGCGCCTTTTGTATAATGATTTAGAATTTGTTAGAGCTCTGGTTAATTCTCAATCTTCCCGCCTTTGCTTTCAAATTCCTGAATGATGTTTTCGTATTCTCCATCCCAAACTGCTTGCAAACGCTTGAATTGAGCATCTACTTTTCCAGCCAGATCTTCATAGACTGCATATTGTTGTTTAGTTGGTCTGCCATATCCGGTTGCTACAGTGCTGGCCAGTGCAGCAAGCTTGTTATTCAACTTGATCTCAAAGTTCAATACATCCTGAGTTGCTTCGGCTTTGGTTTGCATCAGTTCATTTTCAACTTCTGACATTGCTTCCAGCATCGTTTTCGCTTTTTCCTGAAGCTCTTTGTTGTCTTTTGCTTCAGCCATCATTTCGTTGATCTCTTTGCGAACCTCACGAATTCTGTTGATGGTTTTATGCGTTGTGTCCAGTTTTGCTTTGATGGTTTTAACCAACTCGAACTGCGCCACGAAATCTTCTTGAGATACATTTTCCAATCTTGGATCTTTAACCACTTCAAAATTACGTTCTGCAACAACCTCATCGCCGATATGCATTTTCACAGTGTACGTACCCGGAATTGCGGAAGGACCTGAAGTATTTCCTGCCCAAAGAATTTGTGTGCCATCAATTCTGGTTACGTCAGGATAATCCAATCCCCAAACAAACTTATTTAGTCCGGGTTGATTTGCTACCACACTTGGTCTGGTTCGATCTTCTTCTTCATAAAAAGTTGAAGATTCTCTTACAGGACGGTCATTATCATCTTTGATGCTGGAATATGTTCTTATGGTATTACCAGCAGGATCGATAATTTCCAGCTTGATCTCTTCTTCGATTTCGTCTTTCAACGTGTAAAAGAAAACAGCTCCTCGTTCAGGATTCTGCCCTACTGTAGAACCCGGTCTGCTGAAGCTGGCGCCTCCGAACAAGTATGTTCTCTCCGGCTGGAAAAGATGGTTTTCTGCTTTAGCGATCTGATCACTCATTTGGTGAAGCACAGGCAGATCATCCAGTATCCAGAACGAACGCCCCTGAGTTGCCACTACGAGATCTTTATCACGTTTATGAACAGCCATATCTGTAACCGGAACAGCCGGAAGATTTAATTGCAGATCTTGCCAGTTTTCGCCCGCATCAAAAGAAATATATACTCCGGTTTCTGTTCCTGCATACAGCAGGCCTTTTTTGTTTGGGTCTTCTCTAACCACACGAGTGAAATCCATTGCAGGAATTCCTTTTGTGATCTTCGTCCAGCTTTTACCATAATTTGTGGTTTTGTAGATCATCGGAGCAAAGTCATTGAACTTATATCGTGTAGCTGCAAAATAAGCTGTTCCCGCATCGTGATGAGAAGCGTCAATGATACTGATCATTGTTTCCGGTAATCCCTTCGGTGTTACATTCTCCCAAGTTTCTCCGTTATCTCTGCTGATATGAATTAATCCGTCATCTGATCCCGCCCAAAAAGTACCTTCCTGAATTGGCGACTCAACAAAAGTAAAGATCGTATTGTAATACTCTACAGAGGTATCATCTTTTGTAATCGGCCCACCTGATTCTTTCTGCTTTTCCTTGTCATTTCTGGTGAGATCGTCACTGATCGTTTCCCAACTCATTCCTTCATCTGTAGAACGATGCACATGTTGCGATGTGGTATAAAGAACATCAGGATTATGAGGAGAGATTATGATCGGGAAAGTCCACTGAAATCTGTACTTAAGCTTTTCAGCGCCTGCTCCCATAGGATTATCAGGCCAAACATCAACGCGATCACTTAATCCTAGTTCTTTGTCATATTTATTGAGATATCCACCATAACTACCCCCGAAAGTAACATTCGGATCTTCCGGATCAGGAGCAATATATCCACTTTCACCACCGGCTACCGGCCACCAATCGCTTTCATCAATTCCAAAGCCATTCGTTCTGTTCTTGATGGCAAACGTGCTGTTATCCTGCTGAGCTCCGTACACCATATATGGAAATTGGTTATCCGTAGTAACCTGATAAATTTGTGCTGTAGCTGAAGTATAATACGAAGACCAACCTTCTCCGCCATTGTACGTTACCTGACCTCCACCATCATCACCTATTATCATTCGTTGGGGATCATTTGGATCGATCCACAGATCATGATGATCGCCATGTGGAGTTCCGATCCTGCTGAACTTACTTCCTCCATCTGTTGATTTCCAGAAACCTACATTAAGAACATATACTCCGTTTTCATTTTTCGGATCTGCAATAACTTTAGAGTAATACCAGGCTCTTTGGCGAAGATTTCTATCAGCACTTATTCTTCTCCAAGTATCTCCACCATTTTCGGAGCGAAACAAACCTCCACCATTTTGATTCTCTATGATTGCCCAAACTCTGTTCGAATTTGCAGGCGAAACAGCGACACCGATCTTTCCAAGTAACCCTTTTGGCATTCCCGGGAATTTTGAAATTTCTTCCCAGGTTTCTCCGCCATCTTTACTTCTGAATAATCCACTTCCTTCTCCACCACTGCTCATTTCCCAAGGATTTCTGTATGCTTCCCAAAGTGCCGCAAATAGTATTCTGGGGTTATTCGGATCAACGGCGATATCCACCGCTCCGGTTTTATTATTTCTAAATAAAACTTTTTTCCAGGTAGCTCCTCCGTCTGTAGATTTGAAAACCCCTCTTTCTTCATTTCCATCCATACCAAAAATCTGTCCCATAGCTGCTACCCAAACGATTTCATCGTTTGAAGGGTGCACTTCTATATCACCAATAAATTGGCTTTCGCCTAAACCGATATGTTTCCAGGTTTTTCCGGCATCGGTAGATTTATACATTCCGTCACCGGCGCTCATATTTCCGCGAATATCGGTTTCGCCCATTCCGGCATAGATTACATTCGGATCTGAAGGTGCCACAGAAATCGCACCTACAGAACCTGTTTTAAAAAAATCATCAGATACATTTATCCAACTGCTTCCCCCATCTGTTGTTTTGAAAACACCTCCGCCAGCAAACCCGGTGTAAAAAGTATATGGTTGTGAAGCATGACCTGATACGGCTACTGAGCGCCCACCCCTGTATGGTCCAATATTTCTATAATTTAAATCTTTAAAGAGTTCTTTTTTATAAGTAGGAGATTCCGTTTCCTCACCATGCCCGAAAATCTGAGCTGAAGAGATATCAGCCACAAAAAACGAAACAATTAAACAAGTGAATACGGAATAGAATAGCTTTCTTGCCTTCATAGTAGTACCGAAGTTAGTTTAGTTAGTTATACAGAATTGAATAACTGAATGTATTGGTACAGAAGCAAGGAATGGGTAAAAAGTTGTGAAGCTAACTCATTTTTTAGTTGATCTCACTCTTATGAGATTACATTTATTAATAGCTTTACGAACTGTTGAAAGTTACAAAAAAGAGACAACCAAGGATGGTTCCTTTTTAGGACGGACTATCCGAATACAAATCGGAAAGTTATTGTTCCCCATTGTGCTTGTTGAGGTACTCCACTTGGAAGTTTTGAAAATTTCCAACTTCTTAATGTCCGCTGCACTTCCTTTTCTAACTCGGGATTCATTTTCTTCAATGGAATAATCAACCCTACCGAACCATCAGGTTTTACCTGAAATTTTACGGAAATAACCCCTTCTGTGTTTGCAGTATTTTCGGGTAAAGGTTGAACCATCGGGTCTCTTTCGATATTCCCATCCCATTTTAGTTCGTAAGGAGCAGACTTCTCATCATCAACTCCTGTGCCGGCATCAGCATTTGTTTCTCCGGTATTACCTTTAATATCTCCACTTTCTTTTGCGCCGTCACTAACTTCCAGATCTTCTTTTGCCTGCGGAGGAATCTCAATTTCTTCTTTTACTTCTTCCGCCGTCTCTTTGGTGGGGTCTACAACATCCGTCTTAGGTGTTTCGACCTTTTCTTCTTTTACTTCTTCAACCTCATCAGGAAGATCTACAGGTTTGGTAATTTCTTCTGTCGGATTGGTGGGCTGTTCTTCCAGAATCGGGGTTTCTTCAACGGGTTCCTCGGTTTTAACTTCGGAAGGGTTTGGTCGAGTAGCTACTTCATCTTCCTTAACTTCAGAAAACTCTGCCAATGTTCCTGATCTAAACTCACCGAACTCTACTTCAATAAAAGAAGGTCGGAAGTTTTGGTTCATATCCAGTGTATACCACAGAGAAAACAAAACCATAATAATGCTCACACTCAACGTTACCGTAAGTGCAACACTATCATCTTGTGTGAATTTAGTTTTCTTCATCCTGATTAATTTATAATGAACTTTGTTCCGTAGCCATGACCAATTTTAAATTCAAGGCCTTACCAATATTCATAACTCTCACCGCATCATCTACTTTTGCATCCTTATCGGCACGTAATATAATCGTTTGACTCTGCTTATTATTGCGTACAGCCCTGATTTGAAGAGCTAAAGATGCCCTTGCAGTTAAGTCTCCATCCACATAAAACTCGCCTTCCTTAGTAATTGCTACTGAGATAAACTCATTCTGAGTAGTTGATCCGGACTCTGCTTTCGGAATATTCACTTTTATCCCAAAGTTTGTTACGAATGAAGAAGTCAGCAAAAAGAAGATCAACAACAGCAATACTATATCTGTCAATGAAGATTGAGAGAATAGCGATAACGGGGTTAACCTTTTATCTCCTCGTCTAAAATCGCGTGCCATAATTATGCCTGCTTTTTAGGTGCCGGTGATTGAAGTAAGTCCATAAAATCTGCAGATGCATTTTCAAGCTCAAAAATAGACCTGTTGATCTTACCTAGTAAAAAGTTATAGAACCCGAATGCTATCAGACCAACAATCAATCCTGCTGCGGTAGTAATAAGAGCTTCCCAGATACCTCCGGCTAATTCGCTTGGGTTAACATTTCCTTGAAGGGATTGAATATCCATGAAAGCCTCGATCATACCAGTTACCGTTCCCGTAAAACCTAGTAATGGTGCAACACCCGCAATGGTTGCTAACCAATTCATTCTTTTTTCAAGAAAGAATATTTCTTTTTTTCCGGCATTGTCAATGGCATCTTCGATATCTCGAATCGGGCGACCTAAACGTTTGATTCCGGCTTTAATAATTCTTGCCAACGGTTTGTCATGATCATCACAGTAAGCCATAGCATCCGATTGTTTGCCGGACTTCAACAAACCTTCAACTGAACTTAAAAATCTCTCTGTATCCGTATGTGATCGGTTTAAAGCTCGCCAGCGTTCTACAATTACGTACATAGAAAGCATAAAAAGCACGAAGATCGGGATCATTAAAACCCCTCCCTCAATTAAAAGGTCGAATAATGTAATTGTTTCGCCTTCGAGTGCCATTGCTAACGAATCAGCAACTGCCGTTGAATCTTGAAATAGTAAAAGAAGGGTGTTCATGTAAATGAAATGTTTAAATTTTTGTGATGATATAATTTCCAAGTATTTCAGAATCAACCTTTTCAGCAGCAATAGCTGCATCTGCCAGTGACTCAAATTGTCCGATGCTTACTCTGTATAATACACCGAATTCCTGTGACGGATTTTCTTTAATAATAACCCGAAAGCCATCTTTAGATAATTTTTCAAACTGAGCGTCTGCTCCGGACTTCCGGCTTAAAGTATATAGTACAATCGTATAGCCATTGTTCCCGGCTTCGGTTGCAGTTCCTTTTAAGCCATATACTTCGGCTTGTTCCTGAATATTTACCGGAGAAATAATACCTCCATCGCCAGGAGCTTTTTCATCAGCAACCAGTGGAGCTATATCATTTTCCTGGTCTTGAGTTGTTACATCGTCAGTAGCTTCAGATTCGGATTCAGAAATATTTCCGGTATTTTCTTCGGCTTCATCAGGAGCATTTTCGCTGTTCGCTTCAATCTCAGGCACATCTCTTATCGGCTCCTCCTCTTCTGACTGTGAAGTTTGCGGTGGCGTGCTTTCCGGCTGTGTTACCGGCAGAGTGTTCTGCGCTACTTGTGTTGAAGCTGACGATGGCGTAATTCCTTCAATATTAACAACACCAAAATACGCTAATAGATATCCGGTTCCTCCCAACAAAACCAGAGCAAGAATCATATATAAAAACACCGGTGAACTTTTTTTTCTGTCTCTGGGACTCTTCGGTGTCCTGCTTTTTTTCTCGGTCTTCTCTTCTTGTTCTTCCTTTTGATCCTCATCAACTTCCGTTTTAGAAGCTTTTCCTGAAGACACATTCGTTACTACAGGTACAAAATCTTCATCATCTTCTTCTTCGATAAGCTCATCAAAGGGATCGTCGAAGTCTTCGTCAGAACTATCATCTTCCAACGCAGAGAAATCTATTTCCTCATCTTTTTCTTCTTTAGTCTCATCTTCTTCTTTCTGAAGTCCTTCATCTGTTTCAGACAATTCCTCTTCAGCAGTGATTTCTTCTTCTGTTGCAAAAATGTCGTCTTCATCAATTAATTCGGGTTCATCTGCAGTATCACCCAACAAACCTGAAAAAGCACCCTCCTGTTCTTCCTCTTTATGTGCATCTATGCCCCATTTTTCAGGCCCCGGTGCAGACTCCTCTTCCGGTTCAGGCTCTTCTTCTGTTTCTGTTTCTGTTTCTTCTTCAGTTTCGTCTGAACCAAATATGTCTTTAAGCGTATCTTCTAAAGCCTCTTCCGGTTCTTCTTCTTTATCTGTTTCTTCCGAAGTTATTTCTTCAGTGTCTTCACTTTCTATCTCTTCTTCAACAACAGCTTCAATCTCCTCTTCACTGAGGTCTCCTTTTTCCGTCTGCTCCTGACCTGCTTTTTCATGCTCTTCTGCTTCATTGAACAACTCAGCAAACGGATCTTCGTACTCTTCAGTTTCTCCACCGTCAAGAATTCCCTGAATAGGATTTTCTTCTTCCTCTTCAGGCGCCTCAGTTTCTTGCTGTTGTGCTCCTCCGGGAAGTTCAATAGGCTCCATACCTACATACTTATAATTGACCTCCGTTTCCAGCTCATCAGAAGGGATAAATAGAATGTTTGATCCTAATTTGCTGAAAATCCCAAACCCTTCCACTTCATATCCTTCCCCTTCATCAAAAGAAGCTTTCATCTCATTTATAAGCTCTTCCAGGTACTTCTCAACTTTCTCTTTTTCTATTCCCGAATTATCAGCAAGCAGGGCAATAAATTTTTCATTATCTATCAGCATTGTTATTCCCCCATATCAGCTTTGAATTCAATACTGTCTTTTGGAGGAAGCATAACGAGCTTTCCATCTCCCTTTCTTTCCTGTTGCTGGCTTGTGTGTTCTGCTTTAAAAGTACCTAGACCTTTTATTTCGACAGAATTCTTCATGATGATCTGATCACGAATCGTTAACCCAAATACTTTTAAAAAATCGTTCGTCATAGCTTATAAAGTTACTTTAATACCTCCGAAAATTTGAAAAGGTCGCTCTTCATAACCTTGCCAAACCTCATAGTTTTGTCCCAGAATATTCAACACTTTCAAATAAACGCCAAATTTTTCATTGATCTTGTAGTCTGCTCCACCATTTAAAAGAAGATAACCATCTATTGTTTGCGTATTAGAAGTATTTCCGTCTTCTCTTTCTCCAACATACTGCATCCATGAACTTATTGTAAATTGATCAACCGGCTTTACTGAAAATACTCCCTCTGCACCCACTCTTTCTTCAAACGGAACGTCTCCTCCGCTTTTAAGCTCAGGTCTTTGTGCATATATAAATCCATCAAACCAGAATTTATCGGAAACTATTTGTTGAGTGACTCCTACTTCCATTCTAAATTTAGACACATCTGCATAATTGATTGTATAGAATGTTTGTTCTGTATTTACACCGAATGTTCTCGAAGATCTTAAGTAGTAACTATAATTATCAATTGCCTGGTAAGAAATGCTTCCAAAAAGTTTTGTGGATTCCAGTGGTTTAAATTCTATTCCTCCGTCTACTCCGAATATATATTGAAATTGAGTTTGAGAACTCACATTCAAAAATCTGTTTTGTTGATGGTTTTCCCAAACAGATTTTATTTCCGGACGAGCATAAACCTTTCCGGTCAGATTTAACCCTTCTTTTACTGTATGATTCATTGCTGAGTTTAAGACTAATAAAGGCTTGCTTCTGAATCCGTCAGATACATACGCTATTCCACCTTCCAATTCAATTTCTGTGGCATAGTTGAATAAGCTTCTGTATCCAAAAGTAGCTGAAGAGCTAATCCATTGGGTATCTCCGGTTCCTTCAGCTGAATAATTTCCGCCTTTAATATCTAATTTTGCACTAAGCACATCATAGAGCTTTGAACCCGCCCATTCTTTTTCAAAACCTGCTTGTATAAATTGTTCTGACTGACTTCCCCTTAAAGCTGCGTTTTGCCCCATAAGATCGACTCCTACAGCAGAAGCATTCAAATACAGTTCCCACCCTTCCAGCTCATTGGTATTGTTTTCAAGAATAAGCCCTGCATTAAAACCCTTATAGTCTTTTTCAGAAGTTCCTGGATTATCTGAGGGCACATTATTTGATAATTCAAAAAGATGATTGAAATCACTGAATGCACCAGCTTTAGCAGAAAGTTTTGCTCCACCATTTAATTTTGTACCATAAACGCCGTTCACATCAAAAAACCTAAAACCGGAATCCTGGTTATCTAAATGACCACTTGAACTAGAATAATCTATATTTACAGAAGCTATACTTTCACTATTCAATCTTCTCAGCACATAAGCCTCTAATTCCGGAGTAGTAAAACTACCAAAGCCTGCTTTTATAAAAGCATTTGTTCTGGATGGGTCTTCTAAAACTGATTTAGCAGGAGGTTCAGGCCTGTCCAGCTGCGTGAGAGCGATACTGGCAACGGCTTCTTTATCAGATTCCATAAAGGGAATTCTGTTCGGATCGATACGAAACACTCTGGGCTTGGGATTAAATCCTAAAATCGGTTGCCGTCTAATTCCCGGAAACCTAGCTCTGAACTCACTTCTTATCTCAATATCCTGCGGATCTATTTCAGGTAATAATGAATTTTGAGTATTCCCGCTTTGAGCGAACAATGCCGGACAAATGATGAATAGAAGTAAGATGGTTGCAAAATAGGATCGTTTCATCGTCAAAAAAGAAGTTTTAAGAATGTACTAAAAATTTAGAGCAAGGTTAACCTGTGTACGTCAAAAGATGTACTGATTTATTCTACGCTTGTTCCCTCAGTTTTAGCCGCATGCTTTAACGCAATATATTTATCCAAAACCAACAACAAAGGCGTGCTGATAATAATAACAGCGAGTGTTGAAGCATGGGTAATTGTTCCATACGCCAAACCGATTGCTTCTGGAACTGCATAAAGAAGAAATAAACTCTTGGTTACAAATAAGTGATAAGTGCCTACTCCACCGGGAGTCGGAATAATAATTCCTACTGCAGAAACCATCGTAAGCACTAAAGCATCTGTATAAGAAAGATCATAAATGGCGTGCATATCGAACATCCAAAATGGAATGTAAGTCATCCCGATATAGCACACCCAGATCAACGCGGTGTATAAAACAAAAAGTGGCCAGTTTTTAAGTTCCTTTACCGCTAGAACTCCATCAATAAATGTCTTTGATATCACTTTGAATTTTTCAAATCCTTTAGATATAAACTCTACTTTTGTACTTAGAGATCTCAGGATAAAATAGATCACTGCAAAACCCAGAATTGCGATTCCTAAATATTTACCAATAGAAAACGCAAAGGAAAGAAGAACTTCAGAGTCGGTGATGTCTATCCCAAACAAATTGCTGAGTATTTCGGGGTCTGATACCATGAATATGACCACAAAAGTCATCAGTAAAAGCAAACTCACCATGTCAATGATCCGCTCAAGAACGATCGTCCCTATCAACTTACTGTTGCTTTCGTCAACCTGTCGAGCTACATACACAGGTCGTGTAACTTCTCCTAATCTTGCAAATGGAATATTTGACAGATATCCTACCATCACACCTGTAAAAAGAGTGACTCTGTGTGGCGTTTTAGCTTTATCGTTGAATAATAATCTCCACCTTTCCGCCCGAATAAAATGTGCCGATAGCGTAGCCAGTACAAACGGAATGATCCATCCATAGCTCATGGATTTAGATGCTTCTACAATTTGCTCAAATTCTACTTCTTTGAATGCAAGCCAGAGAAAAAAACCGGCGATCAGAATTCCTACGGTTACTTTTAATGCTGTTTTCAAGATCAGTACCTGGTATCAACTATTTCTGCATCCTGAGGATAGCGTAGCACAAATAACTCTTCATTTTTAAGCAAGAAAGATCCGTTTTTAAAGGTGGTTATGATCTCATTTTCTGAAAAATCATAGGCTGTAATACTTATCGGGATTGCTTCAGAATTCACTATGATCTCAACCGTCAGATATAAGGCAAAATCATCGTCTGTTTTCATTATGATCTTTGTTCTGCCTTTATCCATTTTTTCTTCCGTAATGGTATAAGTGGTATCTACTCCATTCAACATTCTGGAAGGTGCAAAGTCATCGTCTTCTTCAGAATAATCACTTATAATAACTCTGTTCCGAACTTCATCATAAACTCTGGAAGTTTCCCCATCCACGATCAGCAATTGATTTTCACTGTCTAACCGGTATTTATCAGATGAAACCCAGATCTTTCCCTGGCTGGTTAATGATTCTTTTGTGTAAGAGTCGTAATAAACGTGTTCGAAATCAGCTACAAAAACCTTTTCGTTTTCGAAATTGGTTTTCAGCTTTGGAAAAACTTTGGTTTGTGCCTGTACCGAGATCGCAAGAACGATCATCAGCAATGAAATAAGACTAGAGGTTTTCAAGGCCATCAAAGATCTCTTGTAATTCTTCTTCTTCCTGAACGAGAACATCGCGTGCGGTACTTCCTTGATATGGTCCAACGATTCCTGCATTAAATAATTGATCTATGATTCTGCCGGCTCTGTTGTAGCCGATCTTTAATTTTCTTTGTAGTAATGAAACGGATCCCTGCTGATGCAGCACTACAACTTTGGCTGCAGCCTGAAACATTTCATCTATATCATCTAACGGGTCCGGTATTCCTACATTGTCCTCTTGTATTATCGGCAGATGAAATGGTTCCTTATAACCGGCTTGTTGCCCAATAAATGAGTTTATTCTTTCTACTTCTTCTGTGGATACAAATGCATTTTGAAGCCTGGTCATTCCTGCACCATTGGTAAACAGCATATCTCCTGCTCCAACCAATTGATCTGCTCCACCCATATCCAGAATTGTTCTGGAATCAACTTTTGAAGCAACCTGATAAGCAATTCGTGCCGGGAAGTTCGCCTTGATAGTCCCGGTAATTACATTTACCGAAGGACGCTGAGTTGCAACCACCAAATGGATTCCAATTGCTCGTGCAAGCTGAGCAAGACGGGCGATAGGCTCTTCAATTTGTTTTCCGGCTGTCATCATTAAATCGGCAAGCTCATCGATGATAACTACAATGTAAGGCAAGTGACGATGTCCCAGTTCTTCGTCCAGATCACCTTCTTTGAATTTCTTGTTGTACGCTTTGATATCCCGAACCAGCGCCATTTTCAGTAGATCATAGCGATCATCCATTTCCTTACACACACTATTCAGTGTATCCAGAGCTTTTGAAGTATCTGTTACGATCGGTTCGTCCGCGTTTGGTAACATCGCCAAAAAGTGATTCTGGATATTTCGGTACAATGCCAATTCGATCTTCTTCGGATCGATCATCACAAATTTCAGATTTTCCGGATCACACTTATAAAGCAGACAGGTAATAATGGTATTCACACCAACCGATTTACCGGAACCGGTTGCTCCTGCCATTAACAAGTGAGGCATTTTTGTAAGATCGATCATGAACACTTCATTTTCGATCGTTTTACCGAAAGCCACCGGCAAAGTCATGTCCGTTTCAACAAATTTCTTGGTGTTGATGACCTGCTTGATGTACACCATCTCTCGCGTACTGTTCGGAACTTCAATCCCAACTGCAGATTTTCCCGGAATCGGAGAAAGCATGCGTAGTCCTTTTGAAGCCATCGCCATTTTTAAGTCGTTGGAATAGCTTTCGATCTTACTGATCTTAACATCCGGTGCCGGCTCAAGTTCATACAGCGTTACCGTTGGGCCCACAATGGCGTTAATTCCAACGATCTCAATTCGGTGTCTTTTCAGTTTATCCAGGATGATGCGCTTGTTTTCCCGGATCTCTTCCAGATCAACTTCTGTTCTGTCTTCTGCGGGCGTATCTAAAAGATCAATGGTCGGAAACTTATATCTGATAACAGGAACTTCTTTCGCTTTGTCCCGATTTATCTTATCCAGATCTCTTTCTCCGGCTTCCTCATCGCCTTCGCCTTTGTATACCGAAACTTCCAGCTCTTCGCTGTCCTCGTCCAGAACTTCTTTCTCTTCCAGATTGGAACTCTTGTCTAAAGCTGCCTTTTGTCTGTTATCTATATCATCTGAAGCTCGTTTTTCATTTTCGATGCGCTCCAGATCTTGTTCGTGAGATTTTGCTACAATATCATCAATCGTTGGCGCAGGAGCTTCTGGCTCTTTAACTTCTTTTTTAGTTTCAGCTTTAGCACTCTTTTTCTCTTCTTTCTTGGCTGCTTTTTCTTCTTTAGCCGCTTCACGTTCTGCTCTTCTTTCGGCTAAGCGCTCTTCTCTTTCCTGTGCTTTAATTTCTTTCTTTTCAGCGCGGGCAATGCGGGCATCTTCCATTTTCTGCTGAACGTTTTCGATCCATAATTTCAGGTTGTCGATGGATTTTTGAAGATCTCTGTCCCAAAGTAACAATAACGTTACGATCGCTAAGAGTGATAAGATTATTCCGGATCCGATACTACTCGTAAAGTTCTGAAGTACTTTTGAGATTGCTACTCCGGCCGCTCCGCTCCATACTGAATCAGCAGGAAAATCAAGATTGAAGTTCATCCATCCCAAAACAGTAGAGAACAGGATCATGCTCCAAACACCCAAAATGGTGAACCAGCTCAGGTCTTTATAATTCCGCCGTCTGAAAATGTGCCAACCCTGAAAAAAGACCAGAACCGCCAAAATGAAACTGGTGTACCCAAACAATTGATGAACTACGAAATGCGAAAGGTAAGCTCCCACAGGTCCAAGCCAGTTTTGCACTAATCTGGAGGATGCATCTTTATTGAAAAGATCCATAAACGACAACTTGGTCGCATATTGGTAATCTTCAGGAGTATAGGAAACGATACTTAACCCAAGCAAAATCGCCAGAGCAATAATAATTACTCCGATGATCTCTACTTTTCGGTTATCGTCAATACCTGCCTTAGAATTTCCGGCTGTATTTAACTTCTTTTTAGCCATTCAAATTGATTAAAATTCCATCCTTCATTCCAGGAAGGACGTCAAATTTATCTACTTCACAAACAAAAGGAATATCCCCGTCAGGAACAAGTTCTTTAAGACGAATTGCATGGTCACTGGATTCGATGGCTGTTTCCAGCTCATCTTTATAACTCTGATATAAACTAAACGCGACCTTTACTCCGTCTTTGGTATTCTTGGGGAGCTTTCCTTTGCACATTTTATAAATAATCGATCCGGCAAACAAAGTGTCTTCTAACGACATTTTTCCCTGCCACCCTGAACAGATCAAAACCACGTCATCGTCGTGATCTTCCAGTACTTTCAAAATGCTTTTCTGATTTAGAAAACAGCCCACATACATACGATTTGCAAGCGCTGCTTTTTTGATCGCCTTCGTTCCGTTTGTGGTGTTGATGATCAACGTTTTATCCGCTACTACATCTTCTGTGTACTCTAACGGTGAATTTCCTAAATGAAAACCTTCGATCTTATGACCGTTTTGTTCTCCACAAAGCAGATAATCCTTGTTGTCCATAGTTTGGGCAATACGGACTGCGTCTTCCATTGCTCCAACCGGAATGATCTTTTTCGCACCGTTACTCAGCGCCGTCACCATCGACGAAGCAGCTCTCAGCACATCAATAATAACTGCAGATTTTCCACGCAGATCCTCTTCCTGAAAGGATTGCACCGAAAAATATACGTCCATGTAA
>Ga0181372_1000169_pt1 | contig 16897 bp, 7 predicted proteins | sample LowvirmetaG_5_FD_130161 | JGI IMG/M metagenome (GOLD analysis project Ga0181372, IMG submission 130161) | Marine viral communities from the Subarctic Pacific Ocean - Lowphox_08 viral metaG | ecosystem: Environmental > Aquatic > Marine > Oceanic | place: Subarctic Pacific Ocean | collected 2015-12-05
AACAAATTCTGACAGTACACCCGCAAAAGAATTTATTGAAACAGACTTTGCCGGCCTCAATACTAATATTTATGAAGAGATTAACCCGAACACCAACACATTAGGCTTTGACAGTAGCTATAGAATCGGAGGATGGGGCAACAATAATTTCTACAAGTCTGGATATTTTCCAGAGCCTAGAGCATATCTTAACCATTGGGGAGGATACAGAACTCCGAACTTAGCAGTGGCTTTTGACAGCAATATTCTCGGCGCACTCCCGAGCAGTATGATCGGTATGTTGTTTACACCTACTGTAGCAACCTCTTCTGATATCAGAGCCGCGGGTCTTAATTCAGTGATCTTAAATCGCCAAGGTCCATACGGCTGGCCGTCTTGGAAACAAATTCGAGGTTACCAGCACCCCGTTGTCCGCGAGATGATAAAAACAAATCGCTACTCGGTGGCAGAACTCACCGCTAGTACTAGTCAAATAACCCTGTCTGCTCTTAATAAAGACATGGCTGGAAGTATGGCAACGAAGCTGCACAGCTTTATAGAGCCGCCAGTTGTTAGTAGATATAAACCGATGGAGCATGTGCTAAGCGTATACTCATCAGACCTTGATGAGGTCAAACAAACTACTTTAGTTTACACCCATAATAATAATTTAGTTACGATGGAAGAACGACACGAGCTTCCCAACGCGGATCTCGCGTCTAAGGTAGATTCAAATAATAATCTAGACAAGAAAAATAGTTTATACAGTGATATTAAATTATATTACAGTGTCGGGGAAAATTTTGATAATAAGATCCCGCCAGAACTAAACCCGCTTGTCGGCGCGCCAACTGATTATTCTAACACCGGGTACGAAGAAAAACTTCAGGGAATTGATAACCGAGGTATGGTATCCTTTAAATACCGAGATACAATTTTCCCAAAACAAAGATTTACCTTTTTAGACAAAATCAGAACTAGGCAACAATATAATGTCACGTTCTGGAGAAACGACCGTATTTCTCGAAGATATCTTGAAATTGCCAATGATCTAAGTGGCACAGTAAAAGAAAAAGTCTCCGGCCGTACCATCTTCTCTCCAGGTATTGGGGAAGGGCGCTCTGCAACTGGAAACTCTGGAACTTCGTCTGTTACTGGTTATGAAACTACACCAACTGTTTGGCAGGCCGCAGTGGCCCGAGAAAATACGGTTCATGGTACCAACTCCCAGGGCCAGGTTATAACAGAGACCGGATATGCTTACATTGGTTCGGCAACAGACAACCAATACCCAGTATCACATGCACAGCCATCTATTTGGCCCCTCGACGCGCGCGCAGTCTTCGAGACCGGCTCGGCGCTCCACGAGTACAACAATTGGTTCAGTGCGGATTACCCGTACCAATGGTTTAACCTTAGTGGTTCGTCAATAGATTATAAAATACAAGCCGGCTGGTCGGGTTACGACGGCGCCGGCGAACTGCAGAATGATTATTGTATATATCATAATGGTAACACCTATCAGAGTGGTTCCCTGTCAGGAACACTTGTTGCCGGAATCTACGGCGCCGGTGTTGGTTCGACTGACGACAACCTATCTCCGGGTATCCGTTCTGCCGGCCTACGCCCTGCCGCCCTGTTTAATCGTAGGATTCCTCAAACTGTTACAGACCACAGAAAAGTTATTACGGTATATGCTGGTGATACTTTGTGGGAAGCTGGAGATCAAGCCGGCAAATACCCGATGACCAACACTTACGCAGAGTGGGCAGAGCATGTAAGGGCTACTGCAAAAGACTATTCTATAGTGCCAGAATACAGGATATCTGAATACATTGATCAGCACTTAACGAGTTCAGATACGAAATTGAAAAACTTCGGTGATGTATTTAATCCTTGGTTAAGTATAACTGGTGCTAACATCCCGGATAACTCTAAGGGAATCAACACTGTCACCAGTGTCCAAGATTTAGAACAAGATTTCTATCATGTTTATTCCACGTCAGAATTTCTTAAAAACTTTACAGACATTAAAGTAGAACATCAGAAAAAGAATTTCAATCCTGTCAACTTAAAATTAACTTGTAAAGTCGCCAAAAAATTCTTACCGTACGACGGATTCTACCCAGCACAAAGAACAGTCCAACTCGCTCAATTGTTTAGTCAATCGTATGGGCCAACTGTGACTTATCGAGGATCACAACCCAGCTTCCGAACAGCGTTAACTCCGTTCTTCGCCCCGGGTATTTTATACAATACTATTAAATCTGGTATTGCTGTTGATTATCCGATTAATACCTCTCATATCACGATTACTGGCTCTTTTGTTAATTCGACAAAGGACTTCGGCGTCCCAAGAATTAAATCAGATTTCGACACTCGTGTACCATTTGAGGCTATAGCTAACCCATCACTATTAGCAGATACTTTTATATTGGACCCGGAGCCACATCCATCAGCTTCTATTAACTGTACAGCATCCCTTTCTACACCGAAAGACGAAAGATATAATAGAGCTATTGGAAACTTCTTGGCCGAAATACCTAATTTCTTCTTGGAGGCTTCCAACCCAGAACATGGTTATTACGGCAATAGGGCCGGCGGGCTAGCAGGCTTTAAGTCTCACCCGTTTACGTTGAAAGAGCAGGATACAACTGTGCCTCTGTTCCAAGTTACTAGTATTCCTACCAGCCAGACGATCGCAAAAGAATATCGTATGCGTCTGAAAATTTATAACGGCTCGGTGAAGTCTAGAGGAGATCATCATCTTATAAGAGGAGAAGTCACAGACGCTATCCGAAGCACGTCCTATCCATCCAGAGAATTCAGTCAAAAGGACGTGACGATGTATGACCGGTTTGGTGTCACAAAAACATCGGCCTTGGCGGGTAATGACTTTGACTTATATGATAACTACGGTTCGTCTTTCGGCCCGGCTGTTGATAGTCCTCGTGTCGCATATAATACCAACGACTTATTGTACACAGGCTTATCAACTTCTACTTCAGCTTCCCACGAACCATATACTCCTCCGTATTACGATGGTTATGCAGACTATGACATTGTTCTAAAAGTACCAGAGGAAGAATTGAATGCTCCAATCGCACCTGATGACTTCTTAAAATATCTGACAGTAGAAGAACGAGGTACGTTCCAGCGAGTCGGAGGCAATTTGTTTATGTCTGGAGCAGCCGGTAAAAACGCAATGAACTTATCAGCGAGCGTAAACATTGAGCTAGTCCAAGATAAGAACGACCAACTCGATAATCCCTCTCTATACATCAGAACTAAATTTGAAACTCCAGTATTAGATTTCCAAGACTCAGATATCACCCTGCCTCTAACTGGAGCTTTAGGTGTGGCAAAAGGTATGTGGCATCAGTATGGCACAGTGCCAGCAGCGAATAGAGGTATCTATTTAGAATTATTACCATACACTAAAAAAATGATATCGGAAACCTCTGGTACGCTGGCAAATACTGGCTCACTTTATGAAGTATGTGGCTTTGATTTACCTGGAGAATTTCCTCCAAGCCCCGAGAAAGTAGGCGGTTCAAATATCTTTGGTGGGGTCGCTAAGAAGCAAATTGGCGAGATCGCACAAGAAAAGGTTATTCGAGAGGCCGTCGTCGCGATTCCGTTCCAAGAAATCAACGGAAAGAGGCTCTTTTACGAGGTACCTGATAAGGTGATAAGGCTTGTGAAAGCTCTCCACTTCCCAGAACTCACTAACGAATCTGCTGCAGATGTACAAACAGAGTTTCCCGACCTACTCAAAAATGATTTCAACTGGAATGATCATAAGAAGATGATCGAAAAGATGAGAAAGTACGTTTTCCCCCCTAATTTTGATTTTATCAACAACCCTTCGGCCAAAAAAGCAATTATGTATGTTTTTGAGTTCGAACATAAATTTGACCAGAAAGACTTATCAGACATCTGGCAGAATCTACCACCAGATAGTCTGAACAGAGTTATAGCTGATAATCCATTTGCGAAGAAAAAATCCTTTGACACAGCCACCGACGAGTGGTCTCACAACTTGTTTGTTGATAATTTCTTTGGAGTAGTCGGTAACGACAACATCGCGGTGTACGGAGACCTTGGCTCGAAGATTAATTCTAAAAACAATGATGCATATCTAAAAACCCAATGGCTTGTGTTTAAAGTAAAACAAAAAGCTAAAAAGACTTATAAGGGTATAACAAAGTTTGAAAATTCAGATGTTGAAAACTCACTGCCCTTTACATATAACTGGCCTTATGATTATTTCTCAATGATCGAAATGGCGAAAATAGAAGCAGAGGTCGAGTTCGGCGCCGTAATGAACAAATTTGATAACAATCAAAAAGTAGAATGGGGAACGTCACAAATTTCTAATGAGAGTAAGTCCCCAGCCGCGCCTAATCCGGATCCTCAGTTCGCGGGAGCAGGGTTCAAAAAATCTGCAGGAGGGAGCGCCCCCGTACCAGCCGGCAGCAGTTCACCACAAAAAGCGACCGAACCAAAGAAATCAACAAATATATCTAAATCAACTAGTCCGAGAGGTCCGTCACCGCGTACCCCACGCGATGCACCTAGAACACCTAGATCACCGCGGTCACCTCGGACTCCGGCCGGCCCTAGGGCACCTAGAGCACCCGCCGCTCCCAGGACTCCTAGAACACCTAGAGGTAAAGGAAAGGGATATGGCAGGTAGAGGAATTTAAATGGCAGAGTTTTTCGACAGAAAAGAAGAAGTAATAGATCTCAAGCTTACAAGATATGGAAGATATCTGTATTCTAAAGGTAAGTTACGCCCAGAGTACTACGCCTTTTACGATGATGATATTATCTACGACGCGTCATATGGACCGTCCGATACGGAAGAGCAGAATGACATAGTTAAAAGGATTAAAGAGGACACTCCACGCCAGAAAGGTCAGAATTGTATTAGTGGTGTGGAAAGCGATGTGAGATTAATTTTAGAACCGCTTCAAGATGATCTGGTTTATGGGACTGATGCACAGCTAATCTCCCTCCAAGAAGAGTTTACTGCGATATCGCAGAAGTCAAAAGAGAAAATTCACGTATTATCTCAACCTCTAGCTCAATCAAAACCTGCTTCGCAACACATACCTGCTTGGAAAATACAGTTCCATAAAGCAGGACTCACTTCTGTGGAAACAAGTTATACCGGAAGTTCCAACGAATTGTTCCTATCCCCAATACCTCAATTGCAAACTAGACATCAGATTAAGACTTACCTAGAAACTGAAATACTACCGGGCGTCGGCCCAGATGATTTTGGATTATCGGAAAACGATACCATCGTTGCCGGCGGCCCCTTAGCAATGATATCAGAGGGCCGTTCTGAACTTGACCCTCAGTTGATATCAGATGTATATACAGTTGACGAAGGTATAGAGGCGTACGGAATAACTAGCGAAGACAGTGTGTTTATCACCGGCAAAGAAGATTACGTCTTTTTGGAAGTGGAAGAGACAAGTACTGACTTCACAGCAGAAAATTTTGATATTGAAGTTTTTGAAATCACTACAAACGCTGACGGTGATGAAATATTAACACAAAAATACTTCTTCCAAAAAGATGACGAACTATCTTATTCTGCGAACGAAATAGCTATTGCTGACAATTTTCCTGTTTTAGACGATACTTATGTTGAATACTGGTTTGATATAGACGTCGACAAACATATACCACCGTCCGTTTTCTGTGAAACCGGATTAAGCGAGAAGAAGAAAGATCTATACGCAGACCTAAATATTGATATGGAGTGCCCTGATAATATGTTAGATACAGTGTACGACACAACCGTAGAAGAGGAGCCCTGCTAGAAAATGTCTATTGTACAATCATTATCCGGCGATCTCCCTAAAGTTTCTGTAAAGAAAATTTTGTTGGAATCAAACGTCAACGGCACTGCTCCATCCTGGGACGAGCCTCATATTGTTGATCCTATTTATGCTACTCTCTCAGATCCTAGTCCGTCAGAAAATTTAAATATTGGGCTAGACTTGGTAGTAAAGGATCAGAAGCAAAAAAGTGGGTTGGGCTCATGGATAGGAAAGCAAGGATTACTTTATCAGTATCTTAAGTTCGGCGCCGCGATACTACCCAATTCAGTTCCGATCAGTCAGGCAAAATTTCTTGCAAATAATCCTAATAATATAACTGCAAAAAGAATGTTTGTCAACAATTATATATTTGCTCCTTTGAATAATTATAATGTAGCTAGCGTCTCTATCTCGGTTAACGATTTTAAAGTAGATACAAATGTCGGAAACCAACTTGTTCTACAGGGTGTCTCTGGCGGCTCAAACGAAATTCAGTCAGAGAAAGACTTAATTAATTCGAACACACTATCGGACTTTGTTTTTAGTTTAAAACACGAGCTGGCGTCAGAGCCTAATAACTTATATATAGCCACCTATTCTTACATCGATATTGACGCCCTTTTGGCGTCATACCCAGACTTACATATTGATGACGCTCTCGGTGACGCTAACTGGCAGACTAGATTTGTTAGTGATATATTAATCGAACCAGTCATCGTCAATGGCCAACTCAACAAAAGCGGTTACCGATATGAAAAGCCTGATGGATCCACCTGGTTCGGTGATAAGAAGCTTTTCGTACCGGATAATTTAGTAGCACAGACTGTACTAGAAGATTATAATGCAGCGCAGATCGTATCAGACGAATTTAATAATGACGGAAATCCTACAAATTTTCAATGGGTTACAGATGATAACTTAGCAACACCTCTTACCCCTCGCCCGTATGATAAAAATATCATTCAAGATTTTAGAATAACGAAAAAGATAACAGAACAGCTGCAACTTGATACTAATATCTTTATAAATCCAGCTAGTTCCTATCCAACAGACGAATCTTTTTCCGTGTACAACCCGGCAATAGAAAAGAACTATCCGTCGCTCAAGGCGCCTGTCATAGGAGATATGTACCCGTCAAGGGATCCCGATGGTAATTGTGGGTTTATGTTCTCTTTTAACCACGCACAGTTTGTTATGGAAAATGCAGAATTTCCTAATGCACCCTTAGCGATACCTCTAAACGCGATCACTAGCGTAAAAATAACAAGAGAGAAGGTCAAGAGAAAAGAGTACAAAGATAACGACTTCTTAAAAAGCCCTGCAGACGCGGACACTCCCCCATTCTGGGATGAACCCACGCCAGGAGAAAATAAGAAAACAAGCGAAATCAACTCTAATCATTTAAATTTTGAATTAGAGAAGAATTATAATGAATCCCCCGGAGCGTCGCTTTTAAATACGGATAGCCAGTTTAAGAAAGTTATATTAAATAAAAAGCTAACTGTAGGCATTCCTGATAAAGCACAGCTGTTAGCTGGTATAAAATCCGATACAGCTAATGTTCGAATTCAAGAAATGGAACTGCAACTGAATAGCCTGTCTAAGCATGAACATATTAGGTGTTTTACTGTTGTCGATAAAGATGTAGCTTCTGAAGCTGGATTATATCGTTATACAGTTGAATTTGAACTGTTTGACAATTCTAGACAAACATTAGCTAATATATTACCGAGCCTCAAAAAGGAAGCAAAAGCTGTCAAAGCTTTTCTTTCAAAAGTAGAAAACAACCCAGGCTCATATGATTACACAAAACGACAGTTTAGTGAACTTATAAGCTGGCCCACTTTTAACCCGGCAGATAATTTTATTAAACCGCTGGATATGTTTCTCGAATCCACAGGTTTAGACCTGAACGAAGCCGGCCCGTCCCTGAAGTTTATTAAATTTCCGGGCGCACTAATCGCAATTATGAATAATTTGACTGGCCAAGGTACTGCGTCTATTCCCAGTCTTATCGCTTATCAAAAATTAATCGATGACTTGTTACAGAAATATAATAAAATGTTATCCATTAATAAAACTAGAAAAATTGAAACGATAGCAGGCGAAGCTAGCGAATCTTCGGTAGAGACCTCAAACGAGAATAGAAGAAAAAATAAAATTGCTAAAGCGTTTCCCACGCTCTTCGACGCCAGTGGGTTTAATAGCACTGGTTTAAGTTATATTTATAACGAAAGTAATGATATGATGGGTAATACGCTTTTAACATTAGATCCCAAAGAGACAACGACGGCAATGGATAGAGAGTACCTAAAATATTTCAAGAAAGATGGAGGCGTTTTCGAGGGTGAAGGAAAGTCTCTGCCAATCGATCCATCAAGGTATTCATTTCTAACCCCATACGCAGTATATCGCGCCGGACTAGAAGACGATAAAATAATATTAGAAGATGAACAGATCTCTGACAAAGTATATTCAAAGTTATTTATGTCGTTGCTTCTCAACAACGAGATGAGTCAAAAATTTTATGATAAGGCATATAATGCCGGCCCTAAAACTTCTGATCTCTTAGAAGACGAGAGTAAACTTGAATCTATTTTATCCTCACGAAACTTAAATTTAAATCAGGGTATACCCTCATGGCCACAAAATACAGAGCCAGCTTCTGAACTATCGTCTTTTGATGAAGATCAAGATGTTGCCGAGCCCGCGCTGTCCGCAGAGGTAGGAGGATTCGAGACAGACCTAATGGGAACGTCAGATATTCTGTTCTCCTTAGTTTCCTCGGATAAATTAAAAACTGTCGACAGCTCATTGGTCGATAAATTTAACTTAGCTTTAGACGACAACTTCTTTGCAAGATATAAAAAAAGTATTGATCAAGACCCACTTGTAGCCCAGTGGCTAGTAGATCTGCCTATTCAAATTAAATATATTATTAGGTCCTTTCAGGAATATAAAGGAGATGGTGTAAAATTCCCCACTGAGGTCGTTGATGAGACCTTCGCCCCGTACATTATTGACCAAGATATCGTCGGCAGCCTCCAGAATTTAGGACACTTCTTTTTTAATTTCCAGACTCTAGTTAGAATAGAATACTTAGATTCATATGAAAAGCCGCAAGATATGTCCCTGCCCAATGTTAATGCTCCAACGTGGAAAACTTTAGATAACAAAGCACTAAACGGATTTTCCGGAGCGTCACTTTTTTGTAGACTGTCTGTATACGACAATAATTTTGTTGTTGATCAAACTATAGCAGATTTAAGACTTATGACCTACAACAAACATTTTATTTTGACCGCTCCCTAATATTATAGGAACTAATTGATGTCCTCCGAAGAAAAAGAAAATTCATCTTACAACCCAGAACTAACGCACACCGGCGGTAGTATAGGTATAAAAAACTTGTTTGCATCACCGAATAGTGATCAACTCAAGGGCGACTTTTTAAATATGGGCTCGGAACAAGTGTGGGCCTACTATAATAATAAAGATAGGTATAATGTGGGGGGAAGCAATGAAGTACCCCAATACGGACAACCTGGATGGTTAACCAGTTTTCATAGTTCGCAACCCGCGCATACAAAAATTTCACAAGATCCCCATATGGCACAGCTGGCTTTAACAACTATTGCACCTGAAGCTCAAGAAATGTTTAAACTATATTTTCAGCCGGAGCCGATAACAACAGAATCAACAGATATGTTCGATCCCGTATCCCCCTATCAGGGCTCTTATCTATTACAAGCCAACGTGGTAACTCCCGCCGCTTTTGAAGCTGCCGGGAGCAAACAGAAGTATTTTCTGAGAAAAGCTTTTATTAGCCTAGAACACTTTATTTACGCTTTAGGGTATAACCCTTCATGGCCAGCGCCATGGGGTTCGAAACCGCCTACTGAGCCCCCAGGAATTTTTGATCTACTCACGAGCGAAGGCTCATTAGAACTTCAAACCCCCGCGACAAGTGGTGAAGAGTATCAAGATATAACTTTCTTCATGCAGTGTCCACACTCTCCGTTAGAATCAACATACATTGGAAACAATTTACCAAAACTTGTAAATGCCGAGATTAAGAATATAACTTCTTTTAACGATACTGTATGGTCTAATTTCACTCAGACTACTAACGAATTATTCCTACCAAACTTATATGTGTATTTGACTGCTAACTTAGAACGTGACAAGAGGCCAGCACCTGAGATCGGAAGAAATGCAACTTTTGTAAATATACTCCATACCGAATTGGTTAATGTCGATGCCTTATTGTTGTCGCCCAATAAAGAACATGAATCTTGGGCGTTTGAGAAGCAAACTAAACAGCAGAGCTTAGGTAATTCGCTCGGAGCAGACTATTTTCAATCTCTTGCAAAGGCCGCGGCCCTCGCCCCTCTAGTACCCGGCCTCACCGGAGGCCAAAAGAATATAGTGTTCACAACTGATAATCTAGATTTAATGAAGTATTCGGATCATGCGAACATATTCCCAACGTATAATCGTATTGAGTTCATGAAAGATAAAGAGTCCGCCATCGCGCAGGCTTTATATGATACTGGTTTAGAAAAATACATATTAACTCATATCGCGTTTGCAGATAAGTCGATCCCTGCACAGTCCGCGTTCGAGGAATCTGCAATACAAAACGTGATCATGCAGCATTCATTTGAGAAAGACCCAACTAACTCTTCTTTGAAGATAAATTCGTTTATGAATTCAGGGGCATCAACCGCTCAATCTGCTGACTTCAAAGTAATGATGAATGAGTACAAAGGAAAAGTGCAAGCTACCGAAGTAAAAGAAAACGTGGGCCTCGACTCGACCCCGATACTTTTCGTCGGCACTGGGTGGAAAGACAATCCAGACGATTTCGATGATTTTAATTTTGAAAAAAGTTTGAAAGCCTTGATATTAGAATCAAAGATGGCCGGTATGGCAAAAAAATATTTCAGGTCTTTGGAAGAAGTATACACAGGCAAAGAAGCTTATAGCGAGACTATAGCATATAAAATAGAAAAATACGGCCCCCCAATTGGTGGACAACCAAATCTGATACAGTCTTTCTATTTTCCTAACTCAGAGAACGTACAAAAGTTTGTTTATTGTGATACTCAAATCTCCTATGGAGAACAATATACTTACGAAATTTATGCTTACAGATTAGTATTTGGCAATAAATATAAGTACTTACCAGAATCAGCCGGCCCAGTACTGAACGAGACCGGGTGGTCAGCTGATAAACATGCGATATACCAGCGAATAAATTATGAGAATAGCCTGCACCTATCTCTGATAAAGGTGCCGTATTACGGCTTATACAATCAACTTCAAGATAAGATAGGAACTGCCAACCTTCCCCCTCTGCCCCCACAAGTTACGTTTTTGCCTTACCGAAATGTCAGTGACAAACTTATGCTTCGACTAGAAACTAACTACGGAGAATATTCTGATAAGCCAGTTATTATAAATGATACCGATGAAGAAGTCTTTGCATCAATTAAAGAAACTCAGAACGTGTTTAGTCATAGCCCTATTAAGTTTAAAACAGACTCTCCTGTCGAGGGATATGAAATATTAAGAATTGGTCCGGATCCTGAGACAGGAATAACAACCGCTCCGACATCATATGCTGATTTCGCCGGCCCTTATTTAACGACAGAGAAACAGAACGAATTGATTGATCCAGAACTATCTGTATATATGGCGGATCCAAATGCTGAAGGACAAGACACTAATACAGTCTATAAGCCTTCGCCTTCTGTAGTATTGGGCGAGACAACCAATTTTAAACTGAATAAGATAGTACCGAATATGATATACTATTATACATTCAGGTCGGTTGAGACAATTTCTGGTGTCACAGTTATGTCAAATCCAACTGCCGTGTATAAAATAGAGATGTCCACTGAGCCTGGTAAGAAATTTGCGATACCAAAGATATCAATTTATGATATGAAAACAAAGAAAAAGCGTGACGCAACTAAAACAATGCAAAGATTTTTAAAGATTAGCCCTTCATATAATATGAAAGTTGTTAATGAAGAAACATATGATCTAAATACTTCTGCCGCACCAGAACTAGGTATAGCAAAAGACGCGTTGTTTGCAGGGTCGGATCAGGAAAGTAGGAAGTTTAAAGTCCGCTTGACTTCGAAAAGTACTGGTAAAAAAATAGATGTAAATGTTAGGTTTGACCAAAAACACACAAATGGCCCACCTCACAAAAAATAAACTGAATAAAATTAATTGCTTAAAAAAGAACTAATGTCTAATTATAATAAAGAAAATGGGAGTTTAATACATGGCTTTCTTAGATAACTCTGGCGACATCATACTGGACGCCGTTTTGACTGATACCGGAAGATTCCGTCTCGCGAAAGGAGACGGCAGCTTCAAAATAGTAAAATTCGCTTTTGGCGATGACGAGATTAACTATCGTAATTTCGATAGCACCCACACTAGTGGTAGTGCTTATTATGATTTAGAAATCTTGCAAACCCCAGTCTTAGAGGCGTTTACAAATAACACTTCTATGCTGAAGAGTAAACTTGTAACGATCCCAAGAACTAACTTGTTATATCTTCCAGTCTTGCGCCTCGCGACGGACTCGACCATCCCCCAGGGAGTCACCGGTGTAAGTGGTTCAGGGGGCACGGGCCTTGATAGCCAGCTTGGCAACGGATATGGGGTCAATCAGAGTAACGGGACTTACATTGTTACGTGTACAGAAAATCTAGAAGCGAATATCGAAGACACCACCTCCTTCTTGCATGGAGCAACCGTGAGTTCTCAAGTAGATTATATTCGCATTGACCAGGGATTACACACTACTAATATTTCGCAAGCATTCGTGTTGGACCCCGATTTAAAAGAGGACCAATACATCATTCAAATGGACCACCGACTGGGCACCTTGTTAACACCAGCAGGCAAGACTCCGACCCCGGTTTCTTTTATCGATGATGACAATATCGCTACATACTACGTCTCTGGCGATGCTTATGTGAAGTCACCGAACCCATCCGCCTTGAAGACTGCATCCGGTACTGATATTGGAAGTAACGGTTATTTTGCGTGCCATGGCCCGATGGGAACTGTATTAAAACTTAATATCGGCGCGTCTATTAACCTTAACACCAGCAACTACTTGTTTCAGACTTTGGGCGGGAACCAAACGACAACGTTCGGTGGGCAGACAGTCAAATTTATTGACACGATCATCAAGGTCACTGGCGCCTCAACCGGATATACTTTAAACGTCCCGGTTAGATATATCAAAGAAAACTAATCATAGGAATAGGACTAAATAATGGCAACATCATTCAAAACTTTTTTGAACAATGACACAGTGACCTCTAAAACACTGTTGCATGAATCGATACCTGTGACGGGCTCGATCGCATCAGGCTCCTATGCAGACAACAACGTAAAGAATTTTTCTCATGGTATGTTCCAGAGTGTTTACGATTATCCGTATTTAAGCTCGTCAGCAAACCACGTTTTAGATGTTTCTTATGGGTTCTCAACCAACTCTGCTTTATCCTCCTCAGTTTCAAGTCAACAAGCTAAAAAGTTAAATATCTATAACCAAATGGCTCAAGTACTGGCAGGTTATGACGCTGATGGCGACATAAGAGAATTTGATCCAGATGGAAATTTATCAACCGGCGGTAAGATGAGTGAAGTTATATTTATTAACTTTTCTAGGCTCCTGGTTAAAGACGAAGTTAAAAAGGGTTCTTTTGAGCTAGAACTGGGAATGAGCGGCGGCTACTCTTTGAACGGTTCTATGATGGGTGGTTTGAGAATCAAAGTAAAAGACGCCGGCGCTGCAACTGATTACCGGACAAACTCCCCTGCCGGCGAGTACGCGGTATTGACTGCCTCAAACGCAGTTGGCTCACCGCTGGAAAACAACAATGTAAACTGTGGATTGATTTTCTATCAGGCCGGTTGCATCGCGCTAACTTCATCACTGTTCGTAGTTTCGGCATCGTCTGCTGCTCACGAGCTAAGTGGCGCTACCATCGCTGGGTTACTTGACCCGACTGTCTATGTACGCGGCGCAGCACAGGGCACCATTGGTTCTAACCTTTCTTGGTCAGCCGGCGGGAATGTAGACTCCTCAATTCCCGGCAAAGAAGAAACGATGATCGCGACCTTTACTGGTTCGAACATTCAAACTTTTGCGGACAGTTTAAGACAAAGAATTTATAATCTGTCATTTAATAACACAACGGAGTTAAATTCTTCAATTTACTTCTGTAGAGCTAATCATAACGAGTTTAATTATAGCTCTAATCCTACTTACACAAGTGGTAGCCAGATTGTTGTAAAGACATCTGGGGATGATTTACCGGTCTCATATGTCACGACTGTTGGACTATATTCGGCTGACAACGAACTCCTAGCTGTTGCAAAACTTTCAGAACCAATTCGCAAGGATCCAACTACTGAGTTGACATTTAGAGTACGCCTTGACTATTAAAACGCAAGGAACAAAAAAATGTCATTATATAAATTTTTACCAAACGATGTTCTGGTTAACCAGTTAAAGTTACATCCAGAAGTAAAATTCTTTATATACAACGGTAGTGTTTATTACAACAATAGGTCGGCAGTCAGCGGCACGCATACTGATTCTGTAACTGCACCTGTTGGCAATTTGAGTTTGTATGAACTTAATATCGATCGCCATGCTGATAACAAAATATATCCGTTTGTTACAAAGCAGGGTTCTCTAACTTCTTTTAAAACTGTTTCAGACACAAGTTTTAATACTTCGTTTAATTACGGAGATACTTTAAATGGTAGCTATCCTCTGACCGCGAGCATTGCTAGAAAATATTATACAGACGGTGAGACAGATTTATATATCGCCTCAACCGCAACGAATACCAGAAAGAGGGTCGAAGCGCTCAGGAACACTATAGAGCACTACTCTACTTGGAATCCTGATTTTCAAGTATCTTCATCTATAAGAGATCTAACTTCTGCGGAAATGTCAGTTTTTGAGATACCATCTATATTTTATGGGTCATCGCTTGAAAAGGGATCAGTAGAACTAAACTTTTATGTAACCGGTGCACTTGTCGGAACAGCAAAAGACGTTTATAGAAATGGCAGCCTAATCCAGACCTATCCAGATAATATGTATTCAGGCAGTAATGTTGGTTTAGTCTTATATAATGAGGGACTTATATTAACTTACAATCAAAAAGAGTTTGTTAACAACAAAGCGTTGAAACTAAATGGTTCTGACGAGTTCTTAGACTTGTACTTCGGCACGAAAGATAACACTCAAAGCACGGTCAACGGTCCGGACAATAGTAGGCTAGACTTAGATCCTCAGCAAAACTTTACAATATCGGCCTGGATCAAGACCAGCAGAGCTAACGGTACTATATTAAGGAAGGGTTCCCCGGGTGAAGATGACGGGTATGGCCTGTATGTAGCCTCTAGCAAGTTTACTGCCGTCATAGGGGGCATTAGTCTAGCAACGACGACAAACGTCGCTGACGGCGCCTGGCACCACGTTGCAGTCGTAAACTATAATGACGACGGTGTGCAAAAATTTCAAACATATGTCGACGGTGCAGCAGAGGGTACAGCAGTCGCCTCTGGCAAACTGAAAGGTAACACTTATTTTTATATCGGAAAGAGGTTGTCGACATTTGTAAGTCAAGAATATTATGACGGTTATATAGACGAATTATCAATTTGGGACCGAGATATGTCCGTGCTAGAGATTACAGATCTGTATAATGATGGAGATCCCAATGATCTTAATACCTATTCTGATACCCTAAAGGAAAAATATATCGGGACTGACCACCTTTTAGCATGGTATCGTTTTGGTGATCACTTAGGCTGGCAATCTAACGGACCAAGAAATGTCTTTAGTGCGGATTTGCAGGCTAAAGGGCAAGCGCCTTTACAAGGGTATAACGTAGACAGCACCAACCTCACAACTGCTAATTTCTCCTCTCTCTATTCTGGTTTAGGGATTCCCCATAAAGAAGCGTATACCGGTGGCACAGCCCTTTCAGCTTCATGGGCTCACTTTGGCGCCTCTATGAAATCGGGAATTACAACGATATCTTCTAGTTTCGAGATCGGGTTCAAGGGTACCACCTTCACACCAGTCATGACAATGTTTGCTCATGCACCGCAAGGAGCGCTGAACTATTCGTCTAATCCTACTTTTGTCGATAAAGATAGCCGGATAAGCGCTAGCTTGGGTACACCACACACTTCTTCTGCTCTCTATGAGGAGCCAGAGAATGTTCTAATCAAAAATACAGCTACAAGTTCATATTCTGGTTATGAAGAGAAAATGAAGAGGCAAACCTTTATTTCTAAAGTTGGTATATATGACGAGAATAAAAATCTAATCGCCATCGCTAAGTTAGCGACTCCAATCAGGAAAGAAGAAAAAGACGAATATGTCTTTAAACTGAAGCTCGATCTATAATATAATATAGAATATGATACTCGGACTAGACGTAAGCACCAGTATAACAGGTGCGACAATAATCGATGACGAAGGAAACGTGGTCTATAACCAGGCTTGGGATACTAGAAAGTATAAGAACTTCTTCCAGAAATCAGAAAAAGTCCATGAGCATCTTGCTTTACTTCCTGTCGTTCCGACTCAGATATATATTGAACAGTCTTTACAATCTTTTCGAAGCGGCTTTTCTTCCGCTAAGACTCTCTCCACCCTATCACGTTTTAACGGGGTGGTTTCTTGGATGTGTTATAAAATGTATGGCCTTGAGCCAGAATATATAGCTGCAACATCAGCAAGAAAAACTTGTGGTATCAAAGTGCCACGTGGTGTCAAAGCAAAACAAGTAGTATTACAATATATTCTTGACAACGTACCCGAGGTCATGGTAGAGTATACAAAGCATGGAAACCCAAAGCCCGACACTTTCGATCGCGCTGACAGTTATGTGGTTGCCCGTGCTGGTTATATCCTGTGTCAGAAGTAAAAAAGCTTAAAATTCTTAAAAATGTTTTAGGTGATCACTATCGTTCGGGTACCGAGTTACTATTTCCTTGCCCGAAATGCCAACACC
>Ga0181372_1000174_pt1 | contig 16304 bp, 11 predicted proteins | sample LowvirmetaG_5_FD_130161 | JGI IMG/M metagenome (GOLD analysis project Ga0181372, IMG submission 130161) | Marine viral communities from the Subarctic Pacific Ocean - Lowphox_08 viral metaG | ecosystem: Environmental > Aquatic > Marine > Oceanic | place: Subarctic Pacific Ocean | collected...
GGCCCGGGCAATCGCGCCGGCAAACGCCCGATAGCTTATCGCCTTGCCGTTGTGGATGAGCGCGGGCGCGGTCGGGGTGCGCGAAGCAAAGTCGAAAATGTACTGGGCGATGAACATGGGTGTCTCTACAAACGGCTCACGGGTTGAGCACTCCATTTTACACCGCCGCGTGGCCAATGACCCAGAACACTGCTAATTTAGGGGTAGATAATAGATCCGCTGGAGATCTATGCCCATGCCTGCCGCCGAACTGCACGATTTTGCCTACGATGACTTCGCCGGGAATGCCCTGCACACCCTGTTGCGGGAAAATCGCGAGCGCGGCCCGGTGCAGCCCGCACTGTTCGGCGGGGAACCCGCTTTTCTTATCTGCGGCCACCAGGCGCTGGCGCAGGCCTTTCGCGACAACAATCAGTTCCCGCCCGCCGATGCCTACCGCATCACGATAGAACCCGTGCAAGGCGTCACCTTCCAGACCATGGAGGGAGCGCAGCATCGGCTGTACCGACGTCTCGCCACGCCCGCATTCCAGTCGCGCGTGGTGGACGCCATGGAGCAGGACGGTCTGGCTCGCATAGCCCACGAACTGATTGATCGGCTCGGCACGCGTCGCAGCGCCGACTTTGCACACGATTTCACCCACCGGGTGGCGTTTGCCGTGATCAGCCGTATGCTCGGCATTCCCACTGACAGGGAGGATGATTTCCGCGACTGGGCGGTGGGCTTTCTCGAATTCCCGCGCGACCCCGTGCACTCGCGCAAGTGCGCCGAACAAATCACACACTACCTGCTGCCCATTCTGGCTGAGCGCAGGCGTGCGCCCCGCGACGACATTCTTTCCGGCCTTGTGGCGGCGGAGGTGGATGGACGCAGGCTCACTGACGAGGAAATTCTCGCGCACATCCGCCTGTTGTTCAGCGCAGGCGCCTCGACAACCACGGATGCTCTGGGCAACCTGGTCTATACGCTGCTGGCAGAACCAGCGCGCTGGCAAGCACTGTTGGCCGAACCCGCGCTCCGCGCAGGGGCGATTGAGGAACTGCTGCGCTGGGAGACACCGGTGGCGATATTGCCACGGCTATCGGCGCCCCGCACTGTTGTCTTCCACGGCACAGAGATCCCTCCGGCTACCTTTTGCCTGTTTGCGACCGCCGCGGCCAACCGGGACCCCGCGGTGTTTGATCAACCAGACGTGTTCGATATGCACCGGGACAGCAGCAAGAAGCTGCTCAGCTTCGGCCCCGGTCCGCGCCTGTGCCCGGGCATGCACCTGGCGCGGCGGCAGCTCGCCGTGGCGCTGGATGTCATACTCGAGCGCTTGCCGGGCCTGCACCTGCTGGAGCCGGAGGACGCGGTGCCGCGAGGGGCTATTCTGCGTGGGCCGGCGCGACTGGCGGTGGGGTGGTAGACCCACCCTCAGGCAGGCAACTGTGGGTCATCTTCGTCCAGCCGGTGATGCTCTGCCGGCTCGTCAAGTTGGGCAATCATTGTCTGCAGCGCCGCCGCGTGTTGCTCTTCCTCGGCGGCGAACCCTGCCGCCACGCGCCTGGTTTCCGAGCACAGACTATCGCTTGCTACCTGCCGGTAATACGCCGCCGCATCCTGCTCCTTATGCAAAGCAAGGTGCATGGCCTCGACAAGGCTCATACGATAGTGCAGCGCCTCGTAACTGGCGCTCTCCGGTGCCTCGGGGCCGGGCCAGGCATACTCCCAGGGCTGCAGCTGCGGCAGCACGTGGTCGCCGGCAAGTTCCGCCACCTCCTCCAGGTGTTGCCCCGCTTCGCAGGCCATGCGCTGGAAAAACGCGGCAGCGTCGCCATTGTGGTGTGCGGCCAGCGATTCGGACAGCTCCAGATAACGCTCCCGGGCCTCACTCTCAAGGGCCAGTGAGTGCGCCAGAAATGTTGCCAACTCGGTATGCAACGTCATTGCGCCGCAAAGGCCGCGGCAAGCGCAGCCAAAGCCTCGTTCTCGTTCTTGTTCTTGTTCTTGTTCTTGTGAATATGCAAGGGGGGTGGCCAGGTTGCACGCGGCTCGCGGTAGAGCAAGCCTGTCGCAAACCCGTCGTCTGCCAGAAACAAGCGCGCCGCCAGATCCGCACTATCCAACGGAGGCTCGCTGCGTTCATGCACGATGGCCTTCCAGTCGGTCTGTTCCGGACAGAACGTGATGCATTGCGAGAGGACATGGATAAAACTGAAGCCCTCAAACTCAATTGCCTCTGCGATCAGCTTCGCCATCTGGTTGGGGTTGCCGGAATAAGCGCGGGCAATCCACGGGGCGCCGGCGGCCAGGGCAATCGCCGCCGGCTTGAAGGGCCGCACGCCCGGCCCATGGGGCGTCAGCTTGCTGTGATCCCAGTCCATGGGGGTGGTGGGTGAGGCCTGCCCTTTGGTCATGCCGTACACCTCATTATCCATGGCGATATACACCAGGTTCACGTTGCGCCGGCAGGCATGCAGGAAGTGATTGCCACCGATTGAAAAGCCATCCCCATCGCCGCCGAGGGCGATGACGGTAAGTTCAGGCCTCGCGACTTTCAGGCCCTGCGCAACAGCAAGGCCCCGCCCGTGCACGCCGTGAAAGCCGTAGGCATCCACATACGCCGGCAAGCGCGACGAGCACCCGATGCCCGAAACCAGCACACTGTTGTCTTTGTCGATGGCAAGGGCCGCCATGGCCTTGGTAATGGCGTTGAGTACGGAGAAATGACCGCAGCCGGGGCACCAGATCGGTTTTACTGCCGATTTGAAACTCTTTGGGCTTACCGCAATGGGTTCGTTCATGCGTCCTGCCTTGCGCCGACCGCTTCGGCGATCGTGTGTGGATTGAGGGGCACGGGGCCGGGAATCGCCAGGCTTTCCAGCGGCAGGTCCAGGCGGCCTTTCAGGTAATGGTAAAGCTGCGCACTGTGATTCTGTTCCACCACGACCACACGCGAGCACCCGGCCAGGGCAAGCTCCAGGCCAGAAACGGGCAGCGGTGAAAGCAGTCGCAAGGCGACCGTGCGCACCGGCGCGCCCTGCTCAGCGAGCCGCGCAGCGGCCTCGTCGAGGGCGGCGCTGGCGGAGCCGAAGCTGACCAGAGCCGTATCACCCTTGCCGACACAGCGTCCCCAGTCCGGGCCGTAATCGAAGGACTCCAGCTTCCGGCGGCGCTTGTCGAGCTGCTCGCGGTGATCCGATGCACGTGCCGAGGGTGTGCCGCGCTCGTTGTGTTCCAGGCCATCCGCCGTGTAGCGCGCATCAGCATCCCCGGGATGTGCAAGCGTGGAGACACCGCTCGCCGTGAGCCGGTACCTCAGATATTCATCGGTTGTGGATGGCGTGGGTTCCGCTGCCGCCAGAGCCGCGGGCAGCCTCGGGGGCGCAACCACGGCAGTGGACTGGCCGAGAAACTGGTCCGACAACACAATGGCGGGCACCTGCAGAGCCTGCGCGAGTTGCACCGCCCAGGCGGTCGCAAACGCACAATCCGGTATATCGAGTGCGGCCAATACCAGGTGCGGCGCATCGCCGTGAAGACCGTGCAAGGCGATATCGAGATCGGCCTGCTCCGATTTTGTGGGAATACCCGTGGACGGGCCGCCCCGCATCACATTAAGCAGCGTGAGCGGTGTTTCACTGGCAACCGCCAGACCAAGACTTTCACTCATGAGTGCCAGACCGGGGCCCGAGGTGGCGGTAAACGCCGGCACACCGCCAAACGCCGCACCGATGGTCATATTAATCGCTGCCAGCTCATCTTCTGCCTGCATCAGATGACCGCCCACGGCCTCCAGCCCGCCGGCCAGCCATTCAAGGGCATCCGAGGCCGGCGTAATCGGATACGCGGCGGCAAACCGAACCCCGGCTGACAGCGCGCCGAAACCCGCCGCCTGATTGCCCGTAAGGCACCAGGCGCCGCTGGCATCACGAGCAGGCAAAGGCCTATCGATGTCTTTGGACGCGGCGTAACCCGACGCAATGCAGGCTCGCGCACCATCGCGGTAGGCCTCCGGTTTATTCGCCAGTTTTGCCAGGGCCTGTTCCAGCAAAGCACTCATGGGCAGGCGCAACAGATGCCCCAGCAAGCCGGCGGCCACCATGTTCATGCGGCCCTCGGGGTGACTGCTGCTGGCGAGCTGTGCGAAAGCGTGGTGTCTCACAGGCAAGCCCCTGAGGGATGCGGGAATGCGCTCGCTGTCCTCACAAATCACCAAAGTCTCCGGGCCCACAATGATCTCATCCTGAAAGCGGTCGAAGTTCACCCAGTCCAGGGCCACAATGATGTCGTAACGGCCGGCGGCGGTGTAACGCTCGTGGCGCGTGAACTTGAGCAGCGCGGCAGCCTCGCCACCGCGAATCTGGGGGCCGAACGCCTTGCGCAACAGCCCCCGTCCGCCACAGCGCGCCCAGGCCTTGAGCAAAAGCTCACCACAGGAGATCACTCCGGCACCACCCGCGCCGGTGATGGCTATCGACAACTGCGTGTCGCCCACGCTTTATCGACCCATGCTGAGCGCGATCTTCAGCACACCGTCACGCTGGTGCGAAAACAGGTCATAGGCCGCGACGATATCATCAAGCGCGTAGCGGTGCGTCACCATGGGCTTCAAATCCAGCCTGCTGGACTCGATCACACTCATCAGCCGCCGCATTCTCTCCTTGCCGCCGGGGCACAGGCTGGTGACGATCCGGTGATCGCCCAAACCGGCGGCAAAGGCACCGAGCGGTATGCTGAGGTCGGTGGAATACACGCCAAGGCTGGACAGCGTCCCACCCGGTTTCAGCACACGAAGTGCCGACTCGAAGGTCTGCTGTGTGCCAAGAGCCTCGATGGCGGCATCGACCCCGCGCCCACCGGTGATGTTGAAGATCTCTGCCACCACGTCCACCTTGCGGAAATCCAGCGTGATATCGGCGCCCATCTGTCGGGACATCGCCAGCCGCTCTTCGATGCCGTCAACCGCGATAATTAGCCCGGCTCCTTTCAGCCGGGCGCCCGCGGTTGCACACAGGCCGATGGGGCCCTGCGCAAACACCACCACAATGTCGCCAATGTTGATACCGGCGGACTCGGCGCCGGCAAAGCCGGTGGACATGATGTCCGGGCACATCAGCACTTCTTCATCGCTGAGCCCGTCCGGTACCGGCGCCAAATTGGCCTGGGCATCGGGCACCAGAATATATTCCGCCTGTGCACCATCAATGGTATTGCCGAAGCGCCAACCACCCATGGGTTTGTAACCATGGGCGTGGTGGCCGCCATCCTGTGATGGGCAACCATCCTGGCACGCATAGGACGTGTAACTAGGGCAGATGGCACCGGCGATCACCCGCTGGCCCTCGCGGTAACCCCGCACATTTTTCCCGAGCTTTTCGATAACGCCCACGGGTTCGTGCCCAACGGTAAGCCCACTCTCAACCGGGTATTCCCCTTTGAGAATATGCACATCGGTGCCACAAATGGTGGTGGTAGTCACTCGCATCAGGGCATCGTTATCACCGACATCCGGTATGGGCTTGTCCTGGATCTCAATTCTGCCCGGTTCCACAAACACTGCCGCTTTCATCATTACCATGACCGCACGCTCCTGGTTGCCTGTACTTTCAAGCTAGCAAGCGTTTTCAAGCGCCGCAAACGGGGAAAGGCTTTCCATTGATGCAGATCAGGAGGAGTGCTTTGCTGACCCGCAGAGGCAGAATTTTGACCTGCGCTAAGCGCGTCAGTCATGAATGCTAGCTCCCTCGGTGGGGTAAGATGGTCAACCTTCCTTTATGGATGAGGATTTCGTGGACGCTAGCGCCTTTACCCCAAGCAGTCTTGCCAGGCTCGCTCTTGCTGTAGTTCTCTGGTGCTTGATAGCAGGTGCCGCCTCAGCACCTGAAAAAATGGTGTTCAACCTGCTCAGTCGTGACGAGGGGCTGTCGCAAGTCACGGTCAACGATATTTTTCAGGACTCCCGGGGGTTTGTCTGGTTTGCGACCGAAAATGGCCTCAATCGCTATGACGGGCGCAATTGCCAACGATTTCGTCTGGTCTATCGTCGAAGATGCCGCCGGCGATCTGTGGCTGGCAACCGAGGGTGGGGGGCTGGTCCACTGGCAACGCGCTAGCGAAACCTTCAACAACATCGTGGTGCCTGGGGAAGATCTGGACCCCAGAAAACGGTTCGCTCGTCAGGTGATGATCGATAGCGCTGGCTCGCTGTGGGTTGGCACTCGCGGAGCAGGCCTGCTGCGGTTTGATGGCCGGGGAGAATTTTCAAACCATTACCCATTGGGGAGTGAGCAACAGTCTTCGGCAGAGGACGATGTTATTTACGCGCTGCTGGAAATAGCGGCGGGAGAATTTTTGGTGGGGGCCAGTAGCGGCCTCTACAGCTTCATGCTCGAAACCGGAGCCTTTGAAAAATTGCCGGGAAGATACGTCGACGTCTCTACACTATATATCGACGGAAAAGGCCACCTCTGGATTGGCACGTTGGAACAGGGGCTGGTGCGGAAAAACCTCAAAACCGGAGAAGAGCTGGCTTTTAATACAGGCTCCTCGCCGCCGGCCAGGCTGGCCAACAATGAAGTCCGCGATGTACAGGAAGACGCGGAGGGTCGCATATGGGTTGCGACACACGACGGCTTGCATCTGTTTTTGGGGGAGGCGCACGGCTTCCAGGTGTATCGTCAAAATGACCGGGACCGGCATAGCCTTTCCGACAATCAAATCATGTCGTTGCACCAGAGCGAAGACCACGTGTTGTGGGTGGGCACACGTCTAGGCGGCGTAAACCGGTGGAATCCCGATAGCTGGAAGCTGGGCGCCCTGACTCCGCCAGCACTGGACAATGCCGCGGTACTGGCATTTGCAGATGCTGGAATAGACGATATCTGGGTCGGAGCTTTCACTACCGCACTGCTTCAGCTGAGTGCAGAAGGAAAAGTCCTTAGAAAATTTGATCACGATAGCGGGTATGTCGAACGCGGGAATGCACCGGTATCGGCACTTTTAACAGACAGTGAAAGCCGCCTCTGGATTGGCACAATGGGAGAAGGTCTGCAGATGTATCTGCCGGACCAGAACCAATTGCACGCGCTGCGCCATGACCCTGCAGATGACCAAAGCCTGGGTGCAGATGGCGTGATGAGTTTGTACGAGGATAGCCAGCATCGCATTTGGGCCGGCACATTTGGCGGTGGCTTGTCTTTGATAGATCCCCAGACATTAACCGCGACACGCTATGTTCAGGGCACGCGGATCAGCGCTATCCGTGAAGATAGTTCCGGTGCTTTGTGGCTGGGGACGGATGGCGAGGGGCTGATTCGGCTTGAGCCAGACTCAGGCGCCGTTCACAGATTCCGGCACTCGGCGGATACCGCCGGAAGCCTCGGTTCTGATCTGATATTTTCCCTGCATATATCGCAAGACAGGTCCCTGTGGATAGGCACCTCCGGCGCCGGGCTGGTTCGGCTACTCGACACCGAGGATTGGAACCGGGAGCCCGTTTTCGAGCACCTGACCACAGGAAGAGGTTTAGCCAACAATGTGATCTACGGTATTTTGGAGGACTCGCAGAGACAACTCTGGCTGAGCTCAAATCGCGGCCTTATGCGCTTCAACCCGGAATCAGGGAGCATTCGCTATTTCCCTCGGGCAATTGGTTTGCAGAACGAAGAGTTCAATTTCGGCGCTTACCACAAACGCCGAGACGGGCGGTTTTTATTTGGCGGAACTGGCGGCTACAACGCGTTCGACCCCATGGATTTTGGTGACCTTGATCAAGGGCCGAGAATTGCCCTCACGAGAATTGAAGTGGCCAACAAACCCCTTCAGCCGGTCGCGGCACTGGCGCGCAGCGGAGGACTGGAGCTTGATTACGACGAGAATGCGATCACTTTCGAATATGCGGCGCTCAGCTTTTTGGCCCCGGAAAGTAACCTCTATTCGGTAAGGCTCAAAGGATTCGATCAAGACTGGACAGTGCCCAGCAAACGCATGCGCAGCACCTACACCAATCTGGATGCTGGTCGTTATGTGTTCCAGATACGTGCCGCAAACGGCTATGGCGCCTGGAGCACAACCCCGTTTGAGGTGGGAGTGGTTATCAACGCGGCGCCCTGGGCAACGCCGCAGGCTTATTTTGTCTACTGTGTGTTGATCAGTGCCTTGTTATACGGCTTTTTCCGTTGGCGGTTACGGGTTATCGAGCGCGAGGCCCGCATTCGCCAGCTGGCATTTTATGATCGTCGTACCGGTTTACCGAACCTTGACCTGTTTACGCAGCGAACGGCGGCGGCATTGAGCGAAACCCGCGACGATGAGCGTTCCCTGGTGGTCATTACACTCCGACTCAAGACAATCGCAAGGCTACGAAATATTCTGGGCCTTGGCTCAGTGGATGAATTGTTGAGTACCGTAGTGCCGCGACTGACACAGCAACTGTTCGGCAGCGGACAATCGACCACAACATGCGACCTGGCCCGGATAAGCGAAACTGAGCTGGCGGCCTATGTCCTGTTAGACGACCCGAAAAGTGAAGCGGGCATCTGGGCGAACCGTTTATGCAAGGCGATCTCCAGCCCTATTTATCATGATGGTCGCCAACTGCATGTTTCGGTATTTGCAGGTATCGCCACATTTCCACGGGACGGGACCACCGCAACCAAATTGATACAGTCTGCCAGTACGGCCGCTCAGGACAACGATGTCGGGCAAGCGGAGAGCTTTGCCTTCTACGATCGCAGCATGACCAGGCGCGCGATTGATTTGCTCAGTTTGGAGAGCGACCTGCGCCAGGCCATTCGCGAGGATTCACTGGAATTGTATTTACAGGGCAAGTTCGATTGTGCCGGCGTGCTTGTTGGCACAGAGGCGCTTTGCCGATGGAAGCACCCCGAGCGAGGCAGCATTTCGCCGGGCATTTTTGTGCCCCTTGCGGAAGAATCTGACCTCATCATGGAACTGGATGCGTGGGTGATCGGGCAGGTCTGGCGTCGCTTGCACCATTGGCAGACAAAATACCGGAACGTGTTCAGCATTGCCGTCAACGTGTCCGCGGATACTTTTGTCACGGGCCGCATTTTCGCTGTTCTGGAAAGACTCAGGGACCAGTATCCACTTGACCCTTCGTTGCTGGAAATCGAAATCACCGAATCGGTACTCGCCAGTGACCTGGAGAGAGTGACGAAAGCATTACTGCGCATCAAAGATCTGGGGCACATGCTCTCTCTGGATGACTTTGGCACCGGCTATTCTTCATTGACCTATCTGCAGCGATTCCCCATCGATAAACTCAAAATCGACCAGGCATTTATTCGGGATATCGAAACAAAGACTGACCAGCAGGCCCTGTGCAAAGCCATTATCGCATTGGCGCAAAGCCTGAACCTGCAAACCATTGCCGAGGGCGTTGAGACGCAGACACAACAGGACTTGTTGGTGTCACTCGGCTGCGATCGGTTGCAAGGCTTTCATCTTCACCGGCCGGAGCCGATTGCTGACTTTGAACGACGTTTTTCCACTAGAGTATGATTCAGGAATCGGTTGGGCGAGCATCGATCAGATAGATAGATCACGCCTGTGAGGTGCCGAATAGGATTGACCGTGGGTCATTTTGAGTGGGCGTTGCGGCGTGCGGCGGGGACCGTCGACCGAGGATAGACACGGGGTAAATGGTCGGTGTGAGAGGATTCGAACCTCCGACCCCTTCGTCCCGAACGAAGTGCGCTACCAGGCTGCGCTACACACCGAGTTTTTGAGGAGCGCAAATATACCAGAGCCCCGTGCGGGAACCAAGGGCCTCTCAGTTGCGCCGGGCCTGCTCGCTTAACTTCAGTAGATCCCAGCCCACTTGGCAATCAGCTGGCTCATCAGGCTGAAGCCGACCACCACCACCATCAGCAGTACCAGCAGCCTCATGGGCTTGAACGGCTTGCGCTCTACCGAATTCACGCCGCGGGTGACGAATTCATCCACCTTCGCCTGATCTTCAGGGTACAGGCGAGGCTGGTTATCTGGTTGGGCATTTTGATCCGACATCACATCCTCCCGGAAGCAGGTTGCATATTCTCCCCGCATGCCGCGGAAATGTCACGCGTCTGCCATGGTCTCGCCCAGATCAGATGGCGCAATGGCCCGCGGCAGAACGCACGGGCCAAACGCCGGGCCAGAATCAGCCGGCCACATCAAACAACGCGTCGGGCATATCCATGAGGTTTTCGGCGCCGGAGAGCAGTGCCTGCTTGTGCGCGAGCGTACGCGGCAGCAAACGGTCGAAGTAGAATCGCGCGGTCAACACCTTGGCCTCATAGAAGGCGGTATCACCGTCGGCAGCGGCCATTTTCTGCCGCGACAGCACGGCCATGCGCGCCCAGAAGTACGCGAGTGTGACGTAGCCGCTGTACATCAGGTAATCAACCGCGGCGGCACCCGCTTCATCCGGATTCTGCATCGCTTTCTCGCCAATTTTCAGCGAGAGCTCCAGCCACTCGTCCTTGTAGGTCTTGAGGGCGCTGGTGAACTGCTCATCGGCCGCATCGGTGTTGGCGTCGCAGAAGGCGCCGATGATCTCGGTGAAGCCCATCAGCAGCTTGCCACCGGAACCAAGTACCTTGCGTCCAATCAGGTCGAGCGCCTGAATGCCGGTGGTGCCTTCGTAAAGCATGGCGATGCGTGCGTCGCGCACAATCTGCTCCATGCCCCATTCCTTGATGAAGCCGTGGCCGCCGTACACCTGCACGCCCAAATTGGCCGCTTCATAACCGGTTTCGGTCACAAACGCCTTGGCAATAGGTGTCAGCAGCGCCAGCAGCTCGTCAGCCGCCTTGGCGTCGTTCTCACTGCCGGTGTGCACGATATCACCCTGCTGGGAAAGGAAATACAGCAACGCGCGGCTGCCTTCCACAAAGGCTTTCTGCGTGAGCAGCATGCGGCGCACATCGGGGTGCACGATGATGGGGTCAGCGGGGCCATCCGGGTTTTTCGGGCCAGTGAGGCTGCGCATGGCCAGGCGGTCGCGGGCGTAGGCCAGCGCACCCTGGTAAGACAGTTCACCGTGGGCCAGGCCCTGGATTGCGGTGCCGATACGCGCGGTGTTCATGAAGGTGAACATGGCATTCAGGCCGCGGTTGGGTGGGCCAATCAGGTAGCCGGTTGCGCCGTCGAAGTTGAGCACACAGGTCGCGGAAGCTTTGATACCCATTTTCTTTTCAATGGAGGCGCAGTGCACACCGTTGCGCTCGCCCAGGCTGCCATCGTCGTTCACGTTGAACTTGGGCACAATAAACAGGGAAATACCCTTGGTGCCTTCGGGCGCATCGGGGAGGCGCGCCAGCACAATGTGAACGATGTTCTCCGCCATGTCGTGCTCACCGGCACTGATGAAGATTTTGGTGCCGGAGATGGCGTAGCTGCCATCTGCCTGAGGCTCGGCCTTGGTGCGCAGCAGGCCGAGGTCGCTGCCACAATGAGCCTCCGTGAGGCACATGGTGCCGGTCCAGCCACCCTCGACCAGTCGCGTCAGGTACTTCTGTTTCTGCGCCTCATCGCCATGCTCTTCGATCGTTTTGATGGCGCCGTGGCTGAGACCGGGGTACATCAGCCAGGACCAGTTGGCGGTGCCGGCGAGTTCGTTGGCGACAATGCCAAGCAGGTCGGGCATGCCCTGGCCGCCGTAGGCGGTATCGGCAGCCAATGCCGGCCAGCCGTTAGCCACGAATTGCTGGTAGGCCTCGGGAAAACCCTTGGGTGTGGTGACAACGCCATCCTTCCAGCTGCAACCTTCTTCATCACCCGGCTCGTTGAGCGGTGACAACACGTTCTCGGCGAACTTGGCGCCCTCTTCCACGATGGCATCCATCAGTTCTTGCGTGGCTTCTTCATAGCCAGGCAGGCGCTTATACAGAGCCTCGGATTCAAGCAACTCGTTCATCACAAACCGGATATCCCGGAGCGGCGCTTTATACTGCGGCATGCTGTTACCTCGCAATGCAGGTGGACCCATGTTTTCGGTGATCACATTTTGCGCGAATTACAACCGAAGTCAAATATCTTTTGCAGAATTTGCCAGGCAGCGCACAGTGGCGAGTGAACAGCCCATACCGGTAGCTGGTGCTGAGAGGAGCGCGCCGAACACAGCCCGAAAGTTATAAAAGTGGCTTTATATCAATATGTTGCGCGGCAGCCTCGGGGTCGAAAGGCGACAGGTGGGGCAGCTCACCCAGCAGGGGCGCCGGCAACAGTTGACGCAATGTGTCCACATTTTCCTCGTGGCAGGACATGCGCTCGCCGGGCTGATTGGCCACCCAGCCCGCCAGACGCAGGCCATCGGCGCGGATGGCTTCGGCGGTGAGCAGGGCGTGGTTGATACAACCGAGACGCATGCCCACTACCAGGATCACATCACTTCCCAGTGCCACAGCGAGGTCAGCCAGGGTTTCACGCGGGCCCAGTGGCACGCGCCAGCCGCCGGCACCCTCCACCAGCACCAGGTCCGCTCCGCTGGCAAAAACACCCCGACAGAGCCCCGCCAGGCGCTCCACCTGCAGGCGCTTGCCCACGCGCGCCGCGGCGATGTGGGGAGCAATGGCGGGCTGCAGGGCCACCGGATTGACCTGCTCGTAGGGCAGGGACATATTCATGGCCGCCTGCAACGCGAGCGCGTCTTCATTGTGCCCCTGCGCGTCACAGCCCGCTGCCACCGGCTTGACTGCCGCGGTGCGCAGCCCCCGCGCCCCGGCCGCGTGCAGCAGCGCGCAACTGACCGCTGTCTTGCCCACTTCGGTGTCGGTGCCGGTCACAAAATACCTGCGGCTCATGGCTTCTCCAGTGTCCCGTAGATGACATCATAGGTGGCGGGCAGCCCACTGGGCTCGCGCCATGTTTCGTAGGCCCGCACCATGGCCGCAAGGCGCTGGCGGCCAGTCAGGCCGGACGGGCGCTTGCTGTTCATATTGTGCGCACCCAGCGTTTTCAGCTCGTGCAGGAGTTCCGTCGCCTTGTCATAGCGCAGCACGATGCGCTCGCTCTGCAGCGTGAGACGCACGCCGGGGGTGGCATCGGCGGCGGCCTGTAGCAGTGCCGGCGGCAGAAAGTCATTCACATGCTGGCCGCCGTCCGCCGCCGCCCAGGCCTGTCGCAACTCGTGCAGGGTCGCCGGGCCGAGGGAGCTGAAAAAGCACCGCCCACCGGCAGCCAGTACCCGGGCCAATTCGGCAAACAGCAGGTCCGGGCGGTAGCACCACTGAAAGGCCAGGCTGCTGAACACAAGGTCTATGGAACCCGCTGCCAGGGGTAAAGCTTCGGCATCCCCGGCGACCCAGGCGGTGCCCTCGGGGTGCTGGGTACGCGCCCAGGAGAGCATGCCCTGAGCGAGGTCCAGGCCAATATAATCGGCCTCCGGATAGCGCGCGGCCAGCTGTGGCTGGAAGTAGCCTGTACCACAGCCGAGGTCCAGCACTGTGGCGGGGGGGCTGCCAAGCGGAGGATGTAGACGAAGCAAGCGCTCACCCACATCACGTTGCAAGGCGGCAACGCTGTCATAGCGCGGTGCGGCGCGGCTGAAGGATTGGGCAATCGCCTGCTTACTGACCGGCGCCTGCTGGGCTGCCAGCGTGGCTTCGGTGCCGGGGGCCTCGTACGCAACAATACGCTGCAGGGCACTTGCCAGCGCAACCGGCGCCGCGAGGGGCAGCGCGTGGCATGTGCCCGGCCAGGTCTCTACGGAGGCCGCTGCTGTTCCCGCCAACAGCTCACGCAGGCGCTCACCAATGACGTCAGGCACCAGCGCATCCGCGCCGGCAAGCAAATGCTGCTGCGGGCAGGTCAACGCGGGGAGCACGCTGCGCATATCCAGCTCCGCCAACCACTGCAAGCCCGCAGCCAGCGCGGGCGTGGACCAGCCAGTACTCTGCGCGGCCAGCTGACGGGCCAGTGCCCGCTCCTCGGCATGCCCCTGGCACTGCAATGTGATGAAACGACGTAAGGTACGCGCAGGATTGCGCGCCAGCTCATGCTGAAAACTCGCCAGCTCTGGAGGCGCCACACCCGGCCAGCTGCCCTCGGCACTGAATCGCGGGTTACTGGCCACGGTGACCAGCCCGCTTGCGCGCTGCGGCGCCTGGGTTGCCAGCGCAGCCGCCAGCTGCCCGCCCAGCGACCAGCCAACGTATACGGCCCGCGATGGCGCAAGGGCCAGCACCTGGTCCACCACCTCGTGCACCGAGGCAACAGGACGCCAGTCAATCAAAGTCACGTTCGCCCAGCCACGCAGGGCAGCGAGCAAGGGGCGCCAGCAATCACTGCTGCCCGCCCAACCGTGCAGCAGCACCAGGTCTACCGATGAGGGCTGATTCGCGCGCAGGTACTCGGCGGTGACGGGTACATCAGGCACCTGACCAGCACTCCGCCAGCGCGTCCAGCAGCGCGCTGACCTGCGCCGGGGAGTGCGCGGCAGTCAGTGTAATACGCAGGCGCGAGGTGCCGGTGGGCACCGTGGGCGGGCGAATGGCACTGATCAAGAAGCCGCGTTCACGCAGGCGCTGGCTGAGACGCATGGCGCGCTCGGGGTCACCCACCAGCAGCGGCTGGATCGCACTGGATGACGCCATCAGCGGCAAGCCACTCTGCGCGGCGCCGCGGCGAAACAGGTCGATCAGCTGCTCAAGGTGCGTGCGGCGCCAGGCTTCCTCACCCAGCAGCTGCAACCCAGTGAGGCTCGCGGCTGCCAATGCGGGTGGCATGGCGGTGGTGTAGATGTAATTCCGTGTGGACTGGATAAGCGCCTCGATGAGCAGTTCGCTGCCCGCCACAAACGCACCGGAGGTGCCCAGTGCTTTGCCCAGGGTTGCCATCAACACCGGCACATCGCGCTCAGTCAACCCTGCCGCCTGCAGGCTGCCGGCACCACTCGCGCCGTGTACACCGAAGCCGTGGGCATCATCGACCATCAGCCAGGCCTGGTGGCTGGCGCAGGTGGCCGCCAGCTCTGCCAGCGGTGCGGTGTCGCCGTCCATACTGAACACGCCGTCAACGGCAACCAATGCGGGTCCGGGGGCCGCGCCGAGTTTGCGCGCCAGGTCGGCGCAGTCGTTGTGTGCGAAACGGCGCAGCCGTGCGCCGCTGTGCAGGCCACCATCCAGCAGGGAGGCATGGTTCAAACGGTCCTGGAGTACGGTATCACCGGGCTGCAACAGGGCCTGCAGCACGCCGGTATTCGCGGCGTAGCCGCTGGAGAACAACAGCGCCCGCGGCCTGCCGGTAAACGCGGCGAGGGCCTCTTCCAGTTCGCGGTGCGGGCCGCTGTGGCCACACACCAGGTGCGATGCCCCGCTGCCCACTCCCCAGCGCTCGGCAGCAGCGCGCAGGCTGGCAATCACCTTGGGGTGGGCAGCAAGGCCGAGGTAGTCGTTGCTGCAGAAATTGATGTACTCGCGCCCGGCGAGCCGCACCGCCGGCCCCTGCGCCGACTCCAGGGTCAGGCACTGGCGATACAGTCCGGCCGCACGGCGCGCCTCCAGCACCGCCCGCAGACGTTGCGGAAAGGCCTCCTTCACGGCGTCGGCGGCTAGTGCGCCACCGCGGCTGCGTCGTAGAACTGGGGCGTCGGCACCGCGGGAGCGCTGTCCACCTCGCGCTGCTCCGGGCGAATGCCCAGCCGCTGGAACAACGCCATGTCGGCATTCGCCTGCGGGTTGGGCGTGGTGAGCAGCTTTTCGCCGTAGAAGATGGAATTGGCGCCGGCAAAGTAGGCCAGTGCGTGCATCTGCTCGTTCATTGACTCGCGCCCGGCGGACAGGCGCACGTGAGACGCGGGCATGAGAATGCGCGCCACCGCAATGGTGCGAATAAAATCAAAGGGATCCAGGTCTGCCTCATCCGCCAGCGGCGTACCCTCTACCCGCACCAGCATGTTGATGGGCACGCTTTCGGGGTGCTCGGGCAGGTTGGCCAGTTGCTGCAGCAGGCCGGCGCGGTCGCGCTGCGACTCGCCCATGCCCACAATGCCGCCGCTGCACACTTTCATGCCCGCCTCGCGCACATGGCCAAGCGTATCGAGCCGATCGTTATAGGTGCGTGTCGTAATCACTTCCCCGTAATACTCAGGAGAGGTGTCGAGGTTGTGGTTGTAGTAGTCGAGACCGGCCTCTGCCAGCTCCCTGGCCTGCGCCTCGGTAAGCATGCCCAGAGTCATGCAGCTCTCCAGGCCCAGTTCGCGCACCCCTTTGACCATGGCCACCACATAGGGCATGTCGCGCGCCTTGGGCGAGCGCCAGGCGGCGCCCATACAAAACCGCGTCGCGCCGCTGGATTTCGCCGCCTGCGCCTGCGCC
>Ga0181372_1000175_pt1 | contig 16245 bp, 15 predicted proteins | sample LowvirmetaG_5_FD_130161 | JGI IMG/M metagenome (GOLD analysis project Ga0181372, IMG submission 130161) | Marine viral communities from the Subarctic Pacific Ocean - Lowphox_08 viral metaG | ecosystem: Environmental > Aquatic > Marine > Oceanic | place: Subarctic Pacific Ocean | collected...
CGGAGTTCAACTATCGGTATTCCGATGCGGGAGCGGCGCTGGTATTCCTCGGCCTGTCGGTGATTCCGGGCGGCAACGACCTGAGCGATTTACTGCAGGACCTTGCGGCACAGGGCTACGCAACGGAAGACATGACCAACAACGAAATGGCCAAGCTGCATATTCGGCATATGGTGGGTGGCAGGGCGCCCGCCGACCTGGCGGACGAGGTGGTGTTTCGCGTCGAATTCCCCGAGCGCCCCGGGGCGTTGCTGAAATTTCTCTCCGGTCTCGGCCAGCGCTGGAATATTTCCCTGTTTCATTATCGCAACCACGGTGCCGCTTACGGACGCATCCTGCTGGGCGTGCAGGTGCCTCGAGCCGAACGCAAGGCGTTTCGTGAGGTGTTGCAGGGTGTTGGCTACCCTTGGTGGGACGAAACCGACAATCGGGCCTATCAGCTGTACCTCGGGCAGCCCCAAAAGGGGTAGTGCGCGGGCGCTGATCAGGAAAATCTCCAGTTTTCAAGGGTTTCGGGGTTCTCTTTCGAGAAACGCTGAGCTACACTCTTGAATGTTTGTGAAATAGTGCCAAAAAAGGTCTGGATAAAGGCCGAAAAGAGCCGAAAAGGCCGCAAGTTTTAGCACACGTATTTGGCAAACAGATAACAGCGATGACCGCCTGGGTTGTTCGGGCGCCTCATCGGGGGTGCGGTGCAGTTTGTCGCCTGGTGCGAAACAAGGCATCGCCGTGGGTTGCGAGAATTGTGTAAAAGAGTGTTGCTGTGAAGAGTAAGCCGGATTTATTCCTCGTGATCGCCGCCGCCTTCGGGTTCGGCGTACTGATCACTATGTTGTTGCCACTATCCGCCAGTGACTCTGTTGCGTCCCCCGCATCTGAGCTGCAGGCCGGCGTCATCATCGAGAAGTGAGTCGCTCGCGGGGTTGCGGCGGACAGGGCGTGAGGCCGTTTTCGGTCAGCACCCACTGCAGGGCCACGTCCCAATGTTGCATCGCCAGGCCGTTGATTTCCTGGCAGTCGTAAGCAAGCCCCACCCGTAGCGGCCCCCAGGCATCGGCCAGGGTGCGATCGTAGAACCCGCCCCCCATACCCAGGCGATAGCCATCGCGCTGCCAGCCCACCAGTGGCATTACCACAACATCGAGTTCGGCAACGGCAATCGCGTCGGCTTGTGCTGTTGGTTCCGGGATGCCGTAGCGGTTGTTCTGCAGGGACGCGTTGTCTCGCCACGCGCGGAAGGTCAGCGTGCGGTGTTGCGTCAACACCGGCAGGTAAACCCGCTTGCCCGCGCTACGGCAGGCATCGGCCAGTGGTTGGGTGTCGAGTTCACCGTCGTTGGGCCAGTACAGGCCGATCCGGTATGCGGCGCTCCAACCCGGCAGGCCGCTGATATGTTCTGCGGCGGCCCGCGCTGCGGCGTCGCGCCGAGCGGGTTCTATGCTTTTGCGCTGGCCGCGAAGCTGGCGCCGCAGCGCGCTGCGGGCGTCTGAATCAGTGGGCATGTGAAAGGTGGATTCCCGGCATGGCGTTGACAGAGTTGCCCTGAACCCGACGGTTCAAGGAGGAGGGCCCTGCACTGTATCAGGCTTTCCGGTCAGTGCCGGACATGCACACCAACAGCAACGAGGAACCTCCGGGTATAGACTTATCGGCTCGAGGACTGTCTGCCTGGCGCCTATGCCAGGGATCCAGTGCGCAGTATACACGACTTGCAGGCCGGCCTGGGGGCAGTCAGCTGATTTCCAGCTGCCGCAACTGGTACAGCGCCTCGTCAACCTTGCGTTGCAGGCTGGCTACCGCGGTGTTGTCCACGTCCTCGCTGACCGCGGGCGCCGCACCCTGGCCGGAGGCCTTGAGCAGCTCGTGGCTGATGTTGAGTGCCGCCATCACCGCAATGCGCTCCAGGCCAATCACCTTGCCGGTGTCGCGGATGGCGCGCATCTGCTTGTCGAGGTAGCGCGCGGAAATAATCAGCTCGGCCTGCTGGTCCTCGGGACAGGCCACCTGATATTCCTTGTCCAGAATATGCACCGAAACGGTGTTGACCGTACTCACTGGCGTTGCTCCATAGACCGCAGGCGCGCGATCATCGCTTCGACTTTGTTGCGCGCCAGATCGTTCTTGCTGATGAGGTCCTGACGCTCCAGGCGCCAGCCATCATTCTCGCGTTTCAGGCGCTGGTTTTCGCGGTTGAGATCCCGGCACAGGGCGATCAACTCGTCAATTCTGGTCTCCAGAGTCTGGAGTTGGGTATCTGCCATGACGTGCTACTTGGGCTGTCTGGATATAGGGCTTACTATAGAGCTGGCTGTGAGACAGGTCAACGCAGCAAAAGTTTTTATATTTCAATGGCCTGCCGACCCTTTCGCAGTATCCGGTAGAGGTGCAGGGGTGGTTTTTGCCAAAAAGTGGCCGCAACAGGGAGTAACTTGGATGTTCGACAGGCTGCCCGGTGACACCGGGTTGTTTGACTTCGATGACGTTGCCGACCAGCTTCTGGAGCAGGGCGTCAGCCTGTCCCCGGCGGAGGTGCACGGTTGCCTGGTGGGCCTGCTGGCGGCCGGCCACGACCCGGAGCCGGGTGCCGGGCTCAACGCCCTCAACCAGGCGCTGGACCTGGACCTGCATGGCGCCCTGGCGGATGAAGTGATGCAGCTTTATGCGCACTGCAATGCCGCGCTGGTGGATGACGTATTTGATTTTTCCCCCCTGTTGCCTGACGAAAGCCACGAGCTGGCGGTGCGCACGGCATCGCTCGCCGACTGGTGTCGCGGTTTCCTCACCGGCTTTGCGCGCACGGTGGCTGCCAGTGGCACCGGAGGCGAAACCCTGCCGGGCGACAGTACGGAGATTCTGCGCGACTTCGCGGCCATGGCCCAGGCCAGTGCCGACGAGCATGATGAGGACGATGACGAGGCGGAAGAGGCCTATTTCGCGCTGGTGGAATACCTGCGTGTGGCCGCGGTGAATGTTTTTCTCGACACGCGCGGGCGGCAGGACGACCGCGAGCGCTCGCTCAAGGGCAAGCCGGATGCCTTACATTAAAAGCTCGAGTGTGGGCAAACGGCGAGGGCGGTTGACGTGAAGATCAGCCGACAGGAGTTCGCACGCCGCCGCCAGCGCCTGATGGCGTTGATGGAGCCGAACAGTATTGCCATCGTTCCCGCGGCCCGCGAACAGTTGCGCAGCCGCGATACGGAATACCCTTTCCGGCAGGACAGCGATTTCCACTACCTCTGTGGTTTCCCGGAACCGGACGCCGTGTTGGTGTTGATTCCCGGTCGCGGGCATGGCGAATACGTGTTGTTCTGCCGTGAACGCGACCCGGCGCTGGAGCTGTGGCACGGTTACCGTGCCGGCCCCGAGGGCGCCTGCAGTGACTATGGCGCGGACGACGCGTTCCCGATCGGTGATATCGACGACATCCTGCCCGGGCTGATCGAGGGGCGCGACCGGGTCTATTACTCTATGGGGCGCAGTGCAGATTTCGACCGCCGCATCATGGCCTGGGTCAACCTCATTCGCAGCAAGGAAGCCAGCGGCTCGGTGCCCCCCGGCGAATTTACCGATCTCGACCACATGCTGCACGACCTGCGCCTGAAAAAAAGCGCTGCGGAGCTGCGCCTGCTCGCGCACGCGGGCGAAATCACCGCCCGGGCACACAGTCGCGCCATGCGCCGCGCCGCCCCCGGGGTTTTCGAATACCAGCTGGAGGCGGAACTGCTGCATGAATTCGCCCAGGGTGGCGCGCGCTTCCCCGCCTACCCCTCCATTGTGGGCAGCGGCCCCAACAGCTGCATTTTGCACTACACCCAGAATGCGCGGGCCATGCGCAAGGGTGAGCTGGTGCTGATTGATGCGGGTTGCGAATACCAGGGCTATGCGGCGGACGTCACCCGCACCTTTCCGGTGGATGGGCAGTTTTCACGTCAGCAACGGGCGATCTACAGCGTCGTGCTGGAGGCCCAGCAGGCGGCCATCGCTGCGGTGCGGCCCGGCAATCACTGGAATGCCCCGCACGAGGCCACGGTGGAGGTGATCACCCGCGGTCTGCGTGACCTGGGCTTGCTCAGCGGCGAGGTGGCCCATTTGGTTGCCGAGGGGGCCTACCGCCCGTTCTATATGCACCGCGCCGGGCACTGGTTGGGCCTGGATGTGCACGATGTCGGCGATTATCGCGTGGCGGGCACCTGGCGCCAGCTGGAGCCGGGCATGGTGCTGACAGTGGAGCCGGGCATTTACATCGCGCCCGACAACACCGATGTTGCAGCGCGTTGGCGCGGAATTGGCATACGCATCGAAGACGATGTTGTGGTCACCGAGGAGGGTTGCGAGGTGCTGACCGCGCAGGTACCGCGGGATCCCGACGAGATTGAGGCCCTGATGGCGGTGGCACGCGGATGAGCGAGCGCGATGTGGTCATCGCCGGTGGGGGGATGGTCGGTATCAGCCTGGCACTCGCCCTGGCGCGCCGGCTGCCCGAGCATGTTCGGATTACCCTGGTAGAGGGTTTCGCACTGCCCCCGGCCGCGGCGGCTGCCCCCGACTATCACCCTGCCTTCGACGCGCGCTCCACGGCGCTGAGCTACGGTTCCGAGCAGATCTACCGGGCGCTGGGGCTGTGGCCACTGCTGCAGCGCTGGCTGTGCCCGATTGAAACCATCCATGTCTCCAGTCGCGGCCATTTTGGCAGCAGCGTCCTGCGCGCGGTGGATTACGACTGGGATGCTCTGGGTCACGTGGTAGAAAACGCCTGGCTGGGGCAGGCGCTGTTGCATGCCTTGCGCGCCGAGAATCGCGTAGAGCTGCTCAATCCGGCACGGGTAGTGGACGCCAAGCCCGCTCGGGAAGGCGTCACCCTGGCCCTGGATGGCGACGGTCCCGCGGCGTTGACCACGGCCTTGCTGGTGGTGGCCGATGGCGCTGATTCGGGCCTGCGTCAGCGACTTGGCGTTGCCGCGACGGAGAAGCCCTATCGCCAGCACGCACTCATTTGTAACGTGGCCACCGCCGAGCCCCACGCCGGCTGCGCTTTCGAGCGCTTTACCGACGAAGGGCCACTGGCACTGCTGCCGCTGCTGCCGGCCGCCGGTGCCCGGCACCGCAGCGCGTTGGTGTGGACCTTGCCGCCGCAGCGCGCTGCGCAGCTGCTGGAGTGCCCGCAGGAGGACTTCCTGACTGCCCTGCAGCAGCGCTTCGGCTACCGGCTCGGGCGCCTGCAGCAGGTGGGCGCTCGCCACGCCTACCCGCTTGCCCTGCGCCACTGTGAGGAGCAGGTGCGCGCGGGCATTGCGGTGATGGGCAATGCGGCGCACGCGCTGCACCCGGTGGCCGGGCAGGGTTTCAATCTGGCTTTGCGCGATATCTGGGCCCTGTGTGATGTGCTTGCGGAAGGCATGACCCAGGGTCATGGCCCGGGTTCGCTCGCGGTTTTACAGCGCTACCGGGCGCGGCAGCAGGGCGACCAGCGTCGCACCATTGAATTCAGCGACCGGCTGCCCGCACTGTTCATGCACAGCGATCCGCTGCTGGCACTGGCGCGAGACCTCGCCCTGTCGGGGCTCGACTGGGTGGCCCCGTTGAAGCGCGCTTTCGTTGCACAGGCTGCGGGCATGCAGGCACTGGAGGCCGTTCATGACTGAGTTGCCGCCCTGTGATGTGGCGATCATCGGCGCGGGCATCGCCGGCACTGCGCTGGCGTTGGCGCTGTCTGGCCAAGGGCTGCGCATCGTGCTGATTGAGGCGCAGGGCACCGAGCGCACCGCGCTGCCGGCGGCACTCTCCCTGGAGAGCTTCGATCCGCGCGTGGTCGCGCTCAACCCGCGCTCGCGGGGTGTGCTGCAGGGACTGGATGCCTGGCAGGCGGTTGCCGACTACCGGCTGTGCGCTTACCGGCACATGACGGTGTGGGATGCCGAAGGGACCGGGGCCATTGATTTCGACAGCGCGGACGTGAATGTGGAGGCGCTCGGCTATATCGTGGAAAACCGGGCGCTGGTCGCGGCACTGCTGCAGCGGCTGGCGGCCTGTGCCGATGTTCGGGTGCTGGCGCCGGAGTCCCTGGCTGGCTGCGAACGCGGCGCGGAGGGCAGCATGGCGCTCACGCTCGCCTCCGGCGCGCGCCTGCGGTGTGGGCTGGTGGTGGCAGCGGATGGTGCGCTCTCCCGGGTGCGCGAGTTGCTCGCCTTCCGCACGCGGGAATGGGACTACGGGCATCACGCCATAGTTGCCACGGTGCAGGTAGAGCACCCTCACCAGGCAACGGCCTGGCAGCGCTTCCTGCCCAGCGGTCCGCTGGCTTTTCTGCCCTTGCCGTCCACCGCGTCCGCGCACTATTGCTCGATTGTCTGGTCGTTGCAGTCCGCGCGTGTCGAGGGCTTGCAGGCACTGGACGAGGCTGGATTCTGTGCCGCGCTGGAGCGGGCTTTTGAAGGTCGCCTGGGGCGGGTCCAGGCCTGTTCCCGGCGCTACGCTTTTCCGCTGCGTCAGCGCCACGCAATCGATTACATCCAGCCGGGTGCGGTGCTGGTTGCCGATGCCGCGCACACCATCCATCCGCTCGCGGGGCAGGGCATTAACCTGGGTCTGCAGGACGTTGCGGTGCTGGCAGAAGAGCTGCTGCGCGCGGCGCAGCGCGGCGAACCGCTGGGCAGCGTGGAGGTGCTGCGCCGCTACCAGCGCCGGCGCAAGGGCGAAAACCTGGCCATGATGGCGGCCATGGATGGCTTCAAGCGACTGTTCGAGCAACCCGCACTGCCGCTGCGCTGGCTGCGCAATGCCGGTCTGCGCGGCGTTGACCGTGCCGGCCCGCTGAAGCACCAGCTGATGCGCCAGGCAATGGGTCTAGGCGCCGCCAAAGCGATGCAATAGCCCGCGCCACGCATCCCCTGCGCAGCGCAACACATTGTTTTTCGGAAGCCTCCCGGTAGAATGCGCGTTTCCCCGTCGGCCGTCGCCGATCACTGTACGAGAGGATGCACCATGAGCATGACCCCGAGTGAACTGAAGTATGCGAGCAGCCATGAGTGGGCGCGCCTGGAAGAAGATGGCACCGTCACCATCGGTATCAGTGACCACGCACAGGAAGCGCTGGGCGATGTTGTGTTTGTCGAAGTGCCAGGCATTGGAGATCGCCTTGCTGCCGGCGATGAAGCCGGTGTGGTGGAGTCGGTCAAGGCCGCGTCCGACATTTATGCGCCGATCAGTGGCGAAGTCATCGCCGTCAATGAAGCCCTGGAAGATGAGCCGGAAACTGTGAATGCCGATCCCTACAACGATGGCTGGTTTTTCCGCCTGCAACCGGACGACACCAGCGAGTTGGAGAAGTTGCTGAGCGCCGAGGACTACGCCAACCACTGTGCCGACGAGTGAGTGCTGACCTGTTCCTGCGGGCGGGTGCCGACCGGCGCCTGGCTGCGGGGCACCTCTGGGTATTCTCCAACGAAGTCGACGTTCAGCGCAGCCCGCTGCAATCCTTTGCCGCCGGCGATGTGGTTCAGGTGCGCCGGGCAGATGGCGCCCTGCTCGGTTCCGCTTACATGGAGCCCCAGTCGCTGATCTGCGCGCGCGTGTACGCGCACGGCCTGCAGCAGGCTCTGTCCGCCGACTGGCTTGCACCGCTGGTGGCGAGAGCCCTGGCCAGCCGCGAGGCGTTGCTGCCGGGTCAGTGTTACCGGCTGGTGTATGGAGATAGCGACGGTATCCCCGGTCTTGTGGTTGATCGTTTTGGCGCATACCTGGTTATGCAGTTTCACAATGCGGGCATTGAGCAACACGAGTCTGCGGTGATCGAGGCTTTGCGGCTTGTGCTGAACCCGGCGGGCATCCTGCTGCGCGCGGACAGCCGCAGCCGCCGCGAGCAGGGGCTGGTCGAACGGGTGGAGGTGGTGTTCGGCGAGGTGCCGGAGGTGGTGAAACTGCAGGAGAATGGTGTGGCATTCGCGGCGCCAGTATTGCAGGGGCAGAAAACGGGCTGGTTCTATGACCATCGCATGGCCCGTGCGCGGCTGCGCGACTACGCACCGGGCCAGCGCGTGCTGGATGTGTACAGCTATATCGGCGGCTGGGGTATTCAGGCGGCCGCCTGTGGCGCCAGCGAGGTGCTCTGCGTGGACAGTTCGGCAACGGCACTGGCAGGGGTTGCCGCCAATGCGCGCTTGAACGGGCTGGAGGACCGGGTTGCGGTACGTCAGGGGCAAGCGGCGGAGGTGCTGCAGACCTTGCGCAGCGAAGGCCAGCAGTTTGACCTGGTGATTGTCGACCCACCCGCCTTCATCCAGCGTCGCAAGGACATCAAAAAAGGCATCAAGGCCTACCAGCGCATCAACGAGCTTGGCCTGGCACTGCTCAGCCCTGGCGGGGTGCTGGTCTCCGCGTCCTGTTCCATGCATCTTTCGCGCGCCGATCTGGTGCTTGCGGTGCAGGGCGCGGCGCGTCGCAGCGGCTGTGAATTGCGCGTGCTGGAACAGGGCGGGCAGGGGCCGGATCACCCGGTACACCCACTCATCCCCGAAACTGATTACCTGAAATCGGTGTTTTCCCGGCGGCTTACGCCCGCAGGGATATAACCGGCCAGCCCTCAGCCACCGCGCGCGCCCGCAGTGTAGCGTCGGGGTCCACGGCCACCGCGAAATCGACACATTCCAGCAGCGGCAGATCGTTGTGGGAGTCGCTGTAGAACCAGCTCCCGGCCAGGTCCAGTTGTTTGTTATGCAGCCAGCCCTGCAGCCGCAGCACTTTGCCGTGATGGTATGACGGAATGCCGACGGGTTCACCGGTATAGCGGCCATCCACCAGTTCCGCGTCGCAGGCGAGCAGGTCATCGATGCCCAGGGCGTCGACGATAGGCCGCGTGATGAAGTGGTTGGTTGCCGTGATCACCAGCAGGTGATGTCCCTGCTGTCGGTGGTTGGCGATGAGGTCGCGGGCGCGGGGCAGCATGATCGGTTCGATCTTTTCGCGCATGAATTGCCGGTGCAGCGGTGCCAGCTCTTCCGGTGAGCGCCCGGCGAGCGGGCCGAGTGCGAAGCGCAGGTAGGCGTCGATATCCAGCGTGCCTGCCTGGTAGTCCCGGTAAAAGCGCTCGTTCTCTCGGGCAAAGCTGTCGCTGTCCACCAGCCCCTGTTCGCACACGAATTGGCCCCACAAGTGGTCGCTGTCGCCGCTGATCAGGGTGTTGTCGAGGTCGAAAATGGCAAGTGTCATGGCGTGCTCCAGGCTGGCGCGAGGATAGCGTGGCCGGCCCGTAGAGTAAATTTCTCAGACACCGGAAAGTGTGGAACAATAGTCGGTCGCATAATAAGGATGGTATCCGGTGATCGATTCAGAGGGATTCAGGCCCAACGTTGGGATCATACTGGCCAACGATGCAGGTCAGCTCTTGTGGGCGCGCCGCATTGGTGGCCGCGACGCCTGGCAGTTTCCTCAGGGCGGCATCAACCGGGGTGAAACCCCCGAGGAGGCCCTTTATCGGGAGCTGCACGAAGAGGTTGGCCTCGCGCCCGAGGCGGTAAACGTGGTGGCCGCCACCCGCGGTTGGCTGCGCTACCGCCTGCCACGGCGTTTCGTGCGCAAAGACCAGAACCCGCTGTGTATCGGCCAGAAACAGAAATGGTTTCTGCTGCATCTGCGCGCGACAGACGACGCCGTGTGCCTGAACGCCAATCAGAAGCCCGAGTTCGATCACTGGCAATGGGTGAGTTACTGGTACCCGTTGAACCAGGTAGTGGCCTTCAAGCGCGAAGTGTACCGGCGCGCCCTCAAGGAGTTGGCGCCGCCGCTGGCGCGACTCACGGATGTGCCTGGCTGATGGCGGCCATGATGCTGGAGACCCTGCGCAACATTGTGCAGGAGGTGAACGCTGCCGAAGGGCTCAATGACGCGCTGCAGATCATCGTCAAACGGGTCCGTGATGCCATGGGCACCGAGGTCTGCAGCGTGTATATGCGTGATGAAGCCAGCGGACGTTTCGTGTTTCGCGCCACCGAGGGCCTGAACGCACTACAGGTGGGGGCGGCGAGCCTGGCCCCGGGTGAAGGCCTGGTCGGCCTGGTGGCCCAGCGCGAGGAGCCGGTCAACCTCGAGAACGCCGAGAGCCACCCCAGCTTCCAGCTGCTGGAAGGCTTGGGTGAGGAACCCTTCCACGCCTTCCTCGGTGTACCCATTATCCACCAGCGCGATGTTCTCGGTGTGTTGATCATTCAGCAGGCCAAGCGGCGCCGGTTCGACGAAAGCGAAGAAGCTTTTCTGGTCACAATGTCGGCGCAGCTGGCGGCCGTGATCGCGCACGCCCGGGTTACCGGCGCGGTGCAGGAAGAACTGCTGGGTGGTGCTGCCGCCCCCGCGCGGATCAACGGTATCCCCGGCGCGCCGGGGGTGGCGATTGGCACGGCGGTGGTGGTTTCGCCGGTGGCCGACCTCTACGCCGTACCGCGCAAGACGGCCAGCAACCGGCGCCAGGAGCTGCGTGCGTTCAAGGCGGCACTCGCCAGCGTGCGCGCGGACATCCAGGGTGTCTCTGATAACCTGCGTGGCGAAATGAGCGCCGAGGATCACGCGCTGTTCGATGTGTACCTGGGCATTCTCGATGACTCCGCCATCGGTGGTGAGGTGGCGGGCCTGATCAAGGCCGGGCAGTGGGCCCAGGGGGCCTTGAGCGAGGTGATGATTCGTCATATTCGTCACTTCGAACGCATGGAGCACAGTTACTTGCGCGAGCGTGCGGTTGACGTCAAGGATCTGGGTACGCGAGTACTCGCTTACCTGCAGGACGCCGCCCGCAATGAGCAGGCCGCTTACCCCGCGCACACCATTCTGGTGGGAGAGGAGCTGACAGCGTCCTCCCTCGGCGAGATACCCCGGGAGCAGTTGGCCGGGCTGATATCTGTGCGCGGTTCGGGCAATTCGCATGTGGCGATTCTTGCCCGCGCGATGGGTGTGCCCACCGTCATGGGCGCGGTCGATCTGCCCTATACCCGCCTGCAGGACCGGGAGCTGGTAGTTGACGGCTACAACGGCATTGTGCATCTGAACCCGCTGCCGGACGTGCGGGCGCGCTTCCAGGACGTGGTCGACCAGGACCAGGCCATGTCTCGGGACCTCGAGTCCCTGCGCGAGCTGCCCTGCGAAACCGTGGATGGCCACCGCCTGCCGCTCTGGGTCAACACTGGTCTGATGGCCGATGTCACGCGCTCGCTCGAGCAGGGGGCAGAGGGCGTCGGCCTCTACCGGACGGAAGTGCCGTTTCTTCTGCGTGACCGTTTCCCCAGTGAGGAAGAGCAGCGGCTGATCTACCGCGAGCAGCTTGCGGCCTTCGCGCCGCGCCCGGTGACCATGCGCACACTGGATATCGGCGGCGACAAGGCCCTGCCGTATTTTCCGATAGCCGAAGACAACCCCTTCCTGGGCTGGCGCGGCATTCGCGTGACGCTGGATCACCCGGAGATTTTCCTGGCCCAGGTGCGCGCCATGCTCAAGGCCAACGCAGGTTATGGGAACCTGCGCATCATGTTGCCCATGATCAGTAACATCGCGGAATTCGAAGAGGCGCTGGAGCTGATTCATCGCGGGCATCGGGAAATCGTGCAGGAAGGCACGGAGGTCGCCCTGCCCCCCATTGGTGTCATGGTCGAGGTGCCCTCGGCGGTTTACCAGGCGCGCGCCCTGGCGCGGCGTGCCGACTTCCTCTCGGTCGGCAGCAATGACCTCACGCAATACCTGCTGGCGGTGGATCGCAACAATGCGCGGGTTGCCGGCCTTTATCACGCCTATCATCCGGCGGTGCTACAGGCGCTCTGCATGGTGGCGGAAGCCGGCGCGGCAGAGGGCAAACCCGTGAGCATCTGCGGTGAGCTCGCCGGTGACCCCCTGGCCGCCGTACTGTTGATGGCCATGGGTTACGGCGTGTTGTCGATGAATGCCACTGCGCTGCCGCGGGTGAAGAAGTCCCTGCGCAGCCTGACACACGCCGAGGCTCGTGAGTTGTTGGCCGAAGTGATGCTGCTGGAACACGCTGGAGCGGTGCAGTCGCGGCTACAGACCTTCATGGCGGCACACGGCCTGCAGCAGTTTATTCACGCCCCGCTTGGCTGAGCGTGACCGGGAACCGGTAGGCCTTGCACGCCGCCTGTTTTCCGGCGGGGTCGAACTGGCATTCACGCCAATCAAGTAGGGCGCCATCCTCATGATCCGGCCGTTGTAGCCACAACGTGGTACACGCCCGCGTGCCGTAGTCCGGGGTCACGATGAACTGTGCGGACAGACGGCGGTCCATGCGCGCCGCCTGCTCCGAGGGATGCAGCGCGTGCTCCGGCGCCAATTCGCGGTCAGACACCGTGGCCTGCAGTGTGTCGTGGTCAACGGTGCCGCTATCGACCACCGCCGCCAGTCGCGAGCGTGCCCGCAACAGCTTGGGCCAGGGCGTATCCAGGCGCTCGTTGCTCAGGCCGTAAATGCCCGGCGACAGCGGCTTCGCGGACTCCCCCGCGAGCCGGTTACTGTAGTACCAGAGCTCCTCACTGTCGCCGACCAGCAAGTTAAATCCCGCGTAGTCTTCCGCGGCCAGCGCCACTTGGCGCAGGTAGCCCTCGGCGGACAGGTCCGCCGCGAGAAAGTTGACCGCCAATTCTCCCCGGGAGCGCGCGGCGGGGGCGGTTTGCGCGGGGTCGCGAAAGTTGGTGACGGCGGCGAAGCGCCCGGTCTCTGTCACACCCATCCAGGTGCCGCCGGCCTCCAGGTCCCGCCCCGCCAACAGTGTGGGGTGATCGCTCCAGAATTCGGCAGCCGCCGTGGGGCGGTGATGGAATTCATCGCGGTTGGCCGCGAGCAGCAGCGGCGTGGCGGCGAGCACTTTCCAGCCGAGGACAATAAGGCACATGGTCACGCTTCCTTTGACAGCAGCGCTCATCCTGCCACCGGCAGTGAGAATTGTGAATCGCGCGCCGGTGCCGGATAATGCCCGCTCGCAGTGCGGAAGGTGGCGAAAGTCTGCGCCGCGCAACGCGCCCTCGAGCAAGGACCGAATGCCATGTTGCCCTATCCCGATATCGACCCCGTCGCCGTTTCTCTGGGCCCGATCCAGGTGCACTGGTATGGCCTGGCCTATCTGGCCGGGCTCGCCTTTGCCTGGTGGTTGGGCGTGCGGCGCAGCCGGCGCCCGGATGTACCGCTGTCGCGCGAGCAGGTGGATGACCTCATTTTTTTCAGCGCTCTCGGCGTCGTTCTCGGTGGACGCATCGGCTACGCCTTGTTTTACGGCGGTGAGCGCCTGCTGCAGGACCCACTGTGGTTGTTGCAGGTCTGGCAGGGCGGTATGTCGTTCCACGGCGGCATGCTCGGTGTCATCATCGCGGTTGCCTGGTTTGCCCGCAGCCGCAATATCGCTTTCGGTGCGGTGCTGGACCTGGCGGCGCTGCTGACTCCCATGGGGCTGGCCCTGGGTCGCCTGGGCAACTTTATCGGCCAGGAACTGTGGGGCCGACCCACGGATGTGCCTTGGGCCATGGTGTTCCCGGCAGACCCACTGCAACTGGCGCGGCACCCGTCGCAGCTCTACCAGTTCGCGCTCGAGGGGGTGCTGCTGTTTGTTGTACTGCTCCTGTTCAGCGCTCGTCCGCGTCCCATGTGGGCGACTTCCGGTTTGTTCGCCCTGGGTTACGGATGCCTGCGGTTTATCGCGGAATTCTTTCGCCAGCCGGATACGCACATCGGCTTTCAGGCCTTTGGCTGGCTTACGCGCGGGCAACTGTTGTGCCTGCCGATGATTGCGCTGGGGCTGTTCTTGTTGTGGTGGGCCTACCACCGGCAGGCGCCGGTGGGCGGCGGGAGGAAAATGGCATGAAGCAGTATCAGCAACTGCTGCAGGATATTCTTGATAACGGCGTCGCCAAGGGTGATCGGACGGGCACCGGCACACTGTCGGTGTTCGGGCGTCAGCTCCGGCACGATCTGGCGGCGGGCTTTCCGCTGCTGACGACCAAGAAGCTGCACCTGAAGAGCATCGTCAACGAGCTGTTGTGGTTTTTGCGCGGCGATACCAACACCGGTTGGCTGAAAGCCAATGGCGTCAGCATCTGGGATGAGTGGGCCACGGAGAGTGGCGACCTCGGCCCCATCTACGGCGCCCAGTGGACGGCCTGGCCCACCCGCGACGGCGGCACGATCAACCAGATCGACTACGTACTGCATTGCCTGCGGCACAACCCGGACAGCCGGCGCATCCTGTTTCACGGCTGGAACGTGGAATTCCTGCCGGATGAAACCCTGAGCCCCCAGGACAACGCGCGTGCCGGGCGCATGGCGCTGCCGCCCTGCCACCTGCTGTACCAGTTCTACGTGGCCGAGGGACGGCTGTCCGCCCAGCTGTACATCCGCTCCAGTGATTCATTTCTCGGCTTGCCCTACAACATGGCCAGTCTCGCCCTGCTGACCATGATGCTGGCGCAGCAATCCGACCTGGTGCCGGGGGAAATCATCATCTCCACCGGCGACTCCCACCTTTACAGCAACCACCTGCAACAGGTGGCGGAGCAGCTGGCGCGTGAGCCGCGGGCGCTGCCGCGGCTGGAGATCCTGCGCCGTCCGCCCACTATCTATGACTATTGTTTCGAGGATTTTCGTCTCGACGGCTATGACCCCTATCCGCACATCGCCGCGCCGGTGGCGGTGTAGCCATGTCTGTGCGCATTGCCCTGATGGTCGCTGTGGCCGCGAACGGTGTCATTGGTCGCGACAATGCACTGCCCTGGCACCTGCCCGACGACCTGCAGTATTTCCGCCGTACCACGATGGGCAAACCGGTGGTGATGGGCCGCAAAACCTATGAGTCGATCGGGCGCCCGCTGCCCGGCAGGCCGAATATCGTCGTGACAAGGACCCCGGGCTGGCACGCCGCGGGTGTGGCGGTGACCGATACGGTGCCCGCTGCGCTCGCGCTCGGGCGCGAGCTGGCCCTGGCGGAGGGTGTGGAGGAGCTGGTGGTGATCGGTGGCGCCATGATTTATGCCGCAGCGCTACCACTTGCCCAGCGTCTTTATGTTACGGAAGTTCACGCGGATATCGACGGAGACACCTGGTTTGCGCCAGTTGACGCCGGGGAGTGGCGGGAAATCAGCCGCGAGGAGCGTCCAGCTACGGAAGACAATCCATACCCTTACGCGTTTGTCTGTTTAGAGCGCCGCGGGTCCGATTGTGACACTTAGTTGACGCGAACAAACGTTACTTTGGGCTTTTTCCGCCGTTAAGTTTGTCACCTATCTACACGTTTATGAAAAATGGCCGCAGGACCGTGGTGGATTGATTGAAAATACCGGGGTATTGGGTTTAAATTCTTCACCTCGGTTTACCGTTACTTATTTTTTCACTATAAACGTAGCAGCAACGTGGATAGCACAGCAGCACGCTATCTCGGCACTGAATCACTCTAGTTGGAAATAGGAAGCTCAATTCCCATGACTATGCATCGATTGAAGAACGTATTGATCGCTGCGCTTGTCGCAACGGGCACCCTCGCGGGTAGCGCAGCGGCAGTGCAAGCCAATACCCTCGACTCCGTTCTGGAGGTGGGGGAAGCCCGCAACGAGGCGGCGCGCAAGTCGCAGCAGAAAATCGACCGCCTGGCCGATGAGACGCGTGACCTCCTGTCCGACTACAAGTCGGTCATGAAGCAGGTTGACGGCCTCAAGGTCTACAACGCGCGTCTGCAACGCCAGATCGACAACCAGATGGCTCGCATCGCGGACATCGAAGAGTCGATCAATGAAGTCACCGTGATTCAGCGCCAGATGACCCCGCTGGTGATTCGCATGATTGACGGCCTGGAGCAGTTCATCGAACTGGATGTGCCGTTCAACCTCGAAGAGCGCCGCGAGCGCATTGCCTTCCTGCGCAGCAACGTGGATCGCTCCGACCTGACGGTTGCCGAGAAATTCCGTCAGGTGCTGGAAGCCTACAATATCGAGTTGCAGTACGGCCGTGGCTTTGACAGCTACAGTGCTGCTATCGACATCAACGGCACGACGCGCGATGTCGATTTCCTGCGCATTGGCCGCCTGGCGCTGGTTTACCAGACCACTGACGGCACCGAGAGTGGCGTCTGGAACAAGGAAACGAGTAGCTGGGAGCCTCTGGATTCCGGTGACTACGCCAACGCCATCCGCAAGGGTGTGCGTATTGCCAAGCGTCAGGCCACTAACGAACTTCTCAACATGCCCGTTGCTGCTCCGGAGGCTGGACAATGTACGCGCTTAA
>Ga0181372_1000177_pt1 | contig 16215 bp, 8 predicted proteins | sample LowvirmetaG_5_FD_130161 | JGI IMG/M metagenome (GOLD analysis project Ga0181372, IMG submission 130161) | Marine viral communities from the Subarctic Pacific Ocean - Lowphox_08 viral metaG | ecosystem: Environmental > Aquatic > Marine > Oceanic | place: Subarctic Pacific Ocean | collected 2015-12-05
CCATTCTTTAAGAGCTACTCCTATATCAGATATTGCATTTCCTTTACCAAGACTTCCGTCCCACATTGATTTTATATCCATCAGATAACCTATACCTTCAATTGTACCACCTACTATTTCACCTGCTATAGATTGTACTAAGGCGCTTCCCAATTCTCCAAACCAACCTTGTTCTTCTGCTAATTTTATTTGCTCATTACGTATTCGAGTTTCTTTTACTTTACTAAAAAGATCATTTAATTCTGAATCACCTTTTGCTAAGTTAAATGCACTACCTAATTCTTTTTGAAGTTCTTTTGGATTTTTTATAGATGATGTTATCTCATCTGACGTATAGTTATATTTTCTAAAATCATCTTTTTTTTGATCCCTATCTACTATTTTTTCAAGTGAAGATATATTAATAGGTTTTTTTTCTTCACCTTCATTTGAGTCACTATCTACTACTTTACTAGAATCTATTAATTCGTCAGTATCTATTAATTCGTCAGCCATAATTTATTATTGTTCTAGTTCATCAAATGTTACTACTGCATCTTTATACATTTCATCACGAATATCTCTAAATGGTAATATACTGTTAATCATTTCACTGTATGAGTCATAGGTGTGTCTAGTATCTGAAGTTTGTCTATTTCCATTAGCATCGACATATGTCATGTCATATGCCCATGTATTATTTGGAAGCTGTTTTACATCCATTCTTACCATTCCTTGACCTTCTAATAATGGCACAATTACACTTTGTGATTCACCTTCACGTATATTCTTAACTCTATTAAATTTATTAAATAGATCCCTATCTCTTATTTTTAAATATTCTAACATAGCTTCATCGGCTTTTCCATTTTTACCATGAGTAGCATAATCTTTATAAGCAGCTAAATATTCACTTGATAATTTATTAACATACTCAACAGCACCAGACATTTGTATTTTAGCACCATTATACTCTTGATCTTTCAAGTGTTTTTTCTTGGTTTCATCCTCTGGATCTTTTACTATTTTATCATATAGAATATTCCACAATGTTTCTGGAGCCCCATTAGATGGAATTTCACTACTTACTGCAGTTAACTTATTTAATCTTATATTAATGTAACCTGCCGCTTCAGCTTCTTTAGGTGTATTATACGCTACCCCTTCTATTGTTATTGGTCCGTTTGCTTCCCAAGGCATAGCTGTTCCAGTGTCTTGAAGATAGTTATCTGATGTAGATACAACAGTACCGTCTATTATAGTTGATTCACTGTCACTTACTAATTTAAATTTATTTGTTTTTGATCCTTTATGTTCATTAAAAGCTTGCTGGAATTCTGGAGTAAAGTCAGGACTGTTGTTATAGTTTTCTAATCCTACTTCATCTATAGTATATATTTGTTGTTGTAAAAGATTTGCTTGTCCAGCACTTCCTTCACTATAATAGTCATTAAATACTGGTGCAGGATTCATAATCTCGGACTCTTTTTTTGTTTGAAATTTTGAATGTGCTATTAAATTATCAATAATTTTTAATTGACGATTTTTTTCAGCTTCAGTACTTTCTCCATTTTCTATTTTTTTATCCATTTCGCCTGCTATTTTTTCTTTTATTGCTTCATAATATTTTATCTGAACATCTCCTTGTTTTGAATTATTAGACCATGTTGCATATGTACCAGATTTACTTTTATTTTTTATATCTAATGGAATTGTAGTATAAGTATAATCTAAAGCTCCTGTTTTTTGTCCAGGTTGTATTACTGAATTAGGAATATATCTCAAACCTTCATGAAACCCCCAGTTTAATGCTTGGTTTGGTGTTGGGGCTATTGTGTATTGCGTTTTATCTTGATATCTTCCGTTTACCATTGCTCTAGTACTGTTATCATATATATTATAATCAGCACTTTCTGTATTATATAATTTTTCTATCTCCTTTTCGAGTATATTCTTATTAGTACTACTTATTGTTCCATTTTTTCTTTGCTCCCATAAAGCTCCAAGCGTCAAACCTGATTTTTCTTTAATGTTTTCTTTTAGTTGCGTAAGTAATAACTCATGTTTATCGGTAACATATGGAGAAGTGTCAATTTGTTTTTTAATTCCTAAACTTTTAGTAACAGGCGTAGCTTCACCCATATCAACATCAAGCATTTCTCTTTGAGTCATGTATAATCCATCATCTCCTATATAATTATTTTCACTACTTGCTTTGCTAACTATATATTTAACGGAATTTCCATTTTCATTAAGGCTTAGATCTACACTTAATCTATCATTATTTTCAACATCAGTCATTGCCTGATTTATCTGATTTTCATTAATTGGGGTAGTAGTATTAGGATCGTCATTAATTTGAGCTATTGCTACAGCGTCAATGTCATTTTGATAATTTTCAATAAGTATATTATTATCTTTTATTTGATTTGACATTTCATCTATTTTCTCAGAGTTTGTTTCTCTTAAGTCTATGGAATTTTGATCGTTATATTTAAATTTTCCATTAATATCCTTTTCTATAGCTTTATTATAATCAGCTATGCGTTTTTGCATTTCTTTATTTTCAGCTGTTGCCTTGATGGCAGCAGTAGATTCTGTTTGTAAATCTTGAGTTGTTTCTGCTCCTTGTGTAACTATACTATCGTTACTTATTACGGACGTTGGGTCTTTAACATCTGCCTTATTGCCTGAATTATCTATACCAAGTTTACTATTAGTATAACTTTGTCCAATTTGATAAAATTGATTTTGTAACCATTCATCTTTTTCTCTTGTATATGTTTCATATTCAGTTTCTGTTACAGGGTTTCCTTCACCATCTACTATTGGATTTCCATTTTCATCTAGTACTTCTAATTGTTTAGTATTATCTAAATAATTTTCATTAGGTACAATTCCAGATAATTTTTTATTATCATATTGCATTTCATATTGAGCACCTGCTCTACCGTTTCTCCAGTCTGAATATAAAGATTGTGCTATTTTAGCCATTTTTTCAGGACTTTTTCCTCCAGTTGTTACACCAGTTAAGCTTTCTAATTCATCAGAAGATACTTGACTAAAATATTCTTTGGATGCTTTTATTGGATTTATACCAGCTATGATATTACTTGAATCTTCTAAACTTATATCGCCTTCGAATCCTTCACCTGTTGTATATGCTTTATATCGTCTATCAGCTTCACCAAATACATCAGCCATTATATGCGGTTTAGCTTTCTTTTGCCATTCTTTTTTGAGCTCTTCAGTTTCTTTCCAAGTATTATACGCACTACTTATCTTTTTTAGATCTTTATTGTTTTTAATCTTTCTTTGAAATTTTTGAAATTCTCTTGCATATTCAGAAGACCCAAGATCTTTACTTCTAGATTCACTTGCAAAAGTTTCAATTTCTTTTAGTAATTCTTGTGCTCTTTTTTTATCTGGTCCTGGAAGAGCGTCGATATCCATGTCAGCGAGTGTGTCAAGCAGTATTTCCTGCTTATCCCATTTTCCTTGTTTAGCCTGAAGTGACTTTTGCATAAAGTCTAAAGGCATAGGGACATATTGACTTTTATATTGTGTTCTTCTTGGTTGGTAATATATATCTGACATGATTAACTTTATTTTTAAACTATACCTTTAGGAACAATTGAAATAGTCCCATCTGCATTCTTTTGAAATTCATAATTGTCTGTACCTAACATGTTAGCAATTTGAGCCTCCATTGCCATTTTATCTTTATCTCCTTTAACACCAGTATATACATCAGTTATACCTTTACCGTGCTCAACCATTGCATTCATTCTTGCATCCATTGCTTGTCTATCTCTTTCATCTTGACTTAGATTAAATTGATCAACTCCCATTTGTCTTTGTATATTTCTTGCCTTCATCTGTTGCTCTGCAGATGCTCGTGCTGCACCTATTCCAGTATTTGCGGCAGTAGTTCCTGCAACTTGCTGAGATAATGCAGCATTTGGATTTCTTCTACTTATTTCTCTAGTTTGAGCAGCATTTCTAGCAAGGGCTTGATCGTATGCAGAAGTATCGAGTGTTTCATCTTGAGCAGTCATCCTTCCTCTTTTCTCAGGTTTTTTCCAGGCATATGCAAGTCCAGCTATATCAGGTATTGCACCTATTCCTGCAGCTATATAATCACCCGTATCCATTTTTCCATCAAATGTATTTCCTGAATCATCTTTTTTCTGATCATTTGGATTGGACTTATATCCACTTTCTGGTATTTTTGAATAAGTATTAAGGAAATCAAGGTCTTTTTGATTAGTAAAATTATTAGCTTCTTGAAAATTATTATTTGAATTTAAATAATCTAATTTTAATTCTTCATTCAGCACATTCGGTGAGAATAAATTAAAGGCATTTGTAAATTTATCATAAGGTATAGGTTTAGAAAGTGCTAAATCTATTCCAGTTTTGCTAAGATAATCACCATATGCATATTTTTTTCTCATGTTTCCACCATATGCAAACTGATTAGGATCAAATCCGTTACTAACCATTTCTTGATACATCATTGCTGGATCTTTTTTTATTTCAGCAGGAGTAATTTGAGTTTGTTCTGGACTAAGAGTTTCCATAGGTTCATTAGACATTGCTCTTCTAGTTTCCTTAATCTGCATGATTCCTTTATAAGGATTAGAGAATCCTGTTTTACTTTTCTTTCCTATAATTTCTCCAGAGTTTGGATTATAATAAACTTTTTTGTGACCAAAAGTATCTTTTGTTAATCCTGATTTTTCATCACTAGTATTTCCTCCAGAAATTACATAATAGTATCCATCTTCATCTGAACCTTTACTTGTAATTATATCAGAATGACTGGGATAATTAGAATCTTTATTTGCAGCTTTTTCAAAATCTTCAAATTTCCAATTTTTAGCACGGTCTCTACCAAAGAAAAGCATATCTCCTATTCCAAGAATAGGATTTAATTCTTCTTGATCTAATGATGCAGCATTTGAACCACGAGTTGGTGATTTTATTGGGAGTGGTTGATATAGATCATATTTGTGTTTAGGATTATTTTTTGATTTAAATGCATCAGTTATATATGATGAATGTGCAGTTGAAGGTTTGAATCCTATATTCTCTATTCCTTTTTTATCTTGATTATATAAATCCATTACTAAATTACTAGTAGTAGCAGCTGACCAGGCAATATCTTTTTCAGGATTATCTAAATTTATATAATTACCTTCTTTATCTAAAATTCTTTCACCATCTTTTCTTTGATGAAATATACTACTCGTTTTTGTTGAATCATCTTCCATGTATCTTTTTCCTACATTAGAATGAAGATTCATTATAGTATCTTTAGCTTGAGTTTCTGTAAGTCTTTCTCCTGTAACAGGATCTGTAAAAGCAGTATCTAATTCATTAATTTTATTTTCAAGATTTGTAGGATTATAATATTCCCAAGGTTGTTTAGTTCGTGGTTCAGCCGAAACAGGTGAATTCTTAGGAGTATCTTCTGTAGTATTTAAAATTCCACCTTCTGCATATAAATTACCACCATATGCTAATGGTGCATTATACTTTACGTTATCTCCAGTTCCAGTAACTGTAGTACCTTCAGGTACATTTCCTAATTCATTAATTATTGTTTTGTCAGCAAATTCTTGTTGATATTTATCATAAAATCCATCTAATAACGTTCTATATTCTCCTGCTTGACCATCAATTTTTTGAAACCAATTATCTTGTAATCCTCGATTTCTTATAAAATTTTGTTTTTCATCCTCACTCATATTCATAGCCTTAATAGCATCTGATTGGATTTCTCTGCTATTTGGATCACTATTGTAAGGTCCACCATACGCTCTTTTCATTTTACCACCGCATCCTTTACATCCACGTTTACCACAACCACACATTTTACCACCATATGCTTGTTGCATTGGCATACCTTGCTCAGGTGTTTCACCATGAGTTGCACCAGGCATCATAGAACCATCTGGCATTTGATGCATTGGCATTTGATCTCCCATCATTCCAGGAGCTTGTGGAGCCATACCTAAAGAATTCAATGTTTCCATTGCTTCTTGTGCCATTTGTTGACGCTCTATTTCTTGTTCTTCTTTTAGAATATCTAACTCTCTATTCATGGCTGTTTTAGAAGCATTATCGTCTGGACGAAGTGCATACTTAGACATTATTTTTTTTGCTTGGTCTGCAAATGATTTATTCTTTTTACTAGCCATAATTATTTCTTTTTAGATTTTGTATAAGGTATTCTATTTGAGAATATGTAAGATTCTCCATCAGGTGTATCCCATCTTATTTCACCATCTTCAACTTCATTGTTTGTATTTCCTAAAGGAATTCCACCTACTTCATGCGTATTGCCATTATACTCTGTTAAGTTACCTCCTGCTTGATATAGATTATCTATATTACCACCATTAGCATATTGTCCACCTTCAACACTAATTTGTCTATTATTTGTAAATAAATCACCAAGAAAATTAGTATTTCTTCTCTCACCTGTATCTTGATTTAGATGAGTAGATCTCCTTGCATTTTTTTGAGGATTATACAATCTTTCCATTCTTCCTTGCAATACTTCTGGATCATAGTTCACATGTGATTGTATTCCAGGTGTATCTATTGGTATTTGCCCAGGAGTCATTGTTGGCATTGGTTGCATAGGTTGCATATCTCCACTATAATAATCAAGATCTCCACCATAAGCTTTTTTATTTTTATTTAAATACTCTTGAACTGCTTTTCTACGTGCTCTAGATCTTTCTACTATATCAAGTGTTCTATTATTTATATTTGTAGATTCAGCTTGTGCAGGTGTAGGCACAGGTACAGGTGTAGCTTTAGCTTTTTTTGCTTTAAGTTTAGGTTCAACAAATATTTTATCTAATTGTTTTGCTGACCAAGTATTTCTTTTAACTAATGGTTTTCCACCACTAAATCTTTTATATTCATCATATGCTTTCTTTTCATCATTTTCATTTAAAGCATCCATGAGTGAAGGAAACTTATTTATATCTCCTAAATTATATGCAAAATCAGTTATGAGTACTTGTTTGGCTTGAGGTAAATCATCATATTTATTATTTGGAAAATTTTTATTCCATTGTTTTCTTGCTATATTTTCATGAGTAGTAATTGATTCATCAAGTAACGTATCTATTTGATCAGAATTAAGACCTTTCATTGCATCGACTTCTTTTCCACCGATGGTTACCATAAGCTTTCCGTCTTTTTTCTTACCTAATTTATTACCATATCCAATATCATAAGTAGGATTCTTTTTACTTTTATCTTCTACTGCTGTATAAGGCATCCATTTTTCAGCATCTGGAAATTCATCAGTCCATTTGTCAAGTGTAGTCATTCCTACTTTAGCGTCATTTTCTTGAAACTTAAGGTCTTTTTTATATTGCTTTCTATGTTCAGGATCTATTGTAGGTTGCATAAAACCACCTGTTGCATATATATTGCCTCCGTATGCACCAAAAGAAGTATTTGCCATATTTCCTACTTGCCCTACTATTTGTCCTGCAACATTACTTTGACCTACGTCTTGTAATGTTTGTGCAAAACCACCTATTTCTGAACCTGCACCTACATCACCCATAAACATACTTCCTACTTCAGCTCCTGTACCTACTGCATTCAATGCTTTATTTACTCCATCGTTTTTAATGACTCCAGTATTGGCTAAATCTTTTAAGTTATCTCCTGATTGTCCAACAGCTGTACCTGTAGCTGCAGGATTAATTACTGCACCTGCAACATTTCCAACAACATTAGTACCTGCTCTAATTGCTTCTGCTTCAGGATTACTAAACTTTACTTTGTCTGTTAAATTATCTGTTAATCCAAAAGTAGCTGTATCTAATACTCCTTCAGCTGCTCCATATAAACCTGCACCAATTTTTTCAAATACTCCACCAGTACCATAATAATTCATATCTCCACCATATGCATTCATTTTTGGATATGGTTCTTGGTCAAATAGCACTTTATCTTGCCATTTAACAGATGATGGAATTTTCTTATCTAAATTGGTAGTTCCTTTTATTTCTTCTTGAGCATTAGCGTTATATAATTCTGGATCTCCAGTAACTAAACCTTTTTGATCTACAACTCCTTCTTCCCACGGAGTTGTAATTGAACCTGCATTGTAAGCTTCTTCCCAAGCAGGATATGCTAATGTTCCTTGAGTTTCTAGATAAGTTGCTTCTTTTCCTGCTCTTGGATTTGCTTTTGTTTGAAGTGTTCTTTGAGGAAATACTCTACGTCCTGACCTATCTACTTTAATCTCATCTGGTGAATATTCAAAACTACCGTATCTTGTTGATGCATGTTGTGGACCTAAAAATTGTTCTCTTAATGGTGTTTTTAAACCTTCTTTACCTCCAGCAAGTCCTATATCAAAATCATTAAGTTCTTTAGTTAATGGATTTACATTTTCTTGCATCCATTCTAAAGATGAATAGTAATCTTCAGGATCAAATCCTTCTCGTTGAGCAAAACTTGCAAATGCTTCAGGTGTTAATTGCGTTTCTCTTTTTCCTACTTGGTAATAAGGAGCACCTGTATTTTCAATACCTTCTTGTTCATATAGTCCTAAATTTTGAATATTTTGACCTCTTTGGATCATATTCATTCTTCTTTGATACTCATCGTAATCAAAGTCATCAGGTGCAGCTACTTGAGCAGTTCTATATTTAGTAATACTATCTGGTTGATAAGCACTTAATGATAGTATTCTTTTCTTTTTTTCTTCTTCAGTCATGACACTAGTATTGTAAAAATAATTGATAATCTAACATCGTTCAAATAATTTATCTAACGTTACATATTAGCTGGTCTAAAACTTAAACCAATATCATGTAATACGAGTCTTTTGTTATCTAAGTTATTCTCGAATTCAAGTTCTAAAAATATATAAGCATCTCGCATTCTTGGTTTTGGAGAAGCTGCTGCATCTTTTGCATCTCTTGGTATAGTAGATCTAAACTTACGCATCCTTCTAACTACAGTATCACCAAGAGTAAGTGGTATTATTCCTGTATCCTGATAATCATTATAAAATCGCATTTGCTTTAATGTTTCATTTGGAGCATCTAAATCATTTATTGATATCTCTGCGTTATATTCTATATTATCGAATACTTTAATAATGTCTGCACCAGGGGCAAGAATTAGTGTTATTTTTGAGTTGTGATACGCACCATAGAATTGTCCATAATCACCTGTATCATGTTCGTATATTTCTCTTTCATTTGTAAATGAATTTACTGACAGTAATCTCCTACCTGTATGCAAATAGATATTTGGTTTATAGTCAAGGAAAGATTCAAATGCGTTTAGTATTTCATTATACGATACTGTAAATCCATTTATAAAAATAGGATTACCAATTTTATCTACTAATGCTTGAAAATTAGGATCAGTAGAAGGTGTTTGCGGAATTGCAGGAGCAGTAAATGCAGTTATTACTTCATAATATAATCCTGCAAAAAATACAATATCTCCTACTTCATATTCTTTATTTCCTTCAACGCCTGGATAGATTTTATAATTAAGGAATGTCATTATTGCTCTATTATGTCGTCTATCATATACTCCATGTACACCTAAGTTTTGTAATGTAATGTCATTTTCTTCTAGACTTCCATCTATTTTACCAAGAAAAGCAGATAGTCCTTTAATGTCACTTATAGGTTCTACTCCACCACCACCAAGCCTAAACATTTTTTTCAATCTATCATCATAGTGATAAAGACTATTTCCCGAAGTAATTACAGAATATTGATGTATTGTCCCCGTTTCTGTGCTCATGTAAGAGTAATCACTAATCACTTCTCCTGTACCTAATACGATTTCAACTCCTGATTCAGATACTTGAGTTACACGATCATTTATTGCAGCAGTGCCTATTGCAGAATCTTGATAGAAAAATACATTACCTTTTAGATTAACTATTTTGTTAATTTGACCATGTATCCCTTCTACAGGTAATTCATTGTTAGGTAGAAACACTTTCCAGTTATCTAATAATTCACCATCTACTTTTGCATTAGATACTTTAATAGTAAATCTTTGTTCTTCTAAAAGATCAACTAATGCATCTTTAGCAAAGAATTGAGATTTAATATTGTTTTCTTGATTATAAAAAGTAAGCATTTTGTAATCTTCAAACTGATAATCTGGCATATTAGCAGGATCTCTATCTTTAGAGAAATGGTTACCGTATCGTAATTCAGTATTAGCTGATGTTTCACATGGGTACATTAAACCAATTGCCATTTTTCCATCGTTGGGTACAGGTAACTCATATGAAAGTCCATCACTGTTCCAATGTTGAGTAATGTATTCTTCATCGTAAAAATTAACGTAAGTATCTCCACCAAATACTTTAAATGTAAGTTCTGTGTTTCCAACATTAGATACTTCAGATACAGCTTGAAAATGATTAGTAGACATATAAATAGATTTGTTTCTATCTAAATATGAGTTACCTCCATATTGTTTAATTAAAAATCTATTATAAGATATTTCTTTAAACTTTAAAAGATTATTAGATTGATCTGATAATCCAAAAGGGTTATTAACGCGTTGTTCTCCTTCATTAAGAATAGCACCACCATCATACCATATTCCTTTACGTGTTACAGTAGGATCTAAAGCACCATCCCACCAATCACTTGCACTTGCATTAGTATTTAGTATTAATAATTGCTTATAGTTTCCTAAACCTAATGGAGTATGTTTGTCATCTTTTGCATATGAAGCATTAATTAAATAGCTATCTGAACTACTACCTATAGATACGTTATCGAATATTGATGAATTACCGTCTAAAACTTGTCCACCTGTCATTTGAACTTCATGATCAATTAACATTTTTTGATTACCTGCTCTGTAATCTGTAGGATAAGTTAGTGGAATTGGTGTTGGAATAAAATAATCTCTCATTTTATACCAGATACCTATACTATCCGCACCTGGATCATTATAAAATCTATCAGCATATGCATTATAATAACCTATTGTTTGAATGTGATCTCTTGCTTTAAATGCATAATTATTATGAGCTCTAAATTGACCAAGTGGTGAACAAAATACAGAAAGTCCTTTAGTTTTACCACTTGAAAAATTATTATGCCATGGTGTAAATCCAGGTCTATCCATTAAATTAACTATATTTTCACCTGTACCATCAATTTTTATATCACTACTTGTTGCCTGATTTACTAAGAAATCTGTAAAATTTACATATACTCCATTTACACTATTAATATTATAGTTTTCACTATTAAAATGCATTGATAAACCAGTTCCTAATCGTGTTTTATTTACTTCTGTTCTTTCAACTCGTACAATAGAAAATCCTGATATCTTATCAACAATATCAGATACGTCTATAGTAAATTCTATACCCAATGTATGTAAATCTGAAACATTAGAAGTAGAATTAAAACTCATTAATTTATATGTATTGGTTATTCCAGATGTTGCATCATCTGTAGTTTCATACATTTCAGGAAATTTAATATCACCTATCCATTTCACAAAACTTGGATTACCTTTAAGGTCATAAAAAGTAACTCCGAATCTATAAACTTCACCACGAGAATATCCTCTTAAGACTCCATTTATTTTAGCAGAAGCCATATTTTTAATTTCTCCTGCTCTTGGATATTCTATATTACTGTTGTCTAGATTTTTTTCATTTAATGTTAATGGTGGATCTCCTGATAAATATCTACTTACTTGTGAAAACGGTCTATATCCACCACTTGGTATTGCATATAAATCATTAGCTGAATAATTTTGAATAACAAACTTATAGTTTACGTTGGGACCTTTACCACCAAGATAACTTTCACCTGGAGCATATTTATATCCATCATCAACTAACCAAGTAGGATAATCTTTATTATTAAGTTCAGGATCTTCTTGATTGTAAGGATTTATTGCATCATGTTCTTCTGGAATAGTATCCCAGTTTCCAGTGTTAAATGTGTCAGGTATTGGATCACCACTATTGTAAATGTCAAATGATGTACTTCCTGCAACTTTACTTCGATAAGCTCTTGCATCAAAATCAATTTCAAATGTAGGTTCTTTGATATTAGCTGCAACTAATCTATCATCTTTAGATGTTAATGTTTTAGCTACTAATGAATTGGTTAATGCGTTATATTCTAATGTTGTTATTGGAAGTGCAGTTTCTGTACCTGCATGTATTACATCAATATTTCCAGAAGGTGGCACAAAGTCTTCTCCAAATTTATATACAGTAGGATTATTTGGAGAACTCCAATAAATGTAATAGTGTTCAATTATATCGTAATCTGTATCAATGTTTTCTATTCTATAAGATACTGAACTTGACGGTGTACCTGTTGAATCAGCTCCAAAAAAATTATCATTGTGAATTGTTGAAGAAGAATCATTTTTTGTAAGAGTAACTAATGTAGATGCAGGTGAAAATATTGTACTATTTCCTTGAGTTTGGTTAATAAGTCTATATGCATATTGTAAAACAGAACCTGCAGGAATACTACCTGTACTCAATGATTGTATTATAGGCTTAGATAAATTTACATTTGCAACTACATCTAAGTTTCCAGGAGGCAATATCCATAAATTATCATCGAATATATTTATAGATCGTAGTGGGTTATTAAAGTCTGTAAAATATACACGCCCTATTTTAGTAGTTTCGTATCGTGTAATTGGTTCTTCTATGCGATGATAAGTGGATAAATTTAATTGATTGTTGTATATTAAATGTGTAGACGGCACTAGAAAACCAGAAGACAACCCTTCAATTACATTTGCATATTCATCGTATTTTAACTTCCATATTTGATCTCCAATACTTGATGCAGGATTAGCTGTTGTTTCAGATGTTGTAAATACTATTATCCATTGATCTAAATGACCCATTCCACATATCTTAAGTTCACTTTGAGCTTGAGCTATGTTTGTTAACTTACAATCTGTACCTGCTACACTTACTACTAATGTTACATTTAAGCCAATAAGATATACGAAATCTTCATCTTCAACTAATTTTATACCATTAGTACTTATTAGTAATTGAACGTTTGGATCATCAGCAATAATCTGAAATAATTGTGCAGTTGTTAATATTCCATCTGCCGCAGTATAGTTAATGGCATTTCCATTTATTGTTATTGTTTCACTTCCAGCAGCATTAGCATTATTAATTCTTCTTATTTTATAAGAAGCAGTAGTACTAGGAATTTTAAATGAAAGTTTGTTTCCTTTTTCATTTTCTAAGGACCCTGTTGAAGAACCACCGTCAGTAATTACTCTAAAATTATATGCTTCAAAGTATGAAGTATTTTTGTATTTTAATTTAGAAGTATCTTGATCGATACCAGTAGTATATGTTTGTTTTGCTTTGGGCATTATCTTGCATTAAAAATTCTACGTTGTTCACCTTCATTTAATCCTCTAAATCCATTTCTATGTTCTTCAATATTAGGTATAGTTCTAAGCCATTGATTTTTTAGAGCTTCCATTCCATCAATAGATGGAATTCTTGCTTTAATGTTTGCAGATGCACAAAAGAATAGCCATTCTTGTTCAAGTTTTTCTGCTATTTGTGGAGATATTCTACCTTGTATTGAAAGTTTAAATGATATTCTATGAGCAAGATAATTTTTACATGCTTCTTGAAATCTAGTATCTGCAGGAATAAGAGGCATTCCGTCTTCACTTGTAGGCACAGCCCAATAAGCCATTTCTACTTGACCTTCTTTAAATGATGTAAATATTTTACCACCATTTACCGTGTAACTTAATTCTTTGTTATAATCTATAGTTTGTACAGACGGCATGTTTGCACCGAATGCAGTATTAGCTGTAGGATTAGGATTGAAGTTGAAGAATGGATTACAGTGCTTATTGTCATCTATTTCAGTTGACGGTGAAGCATCAATTACTTTATCTACACATCCGCTACTTGTTGTGCAATTAACCGTATCTGGAGAATTTGAAATGTATAGCCCTGCTTGAAAACTATCTGTATTATGCAACATTGGTATTTTAGAACAATATTCTCTTGTTTGTACAATTACATGTAAATCACATGGAAGATCTCCTCTATGATTTTTAATTACTATAGGATTAGGATTACCTAATGTAGTTGAACCGTCTGTTACTTTTGGTACATATGCTCGTGGAGCCCCAATAAAATCTAAAGCATCGGCAACCCATTCAATTGCATCATTCCAATCAAAATCTTCTTCAAATCCATAATCTCTGTATACTTTTTCTATAATAGTTTCTACAGATACATATTTACCATTTAACATAACTTATTTTTTAATACATTGCGTCACCTCCGCCAAGGTTATTAAATATTCCTTTTAGACTACCTAGTGGGCCCTTTTCTTCTTTCTCTTCTTTTTCTTCGTCAGCTAATGGGTTTTCTTTAGATATCCATTCTTCTTGATCGCTAAAGTATTCTCCATCTTCTTTAGAACCATATTTTGTTTTACATATAATAAAACCATTCGATACTTCTCTTACTTCTATTGAAGTACAGATACCATCTTTTTCAGTTTTTACAGACCAGGACTTTCTTTTATCCTTGTCTCCTTTCATCATACCGTGCATAATTATTATTTTATTATTCAAAAAAATCTATATCAGTATCTTCATCTTTTAAAGCTTTAGCTAAAGTTCTCTTATTCAGTCTAGACGGTAAAAAACAATATGCAGAATGATTAGGAATATTTGTTGTTCTTTTTTCCCAAAACCATCTGTGTTGATATCCGTTAGAATGATCATTAAGGTGATATACTAGTTTTTTATTCTTTTTAGCCTCTTCGTTTTCCAACCATAATTTATTTGTACTTCCAAAATCAACAAATAGTTTGCTTTTATCTAAACTTCCATCTGGATTAATTTTTAATTTTGGTTTGTATTTTCTTATTCGAAGTCTTCCTAACCTGTAAGGCATTCTGAATTCAAACGTATTAAATATTAGCATTTTTGCTAACTCCTTGTAAAAGTCTTTGCAAATACTAGTAAAAATATTATAATCTATAGGAGTATCAGATGTATCTTTATAATACATATACGCATCTCTTATACCAAAATGTGTTTTATGCTTGGACATTTCCTGTTACTTTACCGTCTCCATCGTTTACACTATCACTTGGAGCCATTAGTTTAAATCTTAAATCACTTTTTACTATTTCAGCTTTCATATAGTTTATCATACTTCTGCTTACTGGATATTTTGAATCTTTTGAGTAACACGGTGTACCGTCAGGGTTTGTAAATGCTGCTACTTGAGTAGGATCTTCAAATACTCCTCTAATGTTTACATGTGTTAATGTTTTTGCAAGTTCATTATTTGCATCAAATTTAAGATACATTTTATCACTTAATAAAAACCCATATACTGTATTTTTAGAAAGTCTTACGTTTCCAGAAAATACTGCTCGATTATATGGTACAAATGAGAATGCTCTTTGTGTTCTATTTACAGGACCTATTCGTGTAATTGCAGATTTATGATGCAAGTCTATTGTATCAGGTATAGTATTTTTTGTTCTAAGAATACTACATCCTACAGGAAAATCTGTACAACTTGACGCATCAGCCATTTCTAATTCAACACAACCCAAGTCTTGTACTAAATCATCATCTATAGATCTAAAACGATTCATTTCATTTTTTAACCACAATGCTCTTTGATTATGTATCCAATATTCTATTTGCCTTAGATCTAATTCGTCATCATCAGTGATATTTCCTCTGATGAGCTCAAGTAAATCATATGTAAGTTTATTTAATGTGATCATTTCTTAAATGGATTTGTTAGTTTAAAAGATACGCCAATATTATGAGTATTTAGTATAATGTCATATCTATAGTTATATAGCATATCTTTTTTTGTTTTTAGGCTTATTATAGGACCTGCAGAAAAACTATTCAGGTTTCCTCCAAGGTCTAATCCAATGAATACTTTATTACGTACTTGTTCTTTTACAATCTTTTCATTAATTTTGAGTGTATCTATTCTAGTTATAAATTTCGGAAATTTTGCTGTATATTCTATACTTTGATCAATAATATTACATGAAGACAAATCTAATTTTGTATAAATTGTACCACTTAATAAAGAATCTTCTACTTCAGACGTATAGACTCTTAAACTTGTATTATGTTCAGTGGTATCTATGTACTTGTATTTTACTATCTGAGTAACTACAG
>Ga0181372_1000181_pt1 | contig 16054 bp, 11 predicted proteins | sample LowvirmetaG_5_FD_130161 | JGI IMG/M metagenome (GOLD analysis project Ga0181372, IMG submission 130161) | Marine viral communities from the Subarctic Pacific Ocean - Lowphox_08 viral metaG | ecosystem: Environmental > Aquatic > Marine > Oceanic | place: Subarctic Pacific Ocean | collected...
AGGCCGCGCCACCCGCACCGAGTGAGAACAGGCTGCGCGTGTCGGCACGCTCAAAGGCTGGTGATTCGAGCATGGCAATCGTCATGGCCGGCACACCGGTGAAAACGGTAATGCGCTCGCGCTCAATGACCTTGAGCGCCTCTTCCGGATTCCATTTGTAGAGAATGCTGGTTTTACGACCGCCGCGCAGGTTGAGCAGGAAAATGGCGTAGCAGCCGGACACATGAAACAGCGGCACCGCAAGCAGGGTGCAGGGCTCAAAGCCCGACCCCATCATCTTGCCGATGACTTCGGGGTTGGTCATGGCTGATACGTAGGCCATCAGCTCGAAGTTCTGCAGTGCCTGGCAGATGGCGGCGTGGGTTGAAGCCGCACCCTTCGGTTTGCCGGTGGTGCCCGAGGTGTACATGATCATTGCCAGGTCTTCGCTATCCAGCGCCACCTCTGGCGCCTGTGCCGGGCTTTCCTGGGTCGCCTCCCAGCGCGTTGCCGGCGCGATGTCTGCGGAACCGCTGCGCACCACCACCGCCTGGCAGTCCAGCTCGGCGAGCTGCGCACGCACCAGCGTGTGGCGCTCAAGGTCGCAGACGACCAGCCGCGCCCCGGCGTCGTTCAATGCATAGCCCAGCTCTTCCGCGCGCCCCCAGCTGTTGAGCGGGACAACGATCGCGCCCGTTGCCTGAATGCCGACAAATGCGAACATCCACTCCGGGTAGTTGCGCATGGCGATGGCAACCCGGTCCCCCTTGCGTATGCCCGCCTGGTGCACCAGATAGTGTGCAAAGCGGTCGGCCGCGGCAAAGAATTCCGTGAACGTGTAGCGTTCATCCTCGTAGGTGATTGCGGTCTTGTCACCATGGGCACGACCGGCATCCAGCGCGTCGCGCAGGGTGGCGGGTGCATTGGCGTAGCAGCGCATGGCGACACCATTGATGGTGCAGTCTTTGAGTTCGAAGGGCGCTCCGGGAGCAGTCAGTTGTTCGGCGGCGGCGCGCAGGTTCGCGCTGAGGGCGGCGACATCATTCATGGCGGTCAGTAGTCTCCAGTCGTCGTCAGGGATACGGGTTGAAGTCGGGGCATGATACACAAGCGGCGATGGCAGGGGCAGTATTGCCGGCGGCCTGTGGCGAATTGAACGGCGCCGGTGCATTCCGCTACACTGGCGCGCTTTGCCCGGTGCAGGTACCTCGCGCCAATGCTCACGGACCTGACAGCGGGGACACGCAGTGGCGACCACTTTAACCGGCAATACCAACGGCATCCGCGGCGCCGCGCGCAAGGGATTTCACGACTGGTTGGCGCAGCAGGACGCCCATATGGCCGAGCGTTTTTCCGATCACGCGCCACAAATCATGGTGTACGACCTCGACCTGCAGTCCTGACTGCCCGCCAGATTGCAGCAACGAGGGTTTCGCTGTACATTTGGCGCCTGTTATTTTCCCCCCGTTACCGCTCGCGCCCGTCGGCGCAGGCTGCAAGGAGTTGTCATGAGTTTGTTCATTGCCAGTGCTCACGCCCAGGCCCAGGGTGGCGCCCAGGGTGGCGGCGAGATCTTCCAGATTGTATTTCTGGTGGGGCTGTTCGCGCTGTTCTACTTCATCGCCATCCGCCCACAGCGCAAGCGGCAGAAAGAGCATGCGCAGATGGTGGCCGCGCTCGGCAAGGGCGACGAAGTGGTGACCAGCTCCGGAATCCTCGGCCGCATCACCGGGCTCGACGACAACTATGTGGTCTTGAACGTGGCGAATAATGTCGACATGAAGTTCCAGCGCATCCATATCCACGCGGTGTTGCCGAAAGGAACACTCAAGTCCATCGGCTGATGAAAGGGCTTGCGCTGCCGCCAAGGATTGCGCTGGCCCAGCGCCCCACGCCCCTGCAGTACTTGCCCCGGGCCACTGAGCGCTGGGGCTGTGGCAAGCGCCTCTGGATCAAGCGCGATGACCTGACGGGTTGTCTGCTGAGCGGCAACAAGGTGCGCAAACTCGAATTTATCATTGCGCATGCGCTCGCCGAAGGCTACGACACGCTGATCACCTGCGGTGGTCTGCAAAGCAACCATTGTCGCGCAACGGCTTTTGCCGCGGCACAGGCCGGCCTCTCGGCACACCTCGTGCTGCGTGGAGACACGCCGTTCACGGGTCAGGGCAACTACCTGCTCGGTCAGTTGGCCGGTGCCACCATCAATTGCTACCCCAAGAGCCACTATGTTGCTGAACTGCCCGCCTTGCTTGAAAGCTGGCGAGCGCACTACGCAGGGTTGGGTAGAAAGGCGCTGATTATTCCCACCGGCGGCAGCGATGGCCTCGGTATCTGGGGCTACATTGCCGCCTGTGAGGAACTGCGCGAGGACCTTGCCCAAGCGGATATCGAGTCGGCTCACCTGGTGACCGCCACGGGTTCCGGCGGCACCCAGGCGGGCCTCACCTTGGGCACGGCCCTGCACGCTCTGCCGCTTACGGTCTGGGGCGTCAACGTCTGTGACGATGAAGCGTATTTCCTCAATAAGGTCGCGACGGATGTAGCGGACTGGCGCAGCCGTTTCCCCGGCCAACCCGCAGCAACGGTGACACCGCGTGTGATCGATGGGTACGTCGGTGCGGGCTACGGTGTGGCGAGCCCTGAGGTATTGCGGGTTATCGCAGACCTGGCGGCACTGGAAGGCGTATTGCTCGATCCGGTGTACACCGGCAAGGCCTTCCATGGGCTCGCTCAGGAGCTGCCGACGGGCCGTTTCGACGATCAGCGCGATATTGTATTTCTGCACTCCGGGGGCGTATTCGGTGTGTTCCCGCAGGCAGACCAGTTCGGTTTCTTACACACCGCCGCCAGCGGTTAATTCAGGGTCATAATAATCATGCAGGCATTCGGCGAATTCGTCACCACAATCAATGGCTGGGCCTGGGGCCCCGTGATGCTGGTTCTCCTGCTGGGCACTGGCCTCTATCTGAGCATAGGCTTGCGCTTTCTCACCCTGCGCAATATCCCCCGCGCATTCCGCCTTCTTCTCAGCGGCCGGGGAGGGCAGGGGCAGGGTGATATTTCTCCCTTCAGCGCACTCATGACCTCACTCTCGGCAACCATCGGTACCGGCAATATCGCCGGGGTCGCCACTGCACTGGTGCTCGGTGGCCCGGGTGCCCTGTTCTGGATGTGGATTACGGCGCTGGTGGGTATGGCAACCAAATACGCCGAGGCAGTCTGCGCTGTGCGGTTCCGGGAGCAGGACGCAGCGGGGAACTACAGTGGTGGGCCCATGTACTATATTCGCAATGGGCTGCACCAGCGCTGGCACTGGCTGGCCTGGGCCTTTGCGATTTTCGGTACCCTGGCGGGCTTTGGTATTGCCAACACGGTGCAGTCCAACTCGGTGGCGCAGGTTCTTGAGGACTTTCTCGCGGTGCCACCACTGGCAACCGGACTGGTGCTGATGGGCCTGGTCGCCGCGGTGATTCTCGGCGGTGTGAAGCGGATTGCGCGCGTCGCGAGCTGGCTGGTACCGATGATGGCACTGGGTTACATCCTCATGGGGGTGCTGGTACTGGTCACCCACGTTACGGCGATTCCAGCGGCAGTAGTCACCATCGTCAACGCAGCCTTCAGTGGCTCGGCCGCAGCGGGGGGCTTTGCCGGGGCGACGGTGTGGGCCGCGATTCGCTTTGGTGTTGCGCGCGGCATTTTTTCCAACGAGGCAGGCCTCGGCAGCGCGCCCATCGCGCACGCGGCGGCGCAGACCAGTCAGCCGGTGCAGCAGGGCATGATCGCCATGCTGGGTACGTTCATCGACACGCTTATCGTCTGCACCATGACCGGGCTGGTCATTGTTATCATGGATGTACTGCCCACCGGTGTCAGTGGCGCCAGCCTGACCTCCATGGCGTTTGCCCAAGGCATGCCCGGGGGTGAATACGTGGTGACCCTGGGGCTCTGCCTGTTCGCCTTCACCACCATGATTGGCTGGTCATTCTATGGCGAGCGTTGCGCGGTATTCCTGTTTGGCATTCGTGCCAGCCTGCCTTTTCGGCTGCTGTGGGTGCTGGCCATTCCGGTGGGTACGCTGATCGATCTCGAGCTGGTCTGGTTGATTGCCGACACCCTCAACGCCTTCATGGCCATCCCCAACCTGATTGCGCTGATCCTGCTGGCGCCGCTGGTGTTCCGCATCAGCCGGGCCTATTTCGACGGTCAGCCTGCCCCGGAGGCCTGAGCTGCAGCAGCCTCTCGGCGCGCCCCGGCATCCCGTGTCATGGTTGCTAGGCGCGCATGAGGGTTGCGGTTACACTGCCATCCATGGCAGATGAAACCCCCAACAAGCTGGTTATCGCGATTTCTTCGCGCGCGCTGTTCGACCTGGATGCCAGCCATCAGGTGTTCGAACAGGACGGCCTGAAGGCCTATTCCGAATACCAGATCGCTCACGAAGAAGAGCCGCTGGCACCCGGCGAGGCCTTCCCGCTGGTGCAGAAAATGCTGCGGTTGAATTCGCTGCTGGGCGATAGTGTGGGCGTGGAAGTGGTGTTGCTGTCGCGCAACAGTGCCGACACCGGCCTGCGCGTGTTCAACTCCATCCAGCACTACGAGCTACCGATCACCCGGGCGGCCTTTTGTGGCGGTGAAAGCCCCTGGCGCTATATCAATGCCTTCGGGTGCCAGCTGTTTCTGTCCAACGAAGCCGAGGATGTGCGCTATGCGCTCGCCTGTGGGGTGGCCGCGGCCACGCTGGTGTCCAACAAGAGCGGCAATTCAGGCACCGACCAGCTGCGCTTCGCCTTTGACGGCGATGCCGTGGTGTTTTCCGATGAGGCCGAACAGGTCTACAAGTCGCAGGGGCTGGAAGCCTTCACTGCCAGCGAACGCGCAGCCGCGCGCACACCGTTGAGTGGCGGGCCGTTTCAACCCTTTCTCGCGGCCCTGCATCGTTTGCAGCAGGCGTTTCCCGCCAGTGAGGCACCCATACGCACGGCTCTGGTGACTGCGCGCTCGGCGCCGGCGCATGAACGCGTCATACGCACGCTACGCGCCTGGAATATTCGTATTGATGAGTCCATCTTTCTCGGTGGCCTGAACAAGACCGAGTTCCTGCGCGCCTACCAGGCGGATGTGTTTTTTGACGATCAGGAGACGCACTGCCAGCTCGCCAGTCCGCACATTGCCACCGGCCATGTGCCACACGGTGTTGCCAACCGCTAGCCTGCGGTTTCTTATTCCACGGGTCTGTTATTCCATTGCTCTTGGCAACAGCCAGCTTTAACTACTATTCTGTATAAGCTCCCGCTCACCGCGGCCCTGTGGTGAGCGCGTGCGGTGAGAGGTTTGGGTATGAAACTGCAGCAACTGCGCTACATCTGGGAAGTCGCCCACCACGACCTGAATGTGTCGGCAACGGCACAGAGCCTGTACACCTCGCAGCCGGGTATCAGTAAGCAGATCCGTTTACTCGAAGACGAATTGGGCGTGGAGATCTTCGCCCGCAGCGGTAAACATCTGACCCACGTCACGCCGGCGGGGGAGGCCATTTTGCAAACGGCAGGGGAAGTGCTGCGCAAGGTGGAGAGCATCAAACAGGTGGCCCAGGAGTACTCTAACGAGCGTAAGGGCAGCCTCTCGATTGCGACCACGCACACCCAGGCGCGCTACGCCTTGCCCGCGACCATCCGCTCTTTCATTGAACGCTACCCGGACGTGTCGCTGCACATGCACCAGGGCACACCGATGCAGATTTCCGAAATGGCGGCGGATGGCACGGTGGATTTCGCCATCGCCACCGAGGCGCTGGAGCTGTTCAGTGACCTGATCATGCTGCCGTGTTACCGCTGGAACCGCTGTGTGCTGGTGCCTCGCGATCATCCCCTGACCCAGATTTCCGAGCTGACGCTGGAAGACGTAGCCGCGCACCCCATTGTGACCTACGTGTTCGGTTTCACTGGGCGCTCGAAGCTCGATGAGGCTTTTGTGGCACGCGGTCTGGTGCCCAAAGTCGTGTTCACCGCTGCCGATGCCGATGTCATCAAAACCTACGTGCGCCTGGGGCTCGGCATCGGCATCGTTGCCGCCATGGCCTACGATGAGCGCGCGGACTCGGACCTCGTGGCGCTGGATGCCACGCGCCTGTTTGCCAGCAGCGTGACCCGCATCGGTTGCCGTCGCGGCACCTTCCTGCGCGGCTATATGTACGACTTCATTGAGGACTTTGCGCCGCATCTGACCCGGGATATCGTCAAGGAAGCGTTTGCACACCACAGCAAAGCCGAGCTGGAGGCGCTGTTCGCGGACATTGAGTTGCCTGTGTACTGATTTTTTGTGCCCGCTGCGCTTGTGGCTCGTGCGGTGCTTGGGTAGATTGGGCCGCTTCCTGAAAGCCTCTTGGAGTATACCGCGTGGAACTGGCCTGCCTTGACCTGGAAGGGGTGCTCATCCCCGAAATCTGGATTGCGTTTGCGGAAAAAACCGGCATTGACGCCTTGCGCGCCACCACCCGCGACATCCCCGACTACGATGTGCTGATGAAACAGCGCCTGCGCCTGCTGGATGAGCACGGCCTGAAGATCGACGATATCCAGGCGGTGATTGCCACGCTGAAACCGCTGCCGGGTGCCGCCGAGTTCCTCAACTGGCTGCGCGAGCGGTTTCAGGTGATCATCCTGTCGGACACGTTCTATGAATTCTCGGCGCCGCTGATGCGCCAGTTGGGCTGGCCCACGTTGCTCTGCCACCGTCTTGAAGTGGATGAGTCGGGCAGGGTGGTGGACTACAAGCTGCGGCAGAAGGATCCCAAGCGGGCTTCGGTGCAGGCCCTGCACAGTCTGCATTACCGCATTATCGCGGCGGGGGATTCCTACAATGACACCACCATGTTGGCAGAGGCGGATGTCGGTCTGCTGTTCCACGCGCCGCAGAATGTGATTGACGAGTTTCCGCAGTTCAAGGCGCTGCATGACTTTCCGTCATTGAAGCAGGCGTTTGTTGAGGCCAGTGCGCGGGCGTTGAGTGTTTGATGCTGGTGGCTTGGGTGGGTAGGGCGCGCATGCCCGTGTGGGGTATGCTGGACTCGCCGTGAACCCATCCATGGGGGATCGATGGCAGCATCCATGCTGCCAACGGTCCTGCATACCCCACACGGGCACACGCGCCCCCGCGAGGCCTGTTTGAATCGTCGAGAACCCATCCACGGGGCTTGATGGCAGCGTGCATGCTGCCAACACCGTTAACGAAATCGTTGTTCCAGTGTGCTGAGGAAGCGTCCGACCTTGTCGTAGGTTTCCTGGTATTCCTGGTCGACCTCGGAGTCGGCCACAATGCCGCCGCCGCCCCAGCAGCGCAGGCTGCCGTGATTGGCGACCAGACTGCGGATGGCGATGTTGCTGTCCATGTGGCCATCGGCGCTGACATACAGCAGTGAGCCGCAGTAGGCCTCACGGCTGCAGGGTTCCAGTTCGGCGATGATCTGCATGGCGCGGCGTTTTGGCGCGCCGGTGATGGAGCCCCCTGGAAAGCTGTCGCGCAACAGGTCGATTGGTCCGCGCCCGGCCGCCAGCTCGCCACGGATAGTGCTCACCAGATGGTGTACGGTGGGATAGCTCTCCAGTGCGAACAGCTGTTCGACATGGATGCTGCCCGGCACACAGCTGCGCCCGAGGTCGTTGCGCAGCAGGTCCACAATCATCAGGTTTTCCGCACGGTCCTTGGGGCTTTCCCGCAATGCGGTGGCGCTTTGCAGGTCGCGCGCCGGATCGGCAAAGCGAGGGCGGGTACCTTTTATGGGGCGGGTTTCTACCTGTTGCCCCTGCAGGGAGATGAAGCGCTCGGGTGACAGGCACAGCAGCGCCTGTTGCGCTGCGGGCTCGAGATAGCCGGAAAAGGGTGCCGCAGCCACTTCACGCAGGGCGCAGTAGGCGGTGAAAGGGTCACCGTCGTAGGTGGCGTCAAAGCGTTGTGCAAGGTTGACCTGGTAGCAGTCGCCCGCTGCAATGTAGTCCTGAATGTGGGTAAAGGCGCTGTGGTAATCGCTGCGACTCATGGCGGGCTGGAAGCTGCCGCCGAGGGTGAAAGGACGCAAGGCGTGATTGGCCGTTGCCAGCCTGGCGCGAATGTCGGCCCGCGCGCTGCCCGCAACCCACGGCATGGCCACCAGTGCTGAGCGCTGTAATAGATGGTCCTGCACAATACACCAGTCGTAGCAGCCTATGGCGGCAGCGGGCGAGGTGGGCTGGGATGCGCCGGGGTGCGTTACCCCATGCAGGGTGTTGCCGGGCTCGTAGCCCAGGTAGCCCAGCAGTCCGCCACAGAAGGGCAGGCGCTGACTGGCGGGTGCGATAGTCGCATACCGCTCCCGGTGCAGGTCGGCCAGCGCCTGCAGGTAGCGCTGCCAGCAGCTGTTTGTCGCGCTGGTAGCGGGGGCCTGTGGCGTTTCTGCAATCGGGTCCGCCACCAGGATGTCATAGCGACCGCCGCTGGCCCAGGGTTGTGCGCTGTCCAGCCAGGCGGCGCCGGGGAGGTCGCGCAACGCCGCGTACAATGGCGCACTATCCGCTTGCCAGGGCAGCTCGTCGATATGCAGTTTCACGACGCCACCCCGGCTCGCCAGACGGGGGAGGTCAAATGTTGACACCTCATATATTCGTAGGAAACCAACGCAAAAACTACGCAATCTTCGGTATCTGGCCGGGAAAACCTGAGCATTTGCGAGGTCTTCGACACTCGTATTTGAGTGTCGTTAAATTGACATTCAAGGGGCATGGAATTAATGTGGTGCGCCGAATTCGGGCGGGCAGTCATCGTAAGCCCGGCCGCCGTCGCATGTAAACCCGGGAACCTCGACAGAAGGTAGAAGCTGTTGCCGGCTTCCACGGAGCGGTAACGTACCAGCATGGGAAACAGAATGAAGAAAAGCACTGATTCAGAACTGATTGCGTCTCTGCAGAACCCCTTCGCCAGCGCGCCCGAGCGGGAGTTTGGCGTGCCGGGCCAGGTGGCTTCGCAACCCGGCCTGTATGAAAAGGCGTTGAAGGCGGGCTGGGAGCTGCAGCAGCGTCCGCTGCGTGCCGCTGGCGTGCGCAATACACAGCGTCAGCACCAGAAGAAGCGCATGACCATCTGGGAGCGTATCGAGTGTCTCGCGGATGAAGCGCCCACGGTGCTTTACCAGAACTGGGGCCCGAATCTGGATGGTGCTTCATTGGTCACGGCGCTGGTCAAGGTCAACGGGCGCGATGTCGCCATTTATGGCCACGATTTCACCGTGCGCGCAGGCTCCATGGATGCCACCAACGGCAAGAAGTTGGCGCGTTTGTTTGAGCTGGCGGCGAAACGCAAGATTCCGCTGGTGGGCCTCAACGATTCGGCCGGTGCCTACATCCCTGCCGGTGTAGGCGGGCTCGACGGTTACGCAGATGCCTTTACTGCACTGCGCAAGATTTCGGGTGTTGTGCCGAGCATCATGTGCATGTTCGGTTTCAACGCCGGCGGTGGTTCGTATCTGCCGCGGCAGGGCAGTTTTCTGATTCAGCCCAACGACACCTTCTTCGGCCTCACGGGGCCCGGGGTGGTGAAGTCGGTGCTGGGCGAGGACGTGACGCCGGATGAACTGGGTGGTCCCGGGGTACATAGCCAGAGTGGTGTGACCGATTTCGTGGTGCCCGATGAAGTCGCCGCGTTGCGCAAGGTGCGCGAATTGCTCAAGTACCTGCCGGATAATAACAGTGCCCTGGCACCTTACCAGGCGTCCTCTGACCCGGTTACGCGCAAGACCTGGGACATCGATATCCTGCTGAAGAAAGCGTTCAACTCACCCACGGGCTACAACACTCCGGTGGATATCAGCATCCTGATTCAGCAACTGTGCGACCATGGTGACTTCCTGGAGATCCAGGCGGAACGTGCACGCAATACTATCACCGCGCTGGGGCGTATGGGCGGCAACGTTGTCGGCTTTGTGGCGAACAATTCTGCGGTGGCGTCGGGCCAGATCGATATCGCCGCAGCCTACAAGAACGCGCGCTTTATCCGCTTTTGCAATCTGTACAACATCCCGATTATTTTCCTTGAGGACACCACAGGCTTCCTGCCCGGGCGCGAGCAGGAGGCCGGCGGTATTGTGCAGGCCGGTCGCGCGATGCTGGATGCGATCGTCGACCTGCGCACGCCGCGCTTCCTGGTGCTGGTGCGCAACGCCTTCGGCGGCGCCTACGCGTCCTACAACAATTACCCCACCGGGGCAGACTTCGTGGTAGCGCTACCGACCACTCGCGTAGCGGTGATGGGGCCGGCCGGCGTGGAGTACGTCTACAAGGACGAGCTGCGGCGTATCCGCGGCAGCGTGGCGGGCAAAGTCGCCGCCGAGACCGACGCGCAAAAAGCGGCCGGTCTGTCGGATGAGGATGCCCGCTCAGCAGCGGAGCAACTCGTGCAGGGTTGGGTAAAGTCGGAAGAGCAGGCACTTGCCCAGCGTTACGAGCAGGAGTTGATGAACCCGAATGAGGCGCTGAGCCTCGGCTCTATCTCGCAGATCGTCATGCCTTCAGACCTGCGCACGGTACTGGCCGAGCACATGGATTTCTGCCTGCGGCATTACACGCCTGAACCGCTTGCCTCCGTGCAGCGCGAATTTCACTGACCACGGCCACGGCCATCGCCTGATTGAGGAAATACCGCGTGTCCAACGAATTTTACTTGCGCAATCCCCTGATTCACCGCGAGCGTCGCCTGGCGGAGCACCCCTCCGCCTGGGTGCGTCGCTTCTATTGTTCGGGCTTGCGGCCGCTGATTATCTGTCGCGGCCCCATTCGCAAAGAAGCGATGGATGTCTTCACCGAGATGGGTATCGAGCATTTCGGTATCCTGCTTTCGGAGAAAGACTCGATTGTCTACCGCAACGCCCAGGCGCCTGAACTGCGCTCGTTGACGGACCCTGATCGTGTCCACCGCGTGCCGGATTATACCGGGGCGAACAAGGAAGAACGCGACCAGCGCATTGCGCAAATCATCAGTATCGCCCACGACAACGGCTACAACGCCATTTTCGCCGGCTATGGCTTCATGGCGGAAGACCAGGCCATGGTGGCGGCCATGGAGCGTGCCGGCCTTAACTTTATCGGCCCCTGCTCGCGCACGGTGCACGATGCGGGCCTCAAGGACGAAGCCAAGCGTACGGCGTTGAAGGCGGGTGTTTCGGTCACCCCCGGTATCGACAACGGCACTGCGCTCACGCTGCTCAAGAAGCACCCTGACGTTGCCGCACTGAAAGCCCTGTGTGCCGCCAACGACCTTGCGGTCGACAACGAACAGCTGGATAACCCGGATATCACCCTGGAAGACAAAGCGGACACCGTACTGGCGGCTTCCTACGAGAAGGGTGTGGACCTCTACACAGTGGACGAACTGTGTGCAACGCTCACCGAGGCTGTGAAAAGGATGGCCGAGGATTACCCGCAGAACCGCGTGCGCCTGAAGGCGATCAGCGGCGGTGGCGGCAAGGGCCAGCGTATTCTCGGTATTGGCGAGGCAGAGCGCACGCCGGAGCTGGTGCGGGAAATTCTCAACGAGGTGAAAACAACGGGGGTCGGCGACAACAAAAACGTTCTCGTTGAACTGAACATCGAAACCACCCGTCACCAGGAAATCCAGGTGATCGGCAATGGCGACTGGTGCATCACCCTGGGTGGTCGCGACTGTTCCTTGCAGATGCACGAGCAGAAGCTGCTTGAGGTATCAGTGACGATCGAGTCATTGCAGACTGCACTGGCGCAGGCGGAGGCGTCGGGAAACAGCACGGAAGCGGAGGTGTTGCGCCAGGACCTCCTGACCCTGGAAGAAATGGAAGACGAAGCGGCGCGCTTTGGTGCGGCGGTAGGCCTGGATTCTGTGTCCACCTTCGAGTGTATTGTCGATCGCGACAAGCACTTCTTCATGGAAATGAACACCCGCATCCAGGTTGAGCACCGGGTGACGGAGCTCTGCTACTCGCTGAAGTTCACCAACCCGGACGATGAGCGCGACTTCTTTATTGTGCAGTCACTGGTGGAAGCCATGGTGCTGCTGGCCGCGCATGGTTCTGCTTTGCCGTGCCCGGAGCGCGTGCTGCGTCACAACGACTCGGTGGAAGCGCGGCTGAATGCTACCAACCAGGCGCTGCAGCCTTCGGCCGGTGGTGTTATTGAAGGCTGGAGCGATGCACTGGACGGTGAAATTCGCGACGATCAGGGCATCAGCCTGCACAATCCCGATACTGACGTCTTCATGAAGTACACCCTCGCGGGTGCTTACGATTCCAACATCGCCCTGCTGCTGACCGTGGGTGACACGCGCCTGGAAACCTACGAGCGCATGGCCGAGGTGATACGCCGTACCCGTATGCGCGGCAAGGACCTGGCGACCAACCTGGAGTTTCACTACGGGCTGGTCAACTGGTTCATTGGCCAGAATATCAACGCGCGGCCAACGACCCGGTTTATCGTGCCCTATCTCACGGCCGTGGGGGAATTGAAGGCCCAGGCGGACAAGCTCGATATCGACTACGCGTGGCAGCAAATCAGTCGGGCGGCGCTCAAGGAGCAGGGTGAAGAGGCGGCAAAAGCACTCAAAACCAGCCTGGAGCTGAAGTCCACCCTGTTGTTGCGGCCTCTCGAGCGTTTGCTGGCAGAACCGCACATCCTGGCGGGATGGCTGAGCATCAATCGCGACTGTTATACCTTGATTGACGGCAAAGTGAGCTGGAACGAAAACCCGATCGAAATGCTCGCCGACACCTACCACTTCCTGAACATGGACTACAGCCCGGAGGCACCCGCTGCTACCGTGATCTGGGATCACGATCACGACCTGCTGCAGGACGCGCTCGATTTTTACACCGAGCTGTCGCAGCGGCTGGATGCCGGCGACTGGGTGCAGTTGCAGAGCGTACTGGCCGATTCCGCGGTACCTGACGGGTTCACGACAGAGAGCTGGACGCAGGTGCGCGCGGCGCATGCGGGCTTCCAGTCCGGGGCGGATATCCTCGCAGTACTGCCCAGTATTGCCGAGACGACGGGCTTCTTTGACCTCACGGTCAACGAGGATCTCACCGTTCACATTCCCGAGCGCCTGCTCGACGGCGATCTGCAGCACCGCATGGCCAAGGTGCTGGTGCCGCCGCCAGTGGCAAAGTCTGACGAAATTCTCGCCGAAAGCGGCGGTATGTTCTACGGGCGGGAATCCCCCCAGCATGAGCTTTATGTGCAGGAGGGTGATCACTTTGAAGCCGGTGACCCGCTGTACATTGTTGAAGTGATGAAGATGTTCAACAAGGTCTACGCGCCGTTCGCCGGCACGGTAGACAAAGTGCTAATCGATACCGACGGTGTGATCATCCACAAGGGACAGACCCTGTTCAAGGTGACACCGGACGAAAAGATCGAGGAAGTGTCTCCCGAGGCGGTTGCATTGCAGCGCCGTGAATCCACCGCACGTTTTCTGCAGCAAGTTATCTGAGGAGCTCCGAATGATTACCGCGCTGGATCATATTGCCATTGCCGTGCCGGACTTCGAGAAGGCCATCAAGCGTTTCATGGAAGACTTCGGGCTGCCCTTCGAAGGCACTGAGGACGTTGTGCCGGCGAAGACCTCCACGGCTTTCTTCCCCCTGCCGCCAACCAATATCGAACTGGTGCACCCGCTCAACGGGGAGGGGCCTATCGCCACCTACCTGGAGAAGCGTGGAGGCGGACTGCATCACCTCTGCTTCCGCTCGGACAATATCGAGGAAGATGTAGCGCGCCTGAAAGCAAAAGGCTACCAGTTCCTCTCGGAGGCGCCGACACCCGGTGCGCACAACTCCCGCGTGATTTTCATTCACCCCAAGAGCTGTGACGGCGTACTCATTGAAATTAACCAGCCCGGCGACGAGCACTGAGCGGGCGAGCGGAGACAGCGATTATGAGCGACAAGATCTATAACCGGGATGAAGCCAACCCTGAGGCCTGGCGCGCAGAAGCGGAAAAAAGCCTGCGTGGCAAAGGGCTGGATACACTGACCTGGCAGACGCCGGAAGATATCGCGGTGAAACCACTGTACACCGCCGAGGATATCGAGGCGCTTGAGTACACCAACACCATGCCGGGCCTGTCGCCCTACATCCGTGGCCCCCAGGCCACCATGTATGCCGGTCGTCCCTGGACGATTCGTCAGTACGCGGGCTTCTCTACGGCGGAAGCCTCCAACGCATTCTACCGCAAGGCACTGGCTGCGGGCGGGCAGGGCATCTCCGTCGCCTTCGACCTGGCCACTCATCGCGGCTACGATTCCGATCACCCGCGTGTGACGGGCGACGTGGGCAAAGCGGGCGTTGCGATCGACTCCGTGGAGGACATGAAGATCCTGTTCGACGGTATCCCGCTGGACCAGGTGTCGGTATCCATGACCATGAACGGGGCGGTACTGCCCATTCTGGCGGGCTATATCGTGGCCGCGGAAGAGCAGGGCGTTAGCCAAAAAGAGCTCGCGGGCACCATTCAGAACGACATTCTGAAAGAGTTCATGGTGCGCAACACCTATATCTATCCGCCGGCGCCGAGCATGAAGATCATCGGTGACATCATCGCTCACTGCTCGCGGAACATGCCGCGTTTCAACACCATCTCCATTTCCGGTTATCACATACAGGAAGCGGGAGCGAATGCCGCCCTGGAACTGGCCTACACACTGGCGGATGGCAAGGAATACATCCGCACGGCACTGGCGGCGGGCCTGAGCATCGACGAATTTGCGCCGCGGCTGTCCTTCTTCTGGGGCATCGGCATGAATTTCTACATGGAGATTGCCAAGCTGCGTGCGGCCCGCTTGTTGTGGGCCCGGATTGTGGCGGAATTCGAACCGCAGAATCCCAAGAGCTCCATGCTGCGCACGCACAGCCAGACGTCCGGCTGGTCCTTGACGGAGCAGGATCCCTACAACAACGTAGTGCGCACGACGATAGAGGCCATGGCGGCGGTATTCGGTGGCACCCAGTCACTGCACACCAACGCGCTGGATGAGGCGATTGCACTGCCGACGGAGTTCTCGGCGCGTATTGCCCGCAACACTCAGCTCATTATTCAGGAAGAAACCGGTATTACCAATGTGGTGGACCCCTGGGGCGGCTCCTACATGATGGAGAGCCTGACCCAGTCCATCGCGGACAAGGCCTGGGAACTCATTGAAGAAGTCGAGGCGGCCGGCGGTATGGCCAAGGCGATTGAAACCGGCATGCCCAAGCTGCGCATTGAAGAGGCGGCCGCGCGCAAGCAGGCACGCATCGACCGTGGTGAAGACGTGATTGTGGGCGTCAACAAGTACCGCACTGACGATGCCAGCGAGGTCGATGTACTGCAGATCGACAACGACGCCGTGCGCACATCCCAGCTGGCGCGCCTCGCCAGCGTGCGCGAGGGGCGCGACGAAAGTGCTGTAGAGGATATCCTCGAACAGCTCTACCAGGCGGCAGTGAGTGGTGAAGGCAACTTGCTGGAAATGGCCATCGAGGCGACGCGCCGCCGCGCAACGGTAGGGGAGATCTCCTTTGCGCTGGAGCGCGAATACGGACGTTTCAATGCCCAGGCGCAAACTGTATCCGGCGTCTACGGCTCCGCTTTCCAGCACGATGAAAACTGGCAGGGTATCAGTATGGATATCGATGCATTTGTTGAGAAATACGGCCGCCGGCCGCGCATGCTGGTGTGCAAGATGGGCCAGGATGGCCACGATCGTGGCGCCAAGGTAGTTGCCACAGCGTTTGCCGACGTTGGCTTTGATATCGACCTCTCGCCGATGTTTTCCACCCCGGAAGAAGTGGCGCGTCAGGCCATTGAAAACGATGTGCACGTGGTGGGCGCCTCTTCGCTGGCCGCCGGGCACAAGACCCTGGTGCCGGCACTGGTCGAAGAACTGCGCAAGCAGGGCGCCGACGATATCGTGGTGATTGCTGGCGGTGTGATACCGCGTCAGGACTACGATTTCCTCTATGAAGCGGGCGTGAAGTGCATTTTCGGCCCCGGTACGCCTATTCCACAGTGCGCGCGCGAAGTGCTGGATGCGGTCAACGAGG
>Ga0181372_1000183_pt1 | contig 15713 bp, 11 predicted proteins | sample LowvirmetaG_5_FD_130161 | JGI IMG/M metagenome (GOLD analysis project Ga0181372, IMG submission 130161) | Marine viral communities from the Subarctic Pacific Ocean - Lowphox_08 viral metaG | ecosystem: Environmental > Aquatic > Marine > Oceanic | place: Subarctic Pacific Ocean | collected...
GCGCACATGCTGAAGCTGACCCGCGCTTTCGTGTGGTCCGGCAAGAACAACGACGGGGTTATGTCGGCAATTGCAATGCACTGCTTGCACTGGCGGACGCCGACTATGCACTTTTCGCCTTTCACGATGATGTTATAGCGCCCACCTATGTCGAGCGGCTGGCCGCCGCACTGAATCACGATCCTGATGCCGTAGTCAGTTTTTCGGATGTTCATCTAACGCACACCGATGGCCGCGAGGAGCACTGGGTACTGAATGAACTCGACGGCATCACCAATCCTGCGGAGCGAGGACACCTGATGTTGGCCGGTGGGCTCAAATGGTGGGTTCCCAACCGCGGTGTTTTTCGCCTGGAGAAAGTACGCCAGATCGGTGGACTGAAGTTGCACGGCGCCGGGGAATTTTCTACGGACATGCCCTGGCTGTTCCACATGAGCCTGCTGGGCAACTTTGTGCGCGTGCCGGAAACCCTGTGCTTCAAGTACTATAAGCCCGGCAGCCTGTCACGCAGCTGGGCCTTCACACCCCACCAGCGCTTTGAAGTGCTCTGCGCCTGCCTGCGCGAGCTGTGGAACTCCGGCCTCAGCAGTACTGCCAAGTTGGATATTGGCGCGCCGCTGGTGCACTACCTGGACCAGAACCGACCGCAGAGCGCTTCACCCGCATGACACGTGCTGCCACCACACAGGCCTGTTGGTTTGATGGCAAAGCGCGCCTGTTGCACCTGCAGCGCCACCGCGATGCAAGGGGGTGCCTGCTACCACTGGAGTTCGACCAGCTGCCTTTCACACCACAGCGGCTATTTACCGTATCGGAAGCAGATCCCGGCACACAACGCGGTGGACACGGCCATCGTCGCGGCCAGCAGTTACTGGTCTGCCTGGCGGGGCGAATCGATGTCACGCTGCAATGCGGAAGCGAGCGCGTGCAGATCACGCTGGACAGCAACGGTCCGGCGCTACTGGTAAGCGCAGGGGTGTGGGGCGAGCAAACCTATGTCGAGCAGCATAGCGTGCTTCTGGTGCTCGCCAGCGACCGCTATGACGCCAGCTCCTATTTCCTGCAGGGCGAACCCGTCCCGTGAAGGCAACACGCCATATCGCCGTTCTGGGCGCCGGCATCATGGGCTGCTCGGTTGCCCTGTATCTGGCGCGCAAGGGGATTGCGGTCACGCTGTTCGATGAAGCCCCTGAACCTTTCACTGGTGCCAGCCGCTGGAATGAAGGCAAAATTCACCTCGGCTATATTTATTCAGCAGACAGCTCACTGCACTCCGCGCAACATGTACTGAGCGGGGGACTGCTGTTCAAGCCGCTGGCTGAAGACCTGCTGGCAACGTCTCTAGTCCCCGTTATTACCGCACAGGATGACATCTACCTGTGCCATCGCGACTCGGTAGTCGCCGCCGATGATATGGCGCAGTACCTCGATCGGGTCAGCGAGCTGGTGCGTGCACATCCCGATGCGCACCACTATCTGACTGATGTCTCAGGCGCCACCAGCCACCGTCTCTCGGCGGCAGAGCTGGCGGCCAACAGCGATTCGAAAGAGATTGTGGCAGGGTTTCACGTACCTGAGCGCTCCGTCGAGACGACCTGGATTGCAAACCGTTTTCAGGCGGCGGTGGCGGCTGAACCATTGATTCACCTGCGCATGGGGGAGCGCGTGCTCGCCGCCCACCCCGCTGGGGAATCGGTACACGGGCCGTGGACGGTGGCAACGAACACCGGCGACACAGAGACCTACAGCCATGTCGTCAACGCGCTGTGGCATGGCCGCATGGTTATTGATCAGAGCGCTGGCATCACGCCTTGCGGGATCTGGTCGAATCGCTATCGCCAATCCATATTCCTGCGTACCAAGCGCGCTATACAGACTCCCTGCGCAATTATCGCAACGGGGCCATTTGGCGACATCAAGAATTACAACGGACGCGACTTCTACCTCTCGTGGTATCCCGCAGGCCTGCGAGTCGACAGCTCAGCGGTGGAACCACCGCCTGTGCACACACTCGACTTGCCGGATCCCGCCCTGTTGACCAGCACGGTGCTGGACACGCTGCAGTCGCTGTTGCCCTGGGTCGGCGATATTCGCGCTGAAATTGAAAGCAGCCGGGTTGAGGGTGGCTGGGTATTTGCAGCGGGCCGCGGTGAGCTATCCGACCCGGCGGCATCACTGCACAAGCGCTCTGACTATGGTGTCACACGCTCGGGCAACTACCTGAGCATTGACACCGGAAAATACGCTACAGCGCCCTGGACCGCGCGCAATCTTGTTCAGGCGTTGTGCGGTTAAACAACACGCCACGCCCGGTTTTTCAGGGCAATCGCAGAATGGGCGGCGGCTCGTAGTCTCCCGACAGTACACGCGCTTCCGGCTCGAAGAAACGCAGCGTTACAAAGAGGGGTCCATCGTTGACGGGTAACCAGTTCACGCCCCCATCAGCGGGTGGATCCTGTTGCAGACGCACAACAACGGAGCCATCTGCGCGGCGCTTCAAGTCCGGCATGACATCGGTGATCGCATAGCGCCCTCTGTCGTTGGGAATCAAATCTACCGTGCGCGCATCGTACACATTGAGCGCCCAGAAGGCGGCAACGGGCGGCAGGGCGCCGGGTTCAAATACGATTTCGTAGCGGTTATTTCCAATGAGTGGCGCACCTTCCGCATCCGTGAGTGCAGACAGGTAAACCGTTTCCTCCGGCGTATTGCCGAGGAAGCCGTGGTACTCCACCGTTGCCCTGCGCAGGTAGTCGAAACCATAAGTCCCGTATGTTTCGTTGGAAATTTTGCTCCAACCAGTATGCGTCGGCGCCGCGCGCGCTGAATCCGCCAGAATGCGGTAGCCGTCCTCTACCGCCCGCTGCAGTCCCCGACGCAACCCGTCCGGTATCGCCTCGGGGCTGAACCTTGCCGCCGGGCCCAAGCCGACCTGATTGAGCTGCGCCATCAACTGCGCTTCATGTGGTAGACGCGGATTGCTACGCAGGAAGTGGTTGAGATGGGTAAAAAATGCCAGTGATGTGAGGTCTTCCACGCTGGGCAAAGCGCCGATATCAACGTGCTGACTCCCCCCCTCCAACTCAATCGCTCCCATCAGACTGCTGGCCTTAGCCAGATCGGCGTCACTTTCCACCAGAATACGCCCCAGCAAATATCCCTGCTGCGTTCGCAAGCGCACCAGATGCACACCCGGCGGTACGTCCCCGCGCCACTCTGGCCCTACAACCAACAGCCGTTGCGCATCTGTGCCGGTGGTGCGGCGCCCCGTGTGCTGCACCTCGGAGTACATGTCAGCCCAGGTAAGCACGTAATAGCGCCCTTCCGTATCGGGCACCGACACCCGCAGGGGTGCAACGGATACGTCGAGCCAAGCGGTGAAATACAGGGTGCTGCTGTTGGGTCCACGCCCGGCATACAGGCCACCGGGCCTGGCCAGGCCCTTTTGCAACACAATCTCGTTCAGCGGCGCATACACGCCCTTGGCATCTCGCCCCGGCGTTGTCTGGTCGCGCATCACCCGGAAATAATCGACCACGGGGTAGCCGTAGAGATACGCCTGCAAGCCTGCCGCATACGCCAGCGACTCCTGACGATGGGCGATAATCTGGGCAGGATCGGTGGGTGGCGCCGCAACCACTGGCAAAGACAGGCAGGCGGCCAGCAGATACCACGTCCATCTTCTTCGCTGCTGTATCCTTGTCACTTGATTCACTGCCTACCTCTTTTTTTGAGCGCTATACGAACCAGCATTAACACGCCATGCGGTGAGAGGATACTCAGGCAATGGCGCTACATGAGCAAGCGCTGCCCGCATTAAAAAATGTACATCACCTGTCTGTGCATCTCTGACAACAGTGCATGTCTGATAAACTCTGGGAAAAACACGTTTTCAGGAAAAATCCCATGACACAACAAGCTGACCTTGTAATTCGCAACGGACAGGTCGTGGATGGTAGTGGCCAGGCCGCGTTCGAGGCTGACGTTGCCATCCGCGACGGCCGCATTATTGCTGTGGATCCCGCGCTTGTGGTGCAGGCAGCAGAGGAAATCGATGCCGCAGGCCAGCTGGTCACGCCGGGCTTTGTCGACATCCACACACATTACGATGGGCAGGTTACCTGGAGCAACAGCGTCACGCCCTCCTCCCGGCACGGCGTCACGACTGTTTTGATGGGCAATTGTGGCGTCGGCTTCGCCCCCTGCAAAGCAGGCGATAGACAGCGCCTGGTGTCGCTCATGGAAGGGGTGGAGGATTTACCCGAGGTGGTACTGACCACCGGCCTGCCGTGGACCTGGGAGAGCTTTCCGGACTACCTCGACCAGCTGGAGCAACGTGAGTACGATGCCGACATCGCCACGCAGATACCGCACGCGGCCCTGCGCGTGTTCGCCATGGGCGAACGCGCTGTGACGCGGGAAGCGGCCAGCGCTGAAGACCGCGCCTGCATGGCGCAGCTGGCAGCGCAGGCCATTAATGCCGGTGCCCTGGGATTCGCCACGTCACGCACCATCAATCATCGCGCCAGCGACGGGACCCCGATCTTCACACTGGATGCGGCGGAAGAGGAGCTTATCGCCATCGGTCGAGCTTTGCGCGACAGCGGGCGCGGCGTGCTGCAGCTGGTATCGGATTTCACCGATATTGATACCGAGCTCGCCATGCTGCGCCGGATTGCGGAACAGACCGAACGCCCCCTCTCGCTGACGGTAATGCAGTGGCACAACGCACCGGACAAGTGGCGCACCGTGCTCGACTGGGTTGAGGACTGTCAGCGGGATGGGTTACCGGTCAAGGCGCAGGTCAGCGGCAGACCCGTTGGCATACTCATGGGCTTTGAAGCCAGCTTCAACCCGTTCAGCTACACACCCACGTTCAAGTCACTGCTCGCGCTGGCGCCCGAAGAACGCCGCGCCGCGCTGCGCGACCCCGCCGTGCGCGCACACATCATTGAGGAGACGCCGGAGCCATCCGACTTCCCGGGAGAAATGCTGCTACGCAGCTGGGATCTGATGTACCCACTGGGTGAACAGCCCGATTACGAGCCCGACACCACACAGCGCGTGAGCGCAATTGCGGCGCGCCGCGGTATCAGCCCTGCCGCCTGCGCCTATGACCTGATGCTGGAACAGGACGGCCAGGCCGTACTGATGTTGCCCGTGGTCAACTTCGCCGATGGCACCCTGAACGCCGCGTTGGACATGCTTCGGCACCCACATAGCCTGTACGGGTTGGGAGACGGCGGTGCGCACCTGGGGTTTCTCTGCGACGCCAGCCTGCCCACCCATTTACTGACTTACTGGGCACGCGACCGGAACAAAGGAGAGCGGCTGGCACTGCCCGAAGTCATCAGGGGGCTCACCCACGACACCGCGGATGCCGTAGGCCTGAATGATCGCGGCCTGCTGCGGCCAGGGTATCGCGCCGATATCAACATCATCGACTTTGAAGCGCTGACCCTGTTGCCGCCGCGCATACAGTACGACTTGCCGGCAAACGGGCGCAGAGTGCACCAGGACGCCAACGGCTACACCGCCACGCTGGTCAACGGCCAGGTAGTGCAGCGCAATGGACAAGCAACGGGTTTGTTCCCAGGACGTCTGGTGCGTGGGCCACAGCAGATAGCCAAAAGCCCTGTCTAGCGGACGTCAACGCAGCAGCGACTCGCAAGTCACTTGATACCTCCGCAACTGGTCGACCTTGCCCCGGGAACGGGGCAGGCCGACCTGCCAGACTATCCTAGAAGGTGATATTGAAATCGATGCCGTAGGTGCGCGGCATGTTGTACTGTGCGGTCATGTTGATGACCTCGTTGCCGAAGACGTTGATCTCATCTTCGTCCAGCAGGTTCTTCACCCAGAACGATATGCTGCTGACTGCGGAGCCCATGGGAATCTCCATTACACCAGCGCGTGCATTCAACAACCAGTAGGCCTCGCGCTGGGACAGACGGTCAGCCTCGGGAAAACCACTGGCGAACGCCGTGTTCTCACCCTCTGCCAGATAGCGACTGTCCAGGCGCATGAACGGCGCACCGCCCGCGACTTTCTGGGCGAAGTCATACTGCAGCGAAATGCGCGTGTTGAAATCCGGCGCGCGTATCGGACGCACCTGGTCGGCGACATCGACGCCACCGCGAATGTATTCCTTGTACTCGTAATCATAGGCACCCAGTGTGGTGCTCAGGGTCAGACCTTCTCCGATAATGGCGTCCAGTTCCAGTTCGATACCGGTTACTTCCACCTGCCCGGCATTCTCGAAGCTCTGCACGCCATCCTCGAATAGCTGTACCTGAAGATCTTCGTAATCCATGAAGAACGCCGCGGCGTTCAAACGCAGGCGGTTGTCCATAAACTGCGACTTCAGGCCCAGTTCGTAGTTGGTGATAGACTCGGGTTCATAGGAAATACCGTTGAGAATACCGCCAGCAACAAAACCCGTGCTCACCTTGGCGTAGCTCATTACATCATCCGCCCAGTTGTAGCTGAGCACGACATTGTAGTTGGTCTCGCCGTATTCGAGCGTGTACAGCCCTTCGCCGAGGCTGCCGCCACCCGATGTGGCACTGATATCCACGAGGTCGATTTCACGCTCGTCTTCCGTACGCCGTATGCCCAGCGTGACGTCGAGTTTCTCTGTGGCGTGGAAGGTACCCTCGGCGAATACCGCCCAGGAACTGTTGTCGGTGTCCGTTGAGTTGACGCCGCTGCCAAAGATGGCGTCAAAGGGCGTGGGAATCACCACACCGTTGGCAACCGGCTGCAGCACGCCGAGTACGTTGCGTGCTTCTGCTTCTTCCTGGAAGTAGAACACGCCGCCCACCAGCGTGTAGCTGTCCGTCGCCCAGGTTAACTGCAGCTCCTCACTGAACTGCTCCTGCTCGAGCGCCCGTGCGGTCAACAGGGTAAACAGCGAGTCGTTGGGGCCGGGCGGGTTGGCCAGAATGCCCCCGACATCACCCTGCAACAGCGCGCCGAGTTGTGCGGCGGAGAACTTCCAGCCACCGGTGGCGCCCAGGTCGTAGATTGCCGGGCGCTGGTCCATCTGCCGATACGCCGTGATGCTCTTCAGGCTGAGGTTGTCGTTGATCTCCCAGCTCAGGGTCACGTTATGCCCCTGAATCAGCAAAGGCTCCTCGCTGGTCGCGGCGGCGACGTCCTCGAGAGGTGTGGTGCTCAAGTTGGTAATGCCGCCATATAACGGTTGAAACTGATTGATAGCACCAACCAGCGGCGCTGTCGCACCAATAATACCCACCTGCTGCACGGGCGCACCCACGGTTACGCTATCCGTGTAGTCGAAGCGGTAGTCCACGGTCACCGTGTCGAAATCGAGGTTGGCGGCCAACATGAAAGCCTCGACATTCTTGCTGCCCAGGTTCTCGGCGTAGGTGAGCACGCCCATTTCGGGGTTGCGCAGGCGCAAGTCCAGTGTGCGCCCGGCGATCAAGTTGTCAGAATAGCCGTCATTCTTGTCATACAGGTAGCTCAGCTTGACACTCAAGGGCCCCATCGACGGCAGGTTCAAAATCGTGCGGAAACGCTGTGCGTTGAGGTTACCGACTGAAATGTCCTGTGACAGGCCAAACTCGCCGGTGGGCGCTGAAGTTGTAATGCTGATAGCGCCCCCCGTAGCGTTGCGACCGAACAGTGTGCCCTGCGGACCACGCAGGACTTCCACACGCTCGATGTCGGCCATATCGAAGATTGACCCAATGGTACGCCCGATGTACACGCCGTCGAGGTAGGTGGCGATCTTCGGGTCCACTTCAGCGGCCGACACGCCCGAGGACACACCGCGAATGTTGATCTGGGGTATCGTGCCCCGCCCCTGATTCTGGATATTCAGGTTAGGCGCCAGATTGCTGAGATCCTCGGTGTTGGTCACGCGGAACATGTTCAGCGTCTGTGCATTCAGCGCGGTTACAGCGATGGGAACGCTCTGCAGATTCTGCTCGCGCTTTTGCGCCGTGACGATGATTTCTTCCAGCGCAATATTGCGCTGGTTTTCCTGCGCAGCGACACCGCCGCTGATGGCAAGGGCAATCGACGATGCCAGCAGGGATACGGACGAGAGATGACGCATTGGGCAAACCTCCAGTAATAAAAATTATGCTTATTAATATTCCGACTGTACTCCGCAAATCAGCGCCAGCGCCACCAGAAACACCCACATTACAGACAGCACGCCAGCGCAGTACAAATAACTGGTATCCACTGGCTGTTACACCCCCTGCAGAGGCCTGAATCGGGGAGCCCGAGCGCGCTGTGGAGTATGCTGTCGGGCCGATCAGCACAAAGGTTCAGAGCAACATGCATGACGCGCAAGCACTGGTGGGCTGCTGGGAGTTGATGTCCTACACGCTGGCCACTGCGGAGGGCTCCACCCTCCACCCCATGGGGCTCACACCGCGTGGCCTGCTGTTCTACGGCAAAGGTGGTGAGCTGTCAGTACACCTGATGCAACCCGGCGCGGAGCCTCCCTCCCCCGAAAGCTTGCCCGTCGGCGTGACGCCAGATCTGGCGCTGTCCTACGCCTGCTATTCCAGCTACTTCGGGCGCTTCGAGGTCAACGATGCCCGCCGCGAAGTCACGCATTTCGTACAGGGGGCTTCCGTATTGAGCTGGGCCGGCGCCGTTTTCCCGCGAACCTACCACCTCGACAACCATCAGTTGACGCTGACCGCCGCCGCCAACGCCCAGGGCTACGTGCCCACCTTGCTGTGGCGCCGCACCGGCTGAACATCAGCGTATGGAGACCCCCGCATGAGCACATCGCAGTACCCCACACTTCTGTCCCCCGCCCGAATCGGTGCGCTTGAACTGAAGAACCGCATGATCGTCACCGCCATGGGGGTCAACTTCGCCGAGAGCGATGGCAGCGCAGGTGACCGATTGATTGCCTATCACGAGGAACAGGCGCGCGGCGGTGTTGGCCTGGTAATTACCGGCGCCACCGGCGTGGCTCTGCCTGTGGGCCGGGTGCAGCGTTGGCAGGTCGGCATTTCCGAAGACCGCTTTCTACCGGGCCTGGAGAAGTTGGTCAAAGCCGTACACCGCCACGGGGCCAAAGCCGCTGTGCAGCTACACCACGGTGGGTTGGTGGCAGGGGACAGCGCACGGGATGGACATCCACTCTGGGCGCCGGCGATGCCCACCCCGGTCAAGGATGCGGATTTCCTGAGCTACTTCTTGCCCGAAGAACTGGCGAAAATGTCTGCCGGCATGAGCAGCCCACCACAGATCAAGGTGCTGGAACAGGCCGATATAGCGCTGGTCGTACAACAGTTTGCCGAGGGCGCACGGCGCGCCAAGCAGGCCGGCTTTGACGGCATCGAGATCCATGGCGGCCACGGCTACATACTGTCGTCCTTCATATCCCCGAAAACCAATACACGCACCGATGCCTATGGTGGCAGCGTGGAAAACCGTGCGCGCCTGCTGTTGGAGGTCATCCATGCGGTACGCGCGGAAGTGGGAGAAGACTTCGCGCTGTGGGTCAAACTCGACTCGCGTGAAGTTGGCAAAAAAGGCGGGATTACGCTCGAGGATGCCAAGCGCACAGCGCAACTCGTCGAGCAGGCGGGCGCTGATGCCATCACAGTCAGCGCCTACCACGAAACCGCCTATGGCAAACTGCACTCGGAATCCAATATCCCGCAAATTCCCGGGGCCAACCTGCCCGCCACCGCCGCCCTGCGGCAGGTCGTGAAGATTCCGCTGATCGCCTCCGGGCGCATTGAGCTGGATGTCGGCGAGGCAGAGCTGCAGAAAGGTACTTTCGATTTTCTCGGTCTCGGACGCAAGCTTCTGGCCGACCCGGCGCTGCCCAACAAGCTCGCGGCAGGCGACATCGCAGCGATCAGGCCCTGCGTCTACTGCATCACCTGCGCCAGCGCCATCTATACGGGGGATGCCACGCGCTGCGCGGTCAATGCAGAGGTTGGAGTGGAGCACCTGCGTATCGCGCGTCCCCGCTCCAGCACCCCGCTTCATATCGTTATTGTGGGTGGCGGCCCCGCCGGCATGGAAGCCGCGCGCCTGCTTGCGCGTGATCAGCACAAGGTCACGCTCCTGGAACGCGGCCCGCGACTCGGGGGCACCTTGCAGTTCGCGTCGCTGGCCTACGAACCCAACCAGCGCTTCCTCAACTGGCTGCGCCGGGAAGTGAGCCAGGCGGATGTAGACCTGCGCCTGAATACCGAGGCCACACCCGAGTTGCTGCGTTCACTGGGCGCAGACGCTGTCATCGTCGCCACCGGGGCCAAACGCGACCTGCCGGAGATACCCGGGAACGAGCAGCACCACGTCTTCAGTGGCGATGACATGCGCAAACTGATCCTGGGGGAGAGCTCAGCCAGACTCAAATCCCGCACGTCAGGCCTCACGCGGCTGGCTGCCCGCATCGGCGCGGCCACCGGCCTCAGCGCCAACCTGGACCTGGTACGCAAGCTGACCCACGCCTGGATGCCGCTGGGAAAGCATATTGTCATCATTGGCGGTGAGCTGGTCGGTGTGGAGCTGGCCGAGTTTCTCCTCGAGCGCGGGCGCGTGGTTACCGTGGTCGACGAAGTGCCGCGCTTTGGCGCCGGCCTGCCCATTGTGCGCCGCATGCGCCTGTTGGCGGAGCTGCGTGAGCACGGCGTCACCCTGCAGCCCTCCGCGACCAATATCCGCATTGAAGCGGATGCCGTGACTTTCGCAGACGCCGCGGGCAACGCGCAGCGGGTGAAAGCGCAACAGGTGATCGTGGCGAAAGGCGCCAGCGGCGACTCCAGCGTCGCGCAGCTATTGCGCAAGCATGGCTTTGCGGTGCATCAAGCGGGCGACTGTACCGGGGTGGGATATATCGAGGGGGCAATACGCAACGCGCAGTCGGTGGTCGACGCCATCAATGCGGGCCAAAGCCCGGCCGAGGCAGCCACATCGAGCGACGGCACCAGCGGCGCTCAGGCGACCGGCTGAAACCGGTCGCGGCTTACCCCCCGGCAGCTGAGGCCCGTCGCGACGTGGAACCACTGCGCTCGATCAACGGAATCATCGCGATGGCCAGCAGCAGGAGCAATACGAAACCCATGAACGCCAGGTCATAGGAACCACTGACATCGCGCACCCAGCCTGCCAGCGGCGGCGTCAGCAGGTTGAAGGGCAGCAATACCGGCGCCATCAGCCCCATGACCCGGCCGTAGTTCAGCACGCCGTAGACCTGCGCCAGCAGGGAGCTCCACACCGGTAACATGCCGCCACCCCCGAGGCCCAGAATCAGGCTGCCCGCGACCAACCTCGGCATATCCGGCCCCCCCCAGAACAGCGCCAGGCCAATCCCCATCAATACCATGATCGCCGCAAGAGCAAGGCGCACATCCAAGCGGTCGGCGCACCAGCCGAAAAGCAACGTACCCGGCACCGCGGCCAACGCCAGGTTGGCAATCAACATCGCCCCCTGTTCGCGCGTTGCCCCGGTATCAAGAATGAAAGGCATGAGGCTGCCCACCGTCGCCGTGAAGGCGGCGAACATGAAACCCACCGACACGGCGATCAGCCAGAAACCGCGGTGGCGCAGGATCGCATCGGTCGAATTGAAGCGTTCACCGCTGTGTGCCTCATGCTCGGCGGCGCCATCAGCGGGTGGGGTGTAACCTTTGCTCGCCGGGCGGTCCACCGCCAGCAGTGCCACGGGCACGGCAATCAGCGCGATCACCCCGGCGAAGACCTGCAGCGCAAGCCGCCAGCCCAGCAACTCGGTAAGCCAGGTAATCAGCGGTGGAAACAGGAAACCGCCGAACGAGGTGCCCGCCCCTGCAATACCCAATGCCAGCCCACGGTGACGGGTGAACCAGCGAGCCAGCAAAGTCGAGGCCGACAGCGGCCCCAACAGCACATAGCCAAAACAGAAGATCAGGCCGTAAATGGCCGGCACCTGCCACATTGCGGTGGTGAGGGATAGCGCCACGAACCCTGCTGCCGTCATCAATATCGCGAAGATGATGATCAGGCGCAGCGACAGGCGATCAATTGCGACCCCCGCCAGCGGCGACACCATGCCGGCTCCGAGTGTCATGCAGGTAAGCCCCAGCATCAGTGTCATGCGACTGGCATCGTAGGTCTCGGCCAGGGGTACCGCAATCACGCTGTAGGAATAGCTCAGGGCGCCTGTGCCGGTGGCCTGAATCAGAAAGGCGACGACAAGCTGCAACCAGGGCCAGTGCTGCGCACGGATCATGCGCCGAATACCTCAAACAGAATGAACACCGTGGCAACCTCAGCGTTAGATGATTTTTATACCGCGGTTAAGTTTAATGAGGTGTTCGCGCGCGGGTCAAGATAAACCGCTCAGGCAAAGCTGGCGCGGGCTTGCCAGTAGCGCTGCGGCTCAGGCATGCCCAGCTGCACTCTCACCTCCTGCAAGGGCTCGCCGAGCAGGTCCTCCAGGCGCAGGGCAGGCAGCCAGCGGCATGCGCGACCAAGCGCGGCGCCCTCCTCCACACAGGCATCGAGATCTATGCCGGGAAAACGCTTGCGCGCATTGCGCCGTGCCATAAACACAATAAATGCAATGCCCCGATTGTAGGTTTGCGTCGTCATAAAGGACAAAAGACAGAGTTCGCCGAGGGGATCGGGGCCATACCCGGTCAGCACGTGTTGCAGATCGTGTATGTCACGCAACCGGTCTGCGAGCCACTGTTCGTCCGCCGTGAGTGCCGCATGGCGGTTTTCGGAGACGCTGGCCGCCACCAGCCCCTGCGCGCTAATACCCTGGCGCTCCATGAGTTCAAGATAAGCGCGGCCCACGGTACCCTCAGGCAGAGCGCGCAGGCGCTCGCGCTCACAGAGCAGGGGTAGAATCTGTGTGCGGGAGGCCAGCAGGTTGCGCCCCTCTGGCACATCGCGCAACCGCGCTACCGCCCGGGTAATGCTGTCACCCTTGAGCGCCTCAATAACACGGAAAACCTCTTCGGTGGCATCCGGGTTGGCAATCAGGCGGCGCACGGACATGAACGCCTCCAGAGGCCTCACCCGGTTGACAAAATTCCTGGAAAGCGCCGTCAGCATCTCTGCCACTCCTGCCACACTGGCAAACGTTACCCCGCCCGATGGCGCAAGCATACCAGTTTGGCCCAGCTGCGCTATCGCGCTGCGCGTCACAGCGCGGTCGCATTCCGTCAAATACGCCCACGCCGCATTGCCGGCACGCAGCCGCATCTACACTGTGCAGAGCCAACCATCCCGGAGGAGAACCCCATGACAGAACCCTGCACACCCTATTTCTCTGCGGCCCTTCCGTACGCGCTCAGGCGTGGCTGCCGTGCCGCGCCGCTCCTCGCCCTGTTGCTGCTCCTGCTGCCGGCGCTGTCACAAGGGCAGGAGCCGGACGCCAGCCTGCAGCTCTGCCGCACATTGCAGCAACAGATAGAACGCCTGGACGATCGCCGACAGCACGGCGCCTCTGCTAGCCAGATGGACCGCTGGAAACGGCAGCGGCGCGCAATAAAGGATCGTTTCAATGCGCTGCGCTGCCGGCATTGGGGCAACCAGCTGCGCTAGGCAAGGGCCGGGGTTTTCCCACTTTTTTGTCATTTAACGTCTACAAGCGGCGTCTGCAGCGCTAATCTGGACCCTGGAGAATTTTCGCCAGTCACCGGGAGCGACATGTGTCCATATTGAGGACCGCCAGGCACACGCCACTTCGGCAGGAGACCCGCCGCAAGGAGCAGGGACGTAGCTGGCCGCGCGTGGTCTGGTGCATACACGACGCCACAAGCGGTCACAGGCGGCAACTGGAAGGCCTCGCGAAAGCACTGCAGGAGCAACAAAACGCAGCGGTATACTGGCTTCCCTACCGGTCTGGTGCCGCTGACCTGCCCCGGCCCGAGCTGATTCTGGTGTGTGGCAGGCGCACCCATTGGGCGGGACTGAAAGCACGCTGGTGGCATGGCGGCAAACTGGTTGCCCTGATGAACCCGGGTGTGCTGCGCCCGCTGTTCGATGCCTGCATCGTACCGGAACACGATGGGCTAGAGATGTCGCGCCGAAATATCGTCACCCGTGGGCCGCTCAACCCCCTTCGACCCGCCACCCGCATAGCCCCCTCACGGGGACTGATACTCATCGGCGGGCCATCGCGCCACTTTCATTGGGACGCAGAGCAGGTCGTCGAGCAGATTCAGCGCCTGCGTCGCAACCTGCCCGACGTCAACTGGCAGATCGCGACATCGCGTCGCACGCCGAACGACTTCGTGCCGATGCTGAGCACGCTGCAAGATGACCGGTGCCAGGTACTCCCCGCAGCTGAAACGTCATCCGCACACCTGACGGCGCTGTACGATCAATGCGGCGTTATCTGGGTAACCGCCGATAGCGCCGCAATGCTCTACGAGGCACTGAGCAGCGGCGCCGCTGTCGGCGTGCTCGACCTGCAGGCGCGTAAACCGAACCGCCTGCAGGCTGGGCTGGACAAGCTCATCGCCGATGGCCACGTGACGGAGCTCACCACCCTGGAACACAGCAAGTCCATGCCGCCCCCCCGGACCCCGCTACGTGAGTCACAACGCGCTGCGGCCGCACTCCGCGCCCGCTTTATCGTGTGGAGCCATCAAGGCCATTGCTCCACACGGGGCAAATAACGTACCTTTAAACCTGCACAGAAAAAGGGCAGCGCATGGAAACCCTGAAACACTTTACCGCCGGTTTTCTGGACGCCTTCGCCTTCGTGTTTGCGCTCGGCTTGTTGGGGCTGATGGTTGCCGTCTGCTGGATGTACATTGTCGACGTTCGACAGACCACCCACAGCATCCGCCGCAACTACCCCGTCCTCGGCCGCTTCCGTTACTTCTTCGAGTTCATTGGAGAGTTTTTCCGCCAGTATTTTTTCGCCCAGGACAGGGAAGAACTGCCTTTCAATCGCGCACAGCGCTCCTGGGTGTATCGAGCCGCCAAGAATCTGGATTCGACCGTGGCTTTCGGCTCCACCCTGCCGCTGAATCAACCCGGCGATTTCATTTTCCTCAATGCGCTGATCCCTCCCCTCGACGAGGAGGTGCCGGCCCGCACCGCAATCGTCTTCGGCGAGGGCTACGCCCGCACGCCCTACAGCACATTTTCCTTCTTCAACATTTCGGCCATGAGCTTCGGCGCCATTTCCGAGCCCGCGGTGCGCGCCTTGTCCCGCGGCGCCGCCAGAGCAGGACTCTGGCTGAATACCGGCGAAGGCGGCATTTCGCCCTTTCACTACGAAGGCGGCTGCGACATCGTTTTCCAGATAGGTACTGCCAAATACGGGGTGCGCAACGACGAAGGCCGACTGAGCGATGAGCGGCTGCGCGACGTCGCCAGCCACGAACAGGTGCGCATGTTTGAAATCAAGCTTTCCCAGGGTGCCAAGCCCGGCAAAGGTGGCATTCTTCCCGGGGCAAAGGTCACCAGCGTGATTGCCAGCACACGTGGCATTCCCGAAGGCCAGGATTCGATAAGCCCCAATCGGCATCCAGAGGTTCGCAACATAGACGACCTGCTGGACATGATTCATCACGTACGTGAGGTCACCGGCAAGCCGACCGGCATAAAGTTCGCACTCGGCGAAAGCAGCTGGCTGGATGAGTTCTGTCAGCGCATCAATCAGCGGGGGCTGGAATACGCCCCGGATTTCGTCACTATCGACAGCGCCGATGGTGGCACAGGCGCGGCGCCTCAAAGTCTCATTGACCTGATGGGCC
>Ga0181372_1000187_pt1 | contig 15587 bp, 8 predicted proteins | sample LowvirmetaG_5_FD_130161 | JGI IMG/M metagenome (GOLD analysis project Ga0181372, IMG submission 130161) | Marine viral communities from the Subarctic Pacific Ocean - Lowphox_08 viral metaG | ecosystem: Environmental > Aquatic > Marine > Oceanic | place: Subarctic Pacific Ocean | collected 2015-12-05
ACATTGTTCGATACTCCTGATGGTACACGAGTAGTTCCTGCCTTTTTGTCAATGAAAGGTATTCGGTCTTCGACTCTTGATTTGTCTGGACATGAAGAAAGTCGTCTGCAACATTTACCACATTGGAATCAAATGGATTTTGTACGCCGCCTCACTCTTGACTTTGGAGAAATAGGGGTCCGCCAAGGTATCACTGACATCGAAGCGGCCGCAAGAGAGGTTGTCCGCCGTATCAATCAGGCTGGAGCAAAGACAGGTCGAACTCACGCTCGACGACCGGCTGACCAATTTTTGGGTGAGGCAGACAGGTTTGATTTGGGCAAGGGCCATTCAGCAACCAGCACCAATCCTCGCAAAGACCCTACTGCCCCTCATCAGAAAGCAGACTTTGCCGCTACTGGTTCGACACACGACCCTGCTCCCTTCTGGAATTCTGATACGGCTTTCGGCAGTCATGACCGAGGTACGCACATGGGGTACATGCGTGCTCACCTTGGCCGGGTTGTCAATAGTGCAGAAGGCAAGAAAGGCTACTCAATCGTAGTTCATTCAACCGTGCCCGGTGCGTCGGGTCGCAACTTCTGCGCATGGATGGATAATTCCAATGGACAGGCTCCGTACAGACCGGAGTATCTTATTGGCCACGGAGGCCGCTTCCGCAACTACTGGTGCCAGCCAGATGAGATGGACGGCGAAAACATGCACCCTGCACCAATGCCAATCAACAAGTTCGGTCGGCCGTTCGCTCCAATCACTACGCTCCGAGAGTACATCCCAATGGAGGAAGTCGATGCGGATTATCAAAATACACTTGACTTTGGTCCAGAAGTACATGGCTCGGGCGCAATCAACACTCACTCAACAGATGAGCACGCCACTGGTCGCAGTAGCAACACTATCCTCAATTCCAGTTTTGAGCCCAAATCAGATGGGAAGGTTCTCGTCGAAGGTCTGCGAGTAGGAACACAAGCAAAGGCCCGAATCAACTTTGGTGGATTAACGCAGGCAGGCATTCCGGGTTGGGCACCTGATGCTGGCAAGTGGGGAATGGGAAGAGATGGTGTCTCCACTCGCTATGATTACATTTACGGTGACAAGGATTTGGCTCCCGGTACGAAACAACATGGCCTTGTCAACCAGAGTGATGGCGGCTACATACCTGATGATGATATTCGACCCGACAAGATGGGTACAGGGCAACTGTACGGCATCCGCATGGTCGACCATCGTGGAGATAGCCACACCATCAGAATGGCGTACAGGCAATATGGTGAGTCTTTGGGCAATTCTTTGACTCGTTTGCCACCCACATTGGACAACGAGGTCATCATTCACTTCGATGACCGTGATGTGGGTCAGGGTGGCTTCACCATAGGGAAGCACATCAGTGGCAAAGGTGATGTCTGCGGACAGTACACTGGTGGTACAAAGCAATCCTTCCGTGGCAATCTTTGGAACACTTACAATTCACCTGCTGTGGGCATATCTGCTACCTTCCAAAAGGATGGCTCAAATGACAATTTCAAAATTGTCTTAGCCGCTCCATATGGCACTGGTAGCAACTTGGCGCACACAGATATTCTGGGCTATCTTGGTCTGCCTGACAGCGGGCTTATCCAATTAAACGATGTTGCTGGCACAGCAAACAATGGGGAAACATACTACTACACAAGCCGTTCTCATTACGCCAAGGCTGGTGCTTCTGGTGTTCATTACCTGTACGGAGTTAAGAACATTAGTTCAGATTATTCCAGTGCAGTCACACGAATCTTTAGCCCTCGTATCAACTTCACTTCGCTCCTGACCGACGAAGTGATTGCGGCGGCAGTCAATCATGCCATCAACATGGAAGACCCGAACACAGAGGATGTGAGTGCCACCTCATTCGACTGTACATCTTACTTGGCTCCAGACGGCAAGACTCTCGGAGAGTGGGGTGTAGCACCTGACGCTATACGCATCAAGGCACACAGTTCCAAACACAAAATTACGCCTCTGCGACACCTATTCCAATCTTCTGTCGGCAAGGATTGGGGCATTCAAGCGGCGGCAAGCAATCTGGCAACAGGGACAAATCACTTGGGCGGTTTGACAGAAGCAGAGATTTTGGCTGGTGTCAGACTGGATGTAGGCTACATCCCGGCCACTGTTCTTCATATCACTACAAAGTATCGTGGGCCTAACGCTAACACTGCGACCCCTGTAATTGTTGACAGCCTTAACGATTCTGTCAATGTCAAGCAGTGGCGTGACAATCTTAGAGGGGACACTTACATTCGCCTGCCCGGTGACCGAATCACGCCGTGCATCAACACTGTGATGGTCAACATTGCTTCTAAAGATACAAGCACCACACCCGACCACTTGGTACTCCCATCTAACGAGTATCTTTACCTCGCCATGACCCCGGCGTCTGATGACGCTAACGCTTGGAGCGAAGAGGTTGTCTTTTGGAGAGGCGACACAGACTGGGCCAGAGCAGTTAGTAAAGCAGGAGCCGCTGAAAACAAATTGGATTTGCTCAATCATTCGGCTGACTTTGTCACCAACCTTGCCGCTGACGATGTGCTTGTAGCCCATGCCAATCTTTTGAAATTCCACGACTGTGACGGTATTCGTACAACAGGTAGCCATCACGGGGAGCCATTCCTATACTTCCGTGGTGGTCGTTCCAGTGTTGACAGGTGGGTACCTCTGTACTTTGGTGGTGGCTTCTCTGGAGTCACACTCGACATCAACGATGGGACACAGAATGATTATGAGGAATTTTACACTCACCCATACTCATCTGGACCGACTGGCTCTGCTGGTATGCAGAATGTAGGTGAGGCCGCTGGTTCCTATGCACTTATCGATACCAACGCTATGCTGGCTATGTTCCCCGGTACACCTTATCTCAATCAACACAATGGGCAACATTATCCACCGTTCTTCAACAAAGACGCCATGCTAAGTCCTGACTTGGATGGTGGGAACAACACAAACGCCTCTTCAACAGGAGTCACATACACAGGCGGTGGGAAGACAGTCAATTGCAACCGTCCAAGCCCAATCGTACTGCGCTTTTCTCATCCTCACGCCCGATATTCGGCCACATCGGTCGCAAGTGACGCTACCACTTACTTGGTCTTTGGACCGGGACAGGCAGTTCCTCACAACTTCCAATCGTATGAGCCACAGTTGTCTGACATAGTCACAACAGGAAACGGGTACAGTGCAGTGCCGAGCACTCACCCTGCCGGAGAATCGTTCCTACCCAATCTAATTTCTCACGGTGGTAGTACACTTTACGGCTTCTCTGCTAACCTACCGCCCACTAAAGAATACCAAGCCAGCAACATATCAGGGTACAACTGGATTCTCAATTGGGAACCTACCAAGGGTATGCCCAATTCCCGTTTTTATGGACAAGGGGCGGGTAAGGGGCGATACTATGATACGCACTTTGGTCCAAGTAGTCCCGTTGCATACGCACATCCTTTCGATGATGTATTCAAGAATTACGCAGGTACTTTCATAGGAGCCATAGCCAACACCAGAGCGTCTAACAGCCTTTGGCACATGGATGGAGGCTATCATCCCGGTGGGCATTTCTTAGACAACCACATTATTCGCAATGTAAAAAACCCGTCATCAACCAATCGATTGGCAACAGGTAGTGGAGATACTCGCAATCCATCCGTTTTCCGTGTGAGTAGTGCACTTGCCAAAGCCTATTCCAATGAGGACATTGATGGTAATACCTTTGTCATCGACGCCACACGCTGTCAGAACGCAGAAGAACTGGCCGCAGTACTTTCCGCAGGTATCAATACATTCCCCGGTAAAGACCCACTGAAAGCAATAGGTGGTACCTTCCTGCCGACTATGCAACATGCAGGCAAGCAAGACCGCTATGGTTGGGTAGCCATCGATGTGGCTCCAAATGGCTACACCGCAGAAGATGGAGCCGCCGCTACTTTGCAAGCCGCAGGAACCCTACCAACCACACTACCAGCATACGGTTGGTTGCGTATAAGCAACGGCACTAAATCGGCCTTTGCACCTTATGTCTCTTACAGCGGTACAACATTTACTCTTGGCAAGAATGGTATTACAAACAGTACGAATCTGGTTGACCCTACAACTAAAGCGGCGATAGCGGCCACTCAAGTGAACGGTGAAAACGGACCTGCTCTCGTTTATGTTTGGACTAAAGCGGGTACACATCAATACAACAACACGACTCAATCTCGTGAGCACATGACACAGGTGCACTTCAACGGCTTCATGGACGCAGTTGACCGCACCAAACCCATAGGGGCAGTTGGCTGGGCAGGAGAGGCATATTCGTATCTGAATTCCTACAACGGTACCTCAATTGGTGGAACCAAATTCCCTGCTGGACTTGGTGCTTGGCATCCGTTCTTGGGCTTCGCCCCGTATGGCTCTGCTGAAACCTGCTTGGCGTCTTCACCACCAATTGGTATTACAGAAACGCCTTCATCCTTAGCCGATGATTTTTGTGTACATGGCTTGTCCAGCCGTCACTTGGTAGCAGTCAGTCACGAAAGTGAATTGCCTCTCATAGCCAAAACAGACCGAGATGGCATAATTGCATCTGGTGATTGGCTTTCTGTTAAAGCAGACGGCAACATCTTGAGAGCAGGTACACAGGCTTGGCAAACAAGTAAGGTCCACAACAAAAGCCGGTACAACGCTCCTGCCACAGCAGGTCCTCATGTCGAGGCAAACATACGAGCAAGCACAGATTTTACAGCCTATCCGAATGTCGATACAGTTGCTTATCCAAATGCAAGGGTCACCTCAGCCAGCCATGTTAGTCGAGCAGACCCTTGTCAGAGTCCAACGGGAGATTTGTTCTGGGACAAATCAATCATGCCGACCAATCAATTACACACTTTGGCAGATTCGTTAGTACAGGAATGTGTAGGAGTCAGTTCTCGTGCGGAATACTATGGCACATCCGCAGGGCTGTACAAGTACTACGATACAAAGAGTGCGGCTCGCAACTTTACAGAAGAGCACATAGTATGGAAACGAATGGACGGTGGCAACTTAACCATGCCTGCGTCAAATGCTCGTGGCCTTGGTATGATACCTTGGACTGTTCGTAAAGACGGCGGGTCTTACAAGACAGTTGGAGAAAAGATTCTGGGCAATTGTCGATTCTCTTTTGAGTCGACGAACAGTGCTATGTTCCCAATCATCCAAGCACAGGAACTGAGTCACCCTCAACTGGCACAGAAGCACATCAACGAAAAGGAAAACGCTCTGATTATACCCAACGAGCACTTGCAATTTGAAAGCATGCAAGTTGTCGACGACACTGGTCAAGAACACCGTCTTGAGGGTGGCAGTCCTTTGGGCACAGTCATCATGGATTTCAGACATGTAAGTGACCGTGACATAGAGGGCTTGTCCCCCGCTATCGCTGGGTCTGGCATATCACCCAACATGAAGATTCGACTACCCAACGCTGATGAAATCCCCGGCAACATCATTGTTCGACCGGGCTTTGACCGAATACAGGCTTACCAAAACGAAACCATGGGTTCTGGTGGTCTGATGCACCCTGCTCAAGCACAGCCATCCATAACTGATACATTCAAAGAAACCTACGACGGACCAAGGCTTTGGCCTACTTGGGAGAACAATGGTTGGGAACACTTATCACAAGACGGTACAGACCTTTCTGATGACCGTTTGGCGTTCCCTGCCAGTTCTTCAAAGGGCTGGGAATCGCATACTGACAATGCTCCTTTGAACACAGCATACGAACCACATGACCGCTCACTGCAATTCCATGTGACTCGTGTGGGTGTCACAATGACACACCGTTATGATGTTGATGAACTGACTTACAGTGGCTACTCGGGTACTGAAATTACAGTCGGTAGCACGCCAGAAGATAGCACATGGAAAGACAACGCAGAATTAAGCGGCGGTCGCTGGTTCTTACGAGTGTACGACCCTACGACAAACAAGGGCGTGTTAGCCTCCTACACCAGTACAGGAACCAGTAAATTCACAGGCGTCGTGTACAGTCCAGATTTTGTTTCTTTCGTGACTGGTAAAACCGGACTCAAGGTTGTACCATCGTACTTCATGCCTGCTGGTAGCACTCGTTTCTTTGCTTCTCGACGATTGCGTGACCATAGCGAATACAGCGGGGCCAGCCCAGACATGAAGACCATTGACTGGACTGCCGTCAACGGGACTCCTCTAACTGCTCTCAGTGCGCCCAAGATGACGCCTATGCCTATTCCACGCATGGGCCATCATTATGTCACGCCAACAATGGCTTTGATGCCGGGGCACTATGCCCATCCTGCGTATCAACGACTTTACAATCTTGGTCAAGCAAGTCGAATTACTACATCATCAACTTTTGAGGAGGACATGTCTGCTGAATACAGTGGCGACGATTTGCTTGAACGACTTAACCGTCGTGACCCTCTGGTTTGGTTCTCAGGCGCATCTGCACCTTATGGACCATCGGACATTCACGGCGGGGCATTCACCCTTTTGACTGAAACCAAAGTCAAGTTCGATGGCTACGGTATAGCCGCATCAAAAGGCAGTGCAGGTACAACCAATGCACAGGGCGGTCACTCTATTGTGTTGGAAGCGGCTGGTTCCTACACTCTCAACAATCACTTCCCAGACCCTATGGAAGTTGGAGCATATCAGATTATCATTCAGCCAAATGTGTTTAAGCAACAATTTTCTGGTTATCACAGCAATCATTCAGACGCAGTGAAGGCCCCCTCAGAATCTGGCACTAAGGTCACCGAGTTGACTGGTCAGCAGGTGAACACCGTTGTTGCTATTGCTCACGACGATGGAAGCAATACAAACGGAGCCTACACCTTGATTTTGGCCGAGGCGACCATGGCGGATGTCAGAGGTTGTGAAATCATGCTCAACGAAATCATGCTCGACCTTGAGCCTGATGCCTCAAGTCAATTCACAAACCTACCTCCCTTGGCAAATTACAACTCACTGGGTGTCGAAGAAACCACTTCACCTGCGTTCAGTAGGCGTACCTTGCCTTACCATCCTAACATGTTCATTCAGACGACCCCCGGATTTACGCTGACAGTACCGTGGTGGGCACAATTGCACAAGGACGGAGCAACTGCGTCTGCCGCCACTCATTTTAGACACCTTGAATGGCATACACCTGACCACTACTATCAAATGAACAGGGCTACCTTTGGCGCAGTAGGTGCACAGATTACACTCGCTGGCTATCCTACATGCTACCCTGACATTTACGCAGAGCACTATCGTGTTCGCTCTTTGAATCCCAATGCTAAGGTCACAGCCTCATCCGCTGGAGGTAGTACAGTCAATGTGGACAATGCCGAACTGTTCCCAGTCAAAGCATACTATGGGGAGGTTTTAGAATACACAGATGCTAACGGAGAAAGGCAGACGGCTACCTACACAAACCGAACAGGAACATTGGCACACGCTACTCTCGGAACACCTACGCAGTTCCAAGGCGTCACAGAAGTGACCCCTCTTTTCTTTGACAACCTGACTGACGGTACAATCATCCGTTTAAGTGGGCCTTATGACAACCGAAAGGCAGATGAAATTTTCACTAATTCGCTTGTCAGCATGACAACTCGGGTTATGCCACAAACCATGAATGGTACTCGTGATACAAACAGCCTACATCTTGCTGATGCGTATTTGTGTATGTGGCATCCAAACTTGGGCCGTCCGTTCACCTATTACTCTGATGACGATAGCAGAGGCTTTTACGACAAGAACGGAGCAACCGATACACCTGTTCTCAAGAAAGGACTCAACAATGTCCCTGAACACTTTGAAACAATTCACTACAATGATTTCTTCTATGCGGCATCTAAGGGTCCGTTTGTATTTGGAATGAACTGGGTTGTACCGCCCGGTGCGACAGGTGGAGGCGGAACTGGTTCATCAATGACTGCGGCAGAAATCGATTCGGATGGAAACCTTTCGCACCAAGGAGGCACTATTGGTTCGGACAAATACAATTTCGCAGGGTATTGGCCGGGTGGCTCCAGAGGAGGAGCAGGCTCCAGTCGCTTAGACGGTTTCCTTGAAACACTCATAGGATGGGGTGGGAAGTTATTCGGAGTTGACTGTGTGAGTTTCCACGACAACACTGGTCTTGAAGAGCGAACATACGCACAGATGACAACAGCATCAGATAATGCTCGCAACACTTGTTTTGGTTACCGCTTTGCTCTGCGCCAACCATTCAACCGTCCACGCTGGTCCCCCTATATCCGAGGCTACTTAGAAGTGGCTAACGCAAATGCGTTGCTTGGTTATTACCACGGCCCATTCATTCAACAAGACAACAAAGATGACGGTTGGGTGGCTGACTCGGACTACCCTGCTACTTACACAGGTGTACTGGAAAGACTTACTCAAATCAGCGCACTTCTCAATCAGGACCAATTAGGCCGTCAAGTCAGATACAGCGATGGTCGAAGAATGACTCGTTCGTTCGGTTGCCCTGTTCGCACAATCCGCAACTCGTCCAGCGTACGACGAATGTACGCAGGTGACAGGGCGGGTTTGGACATTGCAGAGATTGCCCAAGCACATCGGTACTACATGGTTGATTGGTGGGGCAACACTCGTGGAGAAGATGTCCGCCGCTTCCCAGTGCGTGGGTTTGGTATTTCTCCTGCGTGGGACCCAGAAGACGCATACGAAGACGGCGGCAGTGACAATCGACCAGAAGCAAATGGCCTCTTTGCCACCAGTACTGACCGACAGAGTGGCAATTCCAACACAGCCAATAACGATGTAGCGGCTATGGCTATCGTGGATTGGTTCAACCCAACGAACGCTATGCGAGTAGGTGACCGAGGGGATGGGCGTGGCGTACGATGGCCTACACATTTCAACGAAAGCCTACTCATGGACATTTCTGAAACCGTTGAGCCGACAGGGCTGGTGCTGTCTCAACCGACTGCTGAGCCTACCGTTGGTAAGGGCTTAGTTCGCCCAAGAAACGATGTACTACAAGCAGGTGAAACAGACCGTGGTATCAGTGCACGACTCGACCTCGCTGACGATGATGGGCTTCTCAAGCCGACTGCAATGGTCAATGAAACGACTGAATCAATCACCACGGACACCATGCTTGCAGAGCCTGTCGGCGGTGACGGTGTGCGGATTGGATTGGATGTTGACACACTCGGGGAACTCAACGACGGCGTGAGTCGTGAGTATGTTGTCATGTCAACAGAAGCGCACAGCCTACACAGCAACAGAGATGTTGGTCAACGAACAACACTCCGAGGAGCAATGAATGTCGGCAATCGTACACTTGGTCATCTCGATATGACTGCGCTGGACTGGACTGGGCAACCTGTAAAGGGCATCATCAAGGTGTCTGATGCTCACTCTTTCTGGGCTCTCGGTGGTACCTATGTCATGAATTGGAAGCGAAGAGCAGGGGCACTCGATGTTACTGGCTGGGGCGAGGCCGGAGCAACCTCTTCCTCTAATCCATACCAAGACAGTAATCACACTTCGGTGACTGAGAACATAAATCACGCCGACTCTGAAATTGAGTTCTTAGTTCGACCAGCATTTGTTTTGGACAACTCACATGTACAGTTGTTCCGTTCCAACATGGCTGTCAAGTCAGGAGCACCCCAAGCGGGAGGTACATTTTACGCCGCTACCGCTGGCGGTAAGTACGGGATTTACACCAGTGATGCGGCCTCGGCTCGTACAGGTACGCCAAGCAGTCCACCATATGCTCCTGTGTACAGCGTCAACCCTACTAACAGTGCCGCAGTAAGTCAAGGGCCTAAGATTCTTGGAGTCGATGTATCTGGTTATGACAAGACCGACATTACGCAACCAGTCGCTCGTATCACAATGAGTGAGAACACACTGGAGCATTTCAGAAGCGATGCCGCAAGAAAGGAAGACTACTCTGTTGAGCCTCGACACAGCCAAACATTGCACCCAAAGGGCAGTAAGGGCGATACATCTTTTAACAGCGGTGACCACAGCACGGAGTGATGGACATGGATGATGCTATGGACCACGCTTGGGCAGTGTTGAAAGCCGCCAAGAAAAAGAAGAGCAAACCATTCCACGGGTACAACCCTAACAAGCACAACAAAAAGGGCGGACTGAACGCCAAAGGTAGGGCCGCCGCTAAGCGTAAAACGGGTGCTAATCTCAAGCCTCCTGTCACCAAGAAACCCAGCAAATTGAAGCCGGGTAGCAAATCCGCCAAGCGAAGAAAATCTTTCTGCGCTCGCATGACTGGTGTTAAAGGACCAACCAGCAAGAAAGGCAAGTTGACACCGAAGGGCGCATCGCTTAAACGGTGGAATTGCTGATGGCTCTCGGTAAGAATCTTTCAACTGGTCGCTCTGATGCGGCACAAAGCGCAATTATGAAGCGGGTCCGTAAGCCACGGTTTGTTGATAATGGCGTCAAGCACGCTGTGTACACCCAATCCTCTTCAAAAAGACAGGTAGCAAAGCCTGTTCAGTCTGATTTTACGCCTGCACATGACCGTAGGTACACTTTGGTGGAACAAGAGGACACAATCGAATTGGTTCACAAGCAAACAGACAGTCATCGCTACACCGGTTCGCTATTTCACTCGGACGGCTCACTTAGCGCAGGGGATTCGCCCCCTGCACTGCTTGTGAATGCCGATAATGCCTCTCAAGGTCTAATTGTAAGCCAAATAGAGGCCGCTACCAAGGGAAATAGACTCATACTGCCTAATTTGAAGGGAAAATCGCTTTCTGACCTCGGTTTTGACGGTACAGAGGTACAAATCACTCAAAAAGCCAGCGTAGGGCTCCGTGCAAGCGACCTTGCCGCCCGAATAGGCGATAATCAGACCAATTCACTCAATTCTGTCGAGATTAGCCGCTCTCGTGGCAGTGGGACCTTCGTTGCAAAGGACCTCAATGGAGTTGATGGTGTCACTGCTATGCGTTTCGTCAGTCGTCACGATGGTCATCGCCTTGTGGGCGACCGATTCGGCAATTTGACCTATCAGCATCAACTTCAAAGTAATAAGATGCATTATTTGACCGGGCAGATGGTCACAGAGGGCAAGAGCAGTACAAAGAGCAAGAGTCTGCCTAACAGTGTGACTGTAAGAGGCAAGGTCCGTGCTAACAACGACGATAATACTGTCGTCGTGAATGACTTGAGTGCTCAGAAGAGTGGGGTCATAGAGGTACCCGGAGGTATTTTTGCACCTACCGCTATTTCAAGGGCCAGCGCCAAATCAATCGGTCAGCGTTTCCTATCCAGTGCCGCTAATGCGACTGGCTCTATTACCCTCAACAAAGTCGTTAGGTCTTCCTCTTTACAGCCCGCTGAAAAAGTACGCTATCAGTCACATGGGAACGATGACATTTATCATGTGCTACAAGCACAACATCACCTCATCGAGAAAATGAGTGATTTCAAAATAGGCTCTCTTGATAGCGGTATAGAAGACTTGCTCCAGAGGTTCCAACAAGGTGACATCGTGTCACTTGATGAGGTAGGAGATGAACACAGCCGACAAATCGAAACAAAGGAGTTCTCGGCCAGCGCACGCTTCAAGATTTCAACTAAATGGGACCTTGGGAACACCATAGTTGACTCCGTTGGCTTTTTGATTGGCCATGGTACTCGTAGTGTTATTGGCGGCAACGCAAGTGAGGCTCAGGCCAAGCAAGTGGCTTTACTCAAGATTCAAAACCCTAAGCGTCAGGAAACAATCACAAGGAGAGGATGACATGCCATTGCTAACAGACGGAAACAGATTCTTGGTCGACCAATTGAATAGCCGAATCAACCAAGTTGTCTTTGGTTTTGACGGGACCGTCGCTACATCAGAAGATGGCGGGGCGGGTCGCCCTGCTTACACAGCCGTACCTACGACTCGTATCGTGGACGACCACACTATCTATGTCGAGGCCATCTTACCATTGTCTTCGACCTTCACATTGCCCCTGCGTGAGGTATGCATCCAATATCAAAACCCATCTGACGCTACTGACACAACAGTGCTGTTCAGGTACACATTCCAATCGGTCAACAAGACCAGCAACAACGAACTGCGGTTCGCAACCATAATCGAGGTGAACTAAAATGAGTAATCCATTAGCAGGACATACGAGCGCAACAGGGTTTAGCGGTGCCACAGGTTTGCGTGACGGCGACGGACTCACAAGCCCCTCACTTACCAACCCATACGAGGCCCTACACGGCAACGGTATTCTCAGAGTGGCTGACGGCGGCTATGGTGGCACGAGGAACGCTACGGGCAGTGGAACAGAAGGCCATGTGGCTGTTGGCTCAGGTGGTGGACTCACAGTATCAGGAGGTTATGCTGTCCTCGACGGAATTGTGTATCAATTCGCAGGTGGTCCGGGTGCAACCACTACGGCTACCACTATTGGTACAACCACCAATTACTCTGGCAGTCTTCCTTCTCCTCATGGCTCGGTGGCAAAGAAAGCCTATTGTGTCATTTATGTGGCGGCCGACAGTGGCAAGGCGAACATCAAGTATGAGTTCGGTACCCTTGCCGACACGGCCAGTGAAACGCCTCAAGTTCCCAATACCTTCCTCAACCTACCGGGTCCAGATAACAGAAAGACAACTGTGTTAGCAATCCTCCTTTACGAGGTATCTGCTGGAGGTGCATTGACTGCCTCTCTTAACACGCCGACAGTGTACGATAAGCGTACTTTCATTCGCCCAAGTCCTTTGTACCTGCATCACATGACAAAGGGAGCCGCTGGCAATGTCACAGCATCCAACGCATTTGACGACAGTTCCGACATCGACGGCATCTATTCATCACCATCAGCAGGTGGGTTTGGTGCTTCGCCCTTCGGAGGTATGTGGCAGACACACAGCCCTGATGGGCATTCGGTGCTCATGTACAGTGCCATGCGTAGCATTGGTGGTAGCCCTGCCCGTGCCACATGGCGGTTGGCTCCAAATGAAGTCAATGTTCTAACGACCAGTTCTAACCAATCAGTCACCGTCACAGGGCCAAACATTTGGATTATTACAACTGGGGCCGCAATCACACTTAACCCGACAGGTACATTCCCACACGGCCATATCGTTGAAGTGTATCATGCGGCTGGTTCACACAACCTGCATTTTGACTCAGGTACGCTGAATCAAAATGTGACCATCAACCAGTATGCTAAGTTTGTGTACACTGGTTCAGCGTGGGCTAAGTTAGACCTGCACACGGTGAGTTGATGGGTGCTCTTGTTCAATCAATGATGCAGACCTGCGAGTGCTGTGGTGCAACAGCCTTACCTTTGTCTGTTAGTGGACGGTACGCTAATGGTAAGCATGTAGTGTACCATGAATGCCCTCAGTGCGGCTACGCTCGCAAGCATGGTGGCTTCGGCCCTTTGGGCCAGAAGGAGTCAGCCAAAAAAGCGAAGAAGCGATTGAAGGCCAAACGCTACGGGCCGCTATCCCGCATGCTTATTTCTCAAGCCATGCGTGATGCATGACCAAGCCAACCGTCCAGCCTATTACAGCGAGTACTACGAGGAGCAACAGGACCTTGTCGGAGCGGCCCATGGCGTGTCGTATGAACCGGAAGATTTAATTTTTACACCGCGCTGTCTCTGGACATGGGTCTTTGGCTGTTTTTTATCTTGAGTTTTATCTGCGGATTTTTGTTCACTTGGTATGTCACAGATGACTTAGGCTCCGATGTTGTATTCTTCACTGATAGTGCTGAATTGCAGGAAATGTGCATGGATGGTTTGCGGAAGGGACAGCAATGAACATCAGTGTCTATGAAGTCGGCCCGAGGGACGGTTTGCAGGCTTTGGGCACTGTGGTCAGTACCGAAAAGAAAAGGCTTCTGATAAATGAACTGTACGCCTCTGGCATTAACGACATCGAAGAAGTTTCATTTGCTCATCCAAAGGTTCTGCCACAAATGGCTGACGCAGAGGCCGTGTACAACAAAGGGGCTGGACTTGTCATGAACAAGCGGGGCTTCCTTCGTGCACAGCAGACGGGTGTCGACAAAATCAACATCGTGTTCAGTCCCTGTGAAACCTTCAACATCCAGAACATGGGTAAGACTCGCTCAGAGATTGTTCTAATGTACAAGACATTCATGGACAAGGTACCCAAGGAGAAAGTACGAGTGTACCTTTCCATGGCATTCGGCTCGCCTCATAGTGGTGAGGTTTCCTCATCGATGATGCGGCTGTGCTTACGGGACGCTAAGATGTTTGGAACGACCGTTGTGTTTTCTGACACAGTAGGCTGTGGTACTCGTCAAGAAGTGGCGCTGTGGGCAGAGATGGCTCAGGACGAAGGATTGACTCCTGCTCTTCACCTGCATCACAAAGGTGACGAAGCAAAGGCTTTGAGTCTTGTTAGAAGCGGCTTGATGAACGGCATCAAACAGTTCGACTCAAGTATAGGTGGCCTTGGTGGCTGTCCGTTTGCTGAGGGCAGTGGGGCTAACCTATCGACCGAAGCCTTGGTGCGGCATCTCAATGTGTGGGGATTCAACTGCGGTATCAAAGAAGCCGACCTACGCCCTGCTCTCGATGTCGTGAAAGATATTCTCAAAGGTCAAGAGGATAATTTGATTACTCATTGATGGCTACGCTTGTACATGGTCAGGCCACTTGATGTCGCTTGGTCAATCCTCAAGTTGGATTTTCACATAGAGAGCGATAGTGCTGGGCACCATGTCGCCCAATCTCATATCGACTCCGAAAATTACGCCAGTGATATGTATGAACGACCTGTAATGAATGCCAGAAGAAGAACCGCTGATTTCCCAGACCTGAGTCATCCAAATCAGGCCCTTAGACAGATGCGTCCGCAGGAAATGCTACCGTTCAATTCGGATTTACCTATCAGTTGGCCGGAAGGACCGGCAGACACTCCTAATTTCCCTCTGCCCCTAAATGATAAATTCGGAAGGTACCATCGAGGGGGCTCAGTACCACGATTGCACGAAGATGGCTCTTATGTTGGTGTGAATTTGGACGAAGATTTAGCCGAACTCATGGGCCGACCACACCCAGCAGGTGAGAGGGCCTTTGAGATGGGCGCTGAGCGAATAGCCAACATCGGTGCTCATGAACATACACATAGACTCATCAATGATGAAATAGAACAATGGGCGCGTCAGCAAACCAACATCGAAGCATTAAAGCGAGAACAGCAAGAGAACATTGCACGATTGACCGAACAATATCCCCCACTAAAACCTCATCCGCTCGGCTTAAAACCAAAAACCTCACACGATGTGTTGGTAAGGGCAGGTCTAAAACCCGAGTTTTATGGCGATGAAGAATATCCTGAAACCTTCAACGATATGGATGTTGACCAAGCAAAAGGTTCTTTCGACCCCTTGCGGTCAATAGGTCACGAATTCGGCGCTTACAGCCTAACACCTGACAGCAGTAGTCCAACTGGCTTCACAACTCCCGAAGAAAGAATTCGTCAGATGGGCGACCGTATTTATCAAGGGGCTGAATTTTACCACCCAGACCCTGAACTCAGAAGCGACCTCTCAGAATTACATCTGG
>Ga0181372_1000188_pt1 | contig 15558 bp, 13 predicted proteins | sample LowvirmetaG_5_FD_130161 | JGI IMG/M metagenome (GOLD analysis project Ga0181372, IMG submission 130161) | Marine viral communities from the Subarctic Pacific Ocean - Lowphox_08 viral metaG | ecosystem: Environmental > Aquatic > Marine > Oceanic | place: Subarctic Pacific Ocean | collected...
ATGCTCTAAGATCTCGCTAGGATTATCCCAGCGGGGACGAATTTCAAAAAGCTTCAGACTTTGGTTGGATATACGAAAACCAATGTCCAGTTGTGAACGAAATTGAGGTGGAGGCCTATGGGCATCAATATATTCAGATACCAGTTTCTCAACACGCTTCGATTGAAACTCACTTAGAGCCATGCTCGATCTCCGATTGGGCCCTATAACGCCGCAAGCAGCGGCCAAAGGTCCGCTGCCTTGCCTGGTTAGCCTGCATCACGCAATGATTCCGCGATAACCTCTGGATGCTTAAAGGCGATACCAATTAGTGCCTTGGCTGCACCGGAGGGGCTACGCCGGCCCTGCTCCCATTCCTGCAGGGTCCGAGCAGAAATATGAAGCGCTTGGGCGAACTGAGACTGCGAAAGACCGGTTTTCATGCGAGCAGCGGCAACTTCATTGGGCGCGACCTGAGTAGCACGAGAGGCTTTGCCTGCCTTCATTTCACGAACAGACTGCAATAGCTTCTCGCCTAGCTCCTCTCCTGTCATGGATTGACGCTTAGTCATTTTCAATAGCCTCCCGAACTGATTTGAGAAGGTGCGCAGGAATATTGCCGCGCACACTTTTTGCGTAGATCAACAGCAACCACAGCTCGCCACTTTGCAGGCGAGTGAAGTAAATTACTCTTACACCCCCGCTTTTCCCGGTGCCCTGCCTCCGCCACCGTACCTTTCGGCAGCCGCCGCTGCCAAGGATAACGTCCCCAGCCTCGGGGTGAGCGGCCAGCCACGCACAGAAGGCACCTCGATCTTCTTCAGACCAAAGATCCTTGGCATCTGCCGTGAAGGTAGGGGTTTCTATGATCGTATACATGCCCGGAATATACGTCAATGACGTACACCTGTCAATCAGAGGGGCTTTTGAGGCTAACAGCTTATTAGAAAGACCGGACCGTATAACAGCCGGCCTGCTAACTCCAGCACGCCGTGCGGCCCCGGCAGTCACCTCCCCCACAAAATCAACAACCTGGCATATCAGACCCACCGAACTTACCTGTTAACCGGACCACCCGGAAGTTAGCGAGACATCAAATCCGCCCATTGAAACCAACAAATATTCTCTTATTTTCAGATAGTTATAGAGATTTAGCTCCCCAACCTCACGCCCTTCCGGTGAAAAGCCCCTTGCATTCCTCTCTCACCATACTACTGTATATATATACAGTATTGTGACCGTAACCATCATGGATGACATCAGACCCGCCATCTCTGCCAGCCCTCCCAGGCTACTCGACCAGATCCGCCGTCACATGCGGGATGCCGGTTATGCCTGGAAGACCGAGAAGACGTATATCCACTGGATCAGGCGCTATATCCTGTTCCACGGCAAGCAGCACCCTGGCAGGCTGTCAGACGCCCATATCAGTCAATTTCTCAGCGCACTGGCCAACGAAAGGTCTTGCTCACCGTCAACACAGCATATCGCGCTGAACGCACTGGTCTATCTCTACAAGAAGTTCATGGATGTGCCTGTTGAAAACCTGAACTTTTCACGGGCCAAGGTCCAGCCGCGACTGCCTGTAGTGTTGAGTCATCAGCAAGCCATGCTGGTTATCGAGCACCTTCATGGCTTGCACCGCACCATGGTCGCACTGCTCTATGGCACCGGCATGCGGCTCAATGAAATGCTCTCACTGCGCATTAAGGATGTTGATTTCGAGCTGTCTACAATCACCGTGCGCGCGGGAAAGGGCGACAAGGATCGCACCACCATCCTCCCGGATCAGTTGAGGCCACTGCTTGAGGAACAAATCACGCGGGTAGCTTGTCAGCACGAACAGGATCTGAGGGAGGGCTATGGCGAGGTCTATATGCCTTACGCTCTGGCCCGCAAATACCCGAATGCCGCCAAGGAGCTCGCCTGGCAATACCTGTTCCCCTCAACAGGCATAGGCAAAGACCCTCGAACCGGGGTGCTGCGGCGTCACCACCTGCATGAATCCGCATTGCGCAAGGCACTCTGCAAGGCCAGGCGAGCTTCCGGTATCAACAAGCCCATCAAGTGCCATACGTTCCGGCACAGTTTCGCCACACGCCTGCTCCAGCAAGGCTACGACCTGCGCACCATCCAGAAACTGCTGGGTCACAGTGACGTCCGGACCACTGAAATCTACACCCATGTCATTCGGCGGGGAGCCATGGGTGTAGTCAGCCCGCTGGATACTCCGTAACCCATGCCCTACGCCGAACTCCACACCCTCACCTGCTACAGCTTCCTGCGCAGCGCATCGCACCCGCACGAACTGGTCACCCGTGCGGCGGATTTGGGCTACCGCGCCATCGCCATCACAGACGAATGCTCGCTCGCAGGCGTAGTGAAGGCTCACGTCGCTGCCAGGCAGGCCGGTATCCAGCTCATCATCGGCAGTGAATTGAACTTGGTTGAGGGCCAACAGCTTATTGCGCTGGCGCCGACCCGTGCCGCCTACAGCGAGCTTTCGGGGCTGATCAGCCTGGCGCGGCGGCGCAGCCCGAAGGGTGCGTACCAGGTGGCATTGCGAGATGTGATCTTCCACCTGAAACGCTGCCTGATTATCTGGAAGCCGAGCGGGGCGAGCGGTACGGCGCCCCCGGGTGATGAAAGCGCCACACCGTGCAGCGCCGAGCTCGGCTACGGCCAGCAGTTGGCACGCCTGTGCCGGGGGCGCATCTGGCTCGGGGTGACCCACCTGCTGGGCAATGACGAAGTCGCCCGCTATACCCGGCTGCATGCCCTGGCACAAACGCTGAACCTGCCCATGGTGGCCTGTGGCGCGGTGCAGATGCACGTGGCTTCACGCAAGCCGCTGCACGATGTGTTCACGGCGCTGGACCATAACACCAGCGTAGCGCAGCTGGGACGGCGGCGGCTGGCCAACAGCCAGCAGCACCTGCGGCGTCCGCAGCAGCTGGCGCAGTTATACCCGCCTGCACTGCTTGCGGCCACGCTGGATATCGCCGCCCGCTGCCAGTTCAGCCTGGACGAGCTGCGCTACGAATACCCGGAGGAAGTGGTGCCCCCCGGGCAAAGCGCCGGCAGTTACCTGCGCCAGCTGGTGGAGGACGGTTGCGCGGTGCGCTGGCCCGCCGGTGTGCCCGCCGACATACGGCAACGCATTGAGTATGAACTGCAGCTCATTGATGAGCTGTCTTACCAATACTACTTCCTCACGGTATACGACATTGTGCGCTTTGCCCGGGAGCGCGACATTCTGTGCCAGGGGCGCGGCTCGGCGGCCAACTCGGTGGTGTGTTACTGCCTGTTCATTACCGAGGTGTCGCCGGAAGCGGTGTCGCTGCTGTTTGAGCGGTTTATCTCCCGCGAACGGGATGAACCGCCGGATATTGACGTGGATTTCGAGCACGAGCGCCGCGAGGAGGTTATTCAGTACATCTACAGCAAGTACGGTCGCCGCCGCGCGGCCCTCGCCGCCACCGTCATCACCTACCGCGCGCGCAGTGCCGTGCGCGACGTGGGCAAGGCGCTGGGGCTGGATGCAGTCTTCGTGGAGGACCTGGCGAAGTCCCTCGCCTGGTGGGACCGCAGTGCGGACCTGCACAAGCGTTTCGAGGAGCAGGGTGTCGCCGGGCACAGCGCGGTGGCGGAGCTGTTCCAGTCGCTGGTGCAGCAGATCCTCGGCTTTCCGAGGCACCTGTCGCAGCATGTGGGCGGCTTTGTGATCAGCCGGGGCCCCATCTCCCAGCTGGTGCCGGTGGAGAACGCCAGCATGGCGGAGCGCACGGTCATCCAGTGGGACAAGGAGGACATCGAATCCCTCGGGCTATTGAAGGTGGACATCCTCGCCCTCGGCATGCTTTCGGCCATTCGCAAGAGCCTGGGGCTGGTCGCGCGCAATCATCCGCACCTACGCGGGGTCGCCGATATCCCGCGTGACGACGCGGCCACCTGGCGCATGTTGCAGCAGGCAGACTCCATCGGCGTGTTCCAGATTGAATCCCGCGCCCAGATGACCATGTTGCCGCGGCTCAAGCCGGCGAGCTTTTACGACCTCGTGATCCAAATAGCCATTGTGCGCCCCGGCCCCATCCAGGGCGACATGGTCCATCCTTATTTACGCAGGCGGCAGGGTTTGGAAGCGGTCACTTACCCCAGTGAAGACATTCGATCAGTGCTGGACCGCACACTGGGGGTGCCCATCTTTCAGGAGCAGGTCATTCGGCTGGCGATGGTGGCGGCCGGCTTCTCCGGCGGCGAAGCCGACCAGCTGCGCCGCGCCATCACCAACTGGGGCAAGAACAGCCAGTTGCTGACGTTTGAAGGCAAGCTGGTACAGGGCATGATCGAGCGCGGCTACGAGAAGGATTTCGCCCACCGCCTGTTTGAGCAAATCAAGGGCTTTGGCGGCTACGGCTTTCCGGAATCGCATTCGGCGAGCTTTGCCCTGCTGGCCTGGGTATCGGCCTGGCTCAAATGCCACCATCCTGCGGCATTCTATGTGGGCCTGTTGAACAGCCAGCCCATGGGTTTCTATTCCCCTTCCCAGCTGGTGCAGGACGCGCGCCGCCACGGGGTGACGGTATTGCCTGCCGATGTGAATCACAGCAGCTGGGACCACCGCCTGCTGGAAAGCGACGGCAGCAGCCAGCCACCGGTGCGCCTGGGCCTGCGACTGGTGAAGGGCCTGAGCCGTGAAGGGGCACAGCGCGTGATGGAAGCGCGCCGGCAGGCGCCATTTCAACAGGTAAGCCAGCTGCGCCAGCGGGCCGGGCTGGCGCGTCGCGACATGGAAGCTCTGGCGGACGCCGATGCACTGGCCTCGCTCAGCGGCAACCGCCACCAGTCGCAGTGGCAGATCATGGCGCTGGAGCAACCGCGCCCGCTGTTGCAGGAAGAACAGCGGCAACCCGGCAGCCATTTCAATGACGGCGTACAACTGCCGGCACCGGGGGTGGCCGAGGAGGTGCTGGCGGATTACCGCGCCACCGGCCTCACCCTGCGCGCCCACCCACTGGCCCTGCTGCGGCACCTGCCTCCTTTCAACCGCTGTAGCCGTTATGCAGATCTGGGCGGCATCAACCACCGGGGCTTTGTGCGCATTGCCGGCGTCGTCACCTGTCGCCAGCGGCCGGGCACCGCCTCTGGCGTGCTGTTCCTGACCCTGGAAGATGAAACCGGCAATAGCAATGTGGTGGTGTGGCCGCGCACCCAGGAGCACTTTCGGGCGGCGCTGATGAATGGCAGGTTACTGGTGGTGAAGGGCACGCTGGAGCACAGGGACGGCGTCACCCACATCATTGCCGGCGCGCTGGAAGACTACAGCAGCGCGCTGGCGTCGCTGCCCGTGCAATCGCGGGACTTTCATTGATGCGCCCGCGGCGTTGTCGCCACAATATGCGCCCCCTGTTGGAGGCTGGGCGCGCTAGAAACTGGAACCGGGCTGGGTGAGAAACTCGCGCTCCTCCGCCGTGGACTCGCGCCCGAGAATCGCATTGCGGTGGGGATAACGACCAAAGCGGTCGATAATTTCCTTGTGCCGCAGTTCAAAACGGTGATTGTTGGCCGCCGCCCATTCTTTGAACAAGGGTTCGGCCACCTCGTGCACCCAACGCGACTCGCTGTGCATGTACGGCATCAGCAGGAAACTGCGCTGGCTGGGCTCGAGCGCCTGCAGCGCGCCGCCGGCCACCGCTTCCTGCGCCAGGCCCAGCGCGAGGGGATCCTGCGCGAAAGCGCCGGGGGTGTCACGAAAGATGTTGCGGGAAAACTGGTCCAGCACGATCACCTCGGCCAGGCGCCCACGCGCCGTGCTGCGCCAGAGCGCCAGCTCACAGCGCGCCGCCTGCTCCAGAGTGGCGAGAAATCGCTCGCGCAATTGGGCATCCAGCGCGGCATCCACGGTCCACCACTGCGCCGGTTTCAGCTCGTCAAACCAGAACCTGAGAATATCTTCAGGCTGCACCATCTCCTGCTCCACTACGTCGCCTACAGGATCACTTCACCCTACCACGCAAAACAGCTGCCCTGCATACCCATGCTGCCGAACCGCCACACCCGCGTTGCCGGGCCCGGCGCAACACCGGCACACACCAGCAGTGGCAGCAGGTGCTCCTCCCGCGGGTGGCAGAACCGCGCATGGGGCGCCCGCTCCCACTGCAGTAGCCGCGCTTCGCGCTCCGCGTCGTCCAGCGGGGCTTCGGCGAGTGTGTCGACCAGCCAGTCTTCAAAGGCGCGGTTGCGTGTGTACAGAGAGGGTTCACGTTGGCCAAAAAACGCCTGCACGTTATGGAAGGACGAACCGGAGCCAATCAATAACAGGCCCTCACCGTCCAGGGCGGCGAGTGCACGCCCCATGCCCAGGTGTGCCTCGGCGTCCATCGACGCCAATAGGGAAAGCTGGATGCAGGGAATGTCGGCTTCCGGGTAGAGGATTTTCAGCGGCACGAACAGCCCGTGGTCGAAACCGCGGCTGGCGTCACCCGCCGCCACAAGCCCGGCACCCTCCAGAGCGGACAACACCTCCCGTGCCAGTGCCGGGTGCCCCGGCGCAGGGTACGGAATGGCGTAGGATTCCGGGGGAAAACCGTAGTAGTCGTAGAACAGTTCAGGGGCAGCGCCAGTGGTGACCGTCGGCTGGGCCGCCTCCCAGTGCGCACTGGCCACAATAATGGCGCGAGGGCGCGGCAGCTCGGCGGCGATGCGTTGCAGCGCCGCCACCAGTTCGGCATGCCCGGGGTCACCCAATAAGGGCAGCGGCCCACCGCCATGGGAAATGAACAGGCGTGTCAGCATAGAACCCGCGCTACGCGCCGTTCCAGCGCGCTGGCCGCATCTCTGTGCGGCGCTACCATCCGCCGGTGTGCTGCCATTGCCTGCCACCTCAGTTCTGTGCCGTCTTACACTTCGACATTGTGGCAAGCGTGCCCACTGCTGTCATGGCAGCGCAGTGTGAACGGCACATTTGGCCGACAAAGCGTATTGTGGCCAAAAATGACCCTTTCGAACCCGCCGGGTTTTGGCATACTGCAGCGCATTGGAAAATCACTGAACTCCACAGGAGAACCCGCATGCGCTGCCTGCTGCAGAACCTTACTCGAGCGCTCACACTGTCCGCCTTGCTTGGCGGAGCCGCCGCGACCCAGGCCGCCACCACGGTGATTCACGCGGGGACTCTGCTTGCCGTGCCCGGAGAAAGCCCCCTGCAGGAACAGACCGTGGTAATTCGCGATGGCAGAGTAAGCGACGTACTGGCGGGGTACCGTGACCCGGGCAGCATTGATGCCAGCGCCACTGTCGTCGACCTGAAGCAGGCCTTCGTCATGCCCGGCCTGATGGATATGCACGTTCACCTGCAGGGTGAACTGGGCCCGGACGATGACCGTCAGACACTCAAGGAATCCAGCCAGCTCATGCAAATGCGCTCGCTGATGTACGCCCAGCGCACACTGCAGGCCGGTTTCACCACACTGCGGGACGCCGGCTCCAGCCCGCAGGAAATGTACGCCCTGCGCGATGCCATCAACCAAGGCTGGATTGACGGCCCGCGGATCATCGCCGCCGGTGGCGTGGGCGTAACCGGGGGGCACAACGACGTCAGCGGTATGAAACCGGAACTGATGGAGTTCTATACCCGCCCCACCGTTTGTGACGGCCCCTATGACTGCCGCCGTGCCACCCGCGACGCCATCAAGTACGGCGCCGACCTGATCAAGATCACCTCTACCGGTGGCGTACTCACGGACCGCGCCACCGGCACCGGGCAGCAGATGGAAATGGACGAGCTGCGCGAGGTGGTGCAGGCCGCCCAGCGCATGGGGCGCAAGGTGATCAGCCACGCCCACCAGGAGGATGGCATTATCGCCGCGCTGGAAGCGGGTGTGGCGAGCATTGAGCACGGCACCTATGTAGGGCCGAAGTCGATCAAACTGTTCAAGTCCACCGGCGCCTACCTGGTGCCCACACTGCTGGCGGGCCACACGGTAAAGATTATGGCCACCGAGTCCGACTTCATGAGCCCCGCCATCCGCGAGAAAGCCATTCGCGTGGGCAACGACATGCAGTCCAACTTTGCCAAGGCCCACAAGGCCGGGGTGAAGGTTGCCTTTGGTACTGACACCGGCGTCTCCCGCCACGGTGATAACGCGCAGGAAGCGGTGCTCATGCAGGAAGCCGGCATGACCCCGATGGAAATCCTGGTCAGCGCCACCGTGAGTGCGGCCGACCTGATCGACATGTCCAGCACGCTGGGCACGCTGGAGCCGGGCAAGCATGCCGACATCATCGCGCTCGAAACCTCACCGCTGGATGACGTCGCAAGCCTGCTGGATGTGGGCTTTGTGATGAAAGCTGGCCACGTTTACAAAAACCAACTGCGCTAATAACAGGAGCCTGCCGTGACCGGTGCCAGCCAGCAGCAAACACCCCCCTTCAAGCCCGCCGACGTGCTCAACGCCCATATCATGGGTGACGAACGCAGCATGTATGCGCTGTTCGACTACCTGCGCGCCAACGACCCGGTGGCCTTGGTCGAGCACCCGGACTACCGCCCTTTCTGGTCACTGTCGCGCTATGACGATATCAAGCGCATTGGCAGCGAGAACGACCGCTTTCTGAGCGCCCCACGCACCGTGCTTATTCCCACGGCCTTTGAAGAGGCACTGCTGGAGCGCTTCGGTACGCGCAACGGGCTGGAAACCCTGATTCACATGGACCGGCCCAAACACCTGAAGCTGCGCAAGGTGACCCGGGAGTGGTTTCTGCCCCGCAGCATCGAGTCGCTGCGCGCCGAAGTAGAAGCGCTGTCAAAAGAGTTTGTGGACAAAATGCAGGAGATGGGCAGCGAGTGCGACTTCGTGCGCGACATCGCCCTGCTTTTCCCACTGCGTATTATTCTCTCCATTCTGGGCCTGCCGCGGGAAGCTGAAGGCACCATGCTCAAGCTGACCCAGGAAATGTTCGGCAGCCAGGACCCGGCGCTGCAACGCGCCGACAGCGAAACCGCCGGCCTGGAAGTCCTGAACGATTTCGGCGCCTATTTCAGCGAGGTGATTGAAGACCGCAAGAAGAACCCGAAGGACGACCTGGCCACGGTACTGGCCAACGCCGAGGTGGATGGCGAGCCGATGAACGTGCTCGACCAGGCCAGCTACTTCATCATTACTGCGAGCGCCGGGCACGACACCACATCCGCAGCCATCGGCGGCGGCATGAAGGCGTTGCTGGAACACCCTGACCAGCTGGCCCTCTGGCGCGGGCGCCCGGACCTCGATGTGGGCGCCGCCAAGGAAGTGATTCGCTGGGTCTCTCCCGTGCGACACATGGTGCGCACCGCAACGGAGTCGCTGGAATTGCACGGCAAGCAGATCCAGGCGGGCGACAACATTGCGCTCTGGTACCCGGCCGCCAACCGCGATCCGCAAGCCTTCGACCACCCGAACCGGCTCGACCTGCTGCGCGACCCGAAGCAGCAGCTGGCATTCGGCTACGGTTCGCACATGTGCCTGGGCCAGCACCTCGCAGCAATGGAGGTGGGATGCTTCTTCCGCGAACTGCTGCCGCGCTTGAAAGACATGCAGTTCAACGGTGACCCGGAGTGGATCAAGGCCATTTTCGTCGGCGGGCTCAAGTCCATGCCGGTGCGCTACACACTGACCTGAATGAAGGACGGGCGCGAGCGCTTTGTCAGCGCCTTTCCCCGATAACGCGTCACCCTTTCTCCGGCGCCCTCGCAATGTGGGCGTGCGGCGGTCTAGCAACGCAGGGCTTGCAAGGCGAACAGGTTGCCGGGGCGCCGAAGCGGCCCCGGCGGCTGCCTCATGCGGGGTGGCGACCCTTGTTCGCGGCAATGCGCATGCGCAGGGCATTCAGTTTGATGAAGCCTTCCGCATCTTTCTGGTCGTAGGCCCCTGCATCATCTTCAAACGTGGCGATGCTCGCGTCGAAGAGGCTGTCGGCAGACTGGCGCCCGGCAAGAATGACGTTGCCTTTGTACAACTTCAAACGCACCTTGCCATTCACCACGGCCTGGGTCTGGTCAATTGCCGACTGCAGCATGCGTCGCTCAGGCGACCACCAGTAACCGTTGTAGATCATCTCGGCGTAGCGCGGCATCAGGTCGTCCTTCAGGTGCGCCACCTCGCGGTCCAGAGTGAGGGATTCGATCGCACGGTGTGCCTTGAGAATGATGGTGCCACCGGGCGTTTCGTAGCAGCCGCGGGACTTCATGCCCACATAGCGGTTTTCCACCAGGTCCAGGCGGCCAATTCCGTTCGCACCGCCGACGACATTCAAACGTTCCAGCACCGTTGCCGGGCTCAGGCGCTCGCCATCAATCGCAACGATGTCGCCGCCTTCAAAATCCAGCTCTATGTAAGTGGGGGTGTCCGGCGCGGCCTCGGGGCTGACACTCCAACGCCACATGTCCTCTTCCGCTTCGGACCACGGGTCTTCCAGAATGCCACCTTCGTAGGAGATGTGCAGCAGGTTGGCATCCATCGAGTAGGGTGACTTCTTCTTGCTCTTGCTGTAATCGACCGGAATGTTGCGCTCTTCACAATAGGCCATGAGCGTCTCACGCGACGTGAGGTCCCATTCCCGCCACGGGGCGATGACCTTGATGCCCGGCTTCAGCGCATAGGCACCGAGTTCGAAACGCACCTGGTCGTTACCCTTGCCGGTAGCGCCATGGGAAATGGCATCCGCGCCGGTTTCATTGGCAATCTCGATCAGCCGCTTGGCGATCAGCGGGCGGGCAATGGACGTACCGAGCAGGTACTCACCCTCATAAACAGTATTCGCGCGGAACATGGGGAACACGAAGTCGCGCACAAACTCCTCGCGCAGGTCATCAATGTAGATTTCCTTGACACCCAGCGCCTCCGCTTTGGCGCGCGCTGGCGCCACCTCTTCACCCTGACCAATGTCGGCCGTGAAGGTGACGACCTCACATCCGTAGTGATCCTGCAGCCAGCGCACAATGACCGAAGTATCGAGACCGCCTGAATAGGCCAGAACCACTTTTTTCACATCTGACATAACTCGCTCCGTAGGGAAGGCGCAAAACCGTGTATTTTACGCGCCCACCGGCGGGATTCCCAGCCCGTATTCCCGTGGGCGGCCCTTTACGTTACCATCCTCGCTGACATTTCCTGCCGTGGCTTGCTGTGACTGAACTCTCCCTCCTTCGCCCCGATGACTGGCACGTTCACCTGCGTGACGACGCTGCGTTAACGCAGACCTGTGCCGATATGGCACGTTATTTTGGCCGCGCCATTGTCATGCCCAACCTGACACCGCCGGTGACCACCGTGGCGGCCGCAGCGGCCTATCGCGAGCGCATTCTGGACGCCATGGACGGGCTGGAGCGGCGTTTCGAACCGCTGATGACACTCTACCTGACCGACACCACCAGTGCCGATGAAATTCGCCGCGCCGCCGACAGCGACTTTGTGCATGCGGTGAAGCTGTATCCTGCCGGGGCGACCACCAACTCGGACGCAGGCGTGGCGGAACTCGAGGGGCTATACCCCACGCTGGAGGCCATGCAGGAGGTCGATCTGCCACTGCTTATTCACGGCGAAGTCACCGACCACGCGGTGGATATCTTCGACCGGGAAAAAGTCTTCATTGACCGTCACCTGGCACCGATCGTGGCGCGCTTTCCCGGGCTCAGGGTGGTGCTGGAGCACATCACCACCGCCGACGCCGTCGACTTTGTCAGCACTGCGCCAGGCAATGTGGCCGCGACCATCACCGCCCATCACCTGCTGCTCAACCGCAACGACATGCTGGTGGGCGGCATTCGCCCGCACTACTACTGTCTGCCGGTGCTGAAGCGCAATACGCACCAGGCGGCCCTGCTGCGCGCCGCAACCTCCGGCAGCCCGCGTTTCTTCCTCGGTACCGATTCCGCACCTCACGCCACCGGGCGCAAGGAAACCGCCTGCGGCTGTGCCGGTTGCTACACCGCACACGCTGCGCTGGAACTGTATGCGGAAGCCTTCGAGGCCGCCGGCGCGCTGGACCGGCTGGAAGCGTTTGCCAGCCATTTCGGCGCCGACTTCTACCGGCTGCCGCGCAACCGCGATCGCATTATCCTGCGTAAAACGAGCTGGACAGTGCCGGCGCAACTGCCGATCGCCGACACCCACATGACCCCGCTGCGCGCCGGCGAAGCTGTCGCCTGGCAGGTGGGCAGCGAGGCCGCGAGCAGTTGACAGAAGGCAGCGAACAACGCATCTGCGACCGCTTCCGCGGCTTCCTGCCGGTCGTTATTGATGTGGAGACCGGGGGCTTTGTCGCCGCGACCGACGCAGTGCTGGAGATTGCCGCGACCATCGTGCGCATGGATGAAGACGGCAACCTGGCGGTGCACCGCACCTGGAGCTTCAACGTAAAGCCGTTCGAAGGCGCGAATATCGAGCAGGCCGCGCTGGACTTTACCGGCATCGACCCCTGGCACCCGTTTCGCGAGGCCATGAGCGAAGAAGATGCGTTCAGCGAGCTGTTCCGTATTGTGCGCAAGGAAATTCGTGACCAGGGCTGCAACCGGGCGATACTGGTTGGGCACAACGCGCACTTCGATGCCGGTTTCGTCAACGCGGCGGTAGAGCGCTGCAGCATCAAACGCAACCCGTTCCACCCGTTCTCGTTTTTCGACACCGCCACACTGGCCGGGCTCGCCTACGGCCAGACGGTACTGGCCAAGGCCTGCAAGGAAGCCGGCATCGCTTTCGATAACGCCGAAGCACACTCTGCGGCCTACGACGCAGAACGCACTGCCGACCTGTTCTGCGACATCGTCAACCGCTGGAAAGAATCCGGCGGCTGGATGCCCAGCTACGATTGAGCGGGCTTGCCCAGACCGTGGTGCGCGTCCGGCAGGGTAATCACCTTTTCCAGCACCCCTAACACCGGCCCCATGCCCGGCATTCGACACAGCGCAAGGTCGTGCTTGTATAGCAGGCCATCCGTGGAGCCAAAGTGCTACCGCCGCGCCAAATTGTTGCCCTTGTTTGAGTCAAGCGCCTTATTGTGCTCGCCGGCGCGTACAGTAAAGCCGCTATCAGGCATTGAAGATTGAACGCCGCAATTACGGCGCCAGCATAACGCCGCGCTCGGCAAACCAGCGCTCGTCCAGCACCCAGCGTACCGCATTGACCTCCGGATGCGCCTGCACCAGCTCCGCGGCATGTGACTGCACAGCCACCAGTCGATCCTGTGCTGCCATCATCTCGGGATGCTGCACATCCTTGTCGCGTAGCGCAGGGAAAGCCGTATGTAGAAACTGCATCACCGGCACCTGCGCCGAGCGCGGGCTGGTCACAAAGGCGACACCGTTATTGATCTCCCTGACGCTGAACTGAAACGGATAGGCTGCCAGCTCGTCATCGGCGGTCAACAGGGCGTTGAGCTCGGCTACCCGCCCGTCACGACTCGCCACCCAGATGATCAACGCCACGGCCAGCAGGGCACCGAGCAATACCAGATAACGACGTGTAAATCGGTCCATCAGTCTTCCCCCGGGTTGGATGTCGGCGCTATTGCTGCCGCACGATAATCGCTGATCTGTACCTCCTGACCATAATCACCGTAATCCCCAAGCGCACGCAACCCGCGAAACTCCTTCCACGACAGGGCACGATAGTGCGCTGGCTCGGCAGACAGAAGCCCGGGGAGTGGCTCGATTACGGCCTGGTAACCGGGGTTCAGAAAGTACGCGATACTCAATCGCGCCTGCCCATCGCTGGCTCGCACGCGATGCAGAGGCGCCGTGAATCGATCATTGGCGGCCACCTGCAGCATGTCGCCGATGTTGATGGTCAGCGCACCTGGCGTCGGCGGAACGTCTACCCAACTGCCCTGCTCCTGCACCTGCAGCCCCGAGACTGTGTCCTGCAGCAACACAGTCAGTACGCCAGCATCCGTGTGCGGGCTGATGCCAAGCGGCCCCGGCGCAGGCGCCTGCCCCGCCAACACATCGTGCAACGGGTAGTGGTTCAGCCGCAGGAAGCTGCTGTGGTGTGGCGAAAGCTGCGGCAGGAGACTGTCGGGCGCCTGCCCCAGGCCCTCGCAAAGCAGCGCCGTGAGCCGCAGCGCGAGTGCGTGACACGCCGCGGCAAAGGATTCCAGCGCCGGGCGCAAAGCCGGCATGGCCGCAGGCCACGGCGTGTCCTCACCGGGCGCGAAGTCGAAGATCTCCTTGCGGTCACGCAGGTTCCTGGTGAGCTCTCGATCATAGTAGCCGAACGGGTTTTCCAGCGTGCGGCTGACCGCGCGCTTGGCCTGCGCATCACAGGCAAAAAACGCACGGGCCGAGGCCAGCGTGCCATCTGCCAGGGTGACATCAAGTCCGCTGTTGACCACCTGGAAGAAACCGGGCGCGGCGGCAGCTTCTGCGAGACGGCCGACAACATCGGCGCGCGGTGCGGCGAGATCAATCAGGGGAATCGTAGGCGCGGGCATAATGCAGCAAAATTCTCTGTCGGCTGTAGATCAGCTGCCTATTATGCCTGAGCACGGCTGCTGCTGGAGCGCTTCTTTCGCCTCAATGCAGCGCCCGATGGAACTGCTGGTGGCGTTCGAAATGGCCCAGCACATCGTGGATGATCTGCTCGCGAGACCAGCCCATGACATCATAGCCCTGCCCGCCCTGGTGCAGATGCACCTCGGCGCGGTGGAAGACGGTATCCAATTCTTCCGTGGCGTGCTCGGCGCCCGTCGTCATAACCGCATGCTGGCGGCATACCACCTCGTAGCGGAACTCAGGCTCACCCTCGACCGCAACCGTAATACCCAGGCCATTCGGCTCCTGCGTTGCGACCTCAACTTGCGCACTCACCCCCCGCTCTCGCAGGGCTTCGGCAAACTGCTGAAGAGCCGGAGCCACAACCTCGCGCTGAAAACGCCCCACCTCCAATTCGCCGGGCTGCGCCAACAGCGTATTAAGGCGTTCGCGCCAGCTGTCGGGACCCTGTACCACCGGCACTACGCATTGCATATCGCGCTGCGCCACATCCAGCCGCAGCGCCCGGGCCAGCCCCCAGATAGCTCCCAACAAAGCGAGTGAAAACGGCAGTGCACTGGCGATAGCCGCCGTTTGCAACGCTGCCAGGCCGCCAGCCAGCAACAGCACAATGGCAATGGTGCCAATGACGGCGGCCCAGATCAGCCGCTGCAGAACCGGCGTATCGTCGCGGCCGTGGGCACTGAGCATATTCAGCACCATGGCGCCGCTGTCTGCAGACGTCACGAAGAAGACCACAACCATCAACAGCGACGTGATGGACAAGAACATAGAACCGGGCAGGTATTCCAGAAACTGGAATAGTGCCTGCGCCTGGCTCTCCAGCACGCTCGCCCCCAGCGCCGCCTGCCCCTCGTGCAGGATCAGCTCAATGGCACTGTTGCCGAAAACACCCATCCACAACAGGGTAAACCCGCAAGGCACAATCATCGCACCCAGTATGAACTCTCGAATGGTGCGCCCCCGGGAAATACGCGCAATGAACAGACCCACAAAGGGTGACCAGCTCAGCCACCAGCCCCAATAAAAAATAGTCCACCCGCCCAGCCAAT
>Ga0181372_1000191_pt1 | contig 15428 bp, 13 predicted proteins | sample LowvirmetaG_5_FD_130161 | JGI IMG/M metagenome (GOLD analysis project Ga0181372, IMG submission 130161) | Marine viral communities from the Subarctic Pacific Ocean - Lowphox_08 viral metaG | ecosystem: Environmental > Aquatic > Marine > Oceanic | place: Subarctic Pacific Ocean | collected...
ATGCTAAGGCCGCTGAAGAATTAGCGGCCAAGGAGAAAGCCGAAGCCGATGCCAAGGCCGCTGAAGAAGCCGCTTTTCAGGCTGAAAAGGTGGAAGACGAACGTGAGTATCTCGTCTCTGAACCGCTGCTACACAACGGCGACAGTTATAAGCCGGGTGACTATATCTATTTAACCCGTGGTTTTGCCGAGTCGCTGAAAGCGAAAGGCCTTATCACCCAAGCTGGAGAGTAATGATGAAAACTCACATGCCCATTTTAGTAATGTCCATCACGGCCGCGTCGGCCATCGCTCAACGTCGTTTTGTTGGCCTCGATGGCGACCTGTGCGGCGCGGGTGAAAAAGCCCTCGGCGTTACGGAGTACGCGGTTGACGCTGGCGATCAAGCATCGGTTAACGCCAACGGTGTGATCCTGATCGAAGCAGCTGCCGCTGTCGCAGTAGGTGCAGAAGTCGAATCCGACGCGTCTGGCAAAGCGATCACGCTGAGCGCAGGTGTCAGCAACGGCTACGCACTCGATGCTGCTACGGCAGACGGCGACGTCATCCGTATTGTCCGAGGTATTTAACGCATGGCCGCGTATGCAACCGTCGCCGAGTTAGCCCGCGTAGCGATAGACGGCTGGGACGAACTCGCCCAGTTTTCGACCCGCAATCCGCAGGTGACCGGCGACATGTTGCAGGCGGTGTACAACGACGAAACGCTCGACGATTTGTCGCTGAATATCGACGCGGCCGATGGGTTAGCAGAGCTAACGAGCACGCTCGAACAAGTGTCTCGTTACGCCGACACGTATTTAAACCAACGCTATCGCGAGTTAGTGCCGCTAGCGCTGGAGCATTATCAAAACACCGGCCTCGGTTACGCCGTGGCGGTGATTGCGCTGGGTCGGTTGTACGGCATCAAGCAAGACGAAGACATGCGCAAAGCAATCAAAGCGCAGGAAGATTATTTACGTGATTTAGCGTCAGGTAAGGCATCGCTGGATTACACCCAGCCGAGCACGCCGGAACCAAGCGGCCGCATGACCGTGGTCGCTAAACCCAGCGCATTTGATTGGGGCGGCTACTGATGTTTACCGACATTGAGCAAGCGTTAGTTGAGCGATTAAAAGCGCAGCTTAAAGAAACGATGCCGGACGTGCATGTGCTGACCGCTTCGGAGTTATCCGAAGTCGATGAAGCACGCCAGCCGACGCCCGCGGTGCATGTGATTTATAACGGCTATCGCACGGTGCCTAACACCCGCACCGACGGCAAAGCGACACAAGTATCGCAAACGTGGCTAACGGTGATCGCGGTGCGCAACGTGCGCAAACGCGGCAGCGGCGAAGCGGCACGAGAAGACGCAGTCGCGCTGTGCGAACAAGTCGCGGGCAGTTTGATGGGATTTCGGCCGCAATCGGCCGCTGGCCCGTTGACGCTAACGAACGCACCGCGCAGCGGCGCAAGTAACGGATTTTCATACGTACCATTGGCGTTTGCCGTGGACACAGTTTTAAAAGCAGCCAACTAATCACGAGGTGAATCATGGCAGACCAAAAACCAAAACTGATCAAAGTCACACTGGCGAAGGCGCATACCCACGCGGGTAAAGACTACGCCGCTGGCGACAAAATTAACGTCCGCGAAGCAACCGCGTCGTGGTTAAAAAAAGCCGGTGTTGTCGCTGATAACGCCGCCGCCACTAAACCTGAAAAAGGAGCGTAAGTCATGGCTGAACGCGTAGCAGTTTATAAACCCTATCTGGGCAGCGGCAAAGTCTGGTTGCGTGATCAATCGCTGCCAAATGGCCCGTCGTATCACATTGGCAACGTCTCGGAGCTGAAGTTAACGCATGACGAAACCGTGATCGAGCAACAGGATTTTACGTCGTCGGGGGGCGGTACTCACGCTGAAGTGCGCCGCATCAACTCTGTGACCGCGGCTATCACGATGCACGACCTGAACGCTGACAACTTAGCGTTAGCGACAAAAGGCACTAACACCACCGTCGTCGCGGGCACGATCACCGACGAAGCCGGTACCGCGCACAAAGGCGCATTGATTCGATTAGCGAAACCCAGCCCGACGACCGTTGTCGTGACCAGCTCGGATGGCAATACGACCTATACCGAAGGCACGGATTACGACATTGCCGGAGCCGGTATCGTGATCGCGACCACCGGCGCACTTGCTGACGAAATTGACGCGCTGGGTACTCCGTCCGATGGTGTGCCGGTGTTAATTGATTACGCCTACGGTGCTTACAACGAGCTGGAAGCTCTGACTCAAGGCAACGCGAACTGGGCGCTCACGTTCGACGGCGTCAACGAAGCCGACGGCGACAGCCCGCAGATCGTAGATTTGCACAAGGTTAACCTCGGTGCAGCAAGTGAGTTGTCTTTAATCGGGGATGCGCTGGGCACGATTGGTGTCGAAGGTAAATGCCTGAAAGACTCAAGCCAAGGCGCGGGTAAGTCTGCGTACTACCGAGTGCAGCAGGCCTAAACAACAAGGATGACATCTCAAGGAAGAGAACCTACATAGCAGGTATAAAAAAGGCGGCCATTTAGCCGCCTTTTTTTGAAAGTGTTTTTAATCTTATTTGAATAGCCAATTAAAAAGTCGAATAACGACAAGGAGAACAACGCCGCCAATTGCTGCCACGGCCATCACAAGAGCGATCGCGCCGAATACAGTTATGAATACTTTAGAAGGATCAAATCCGTAAACGGCAGCGCTAATGCTAAACGCGATAACGCCGACAATGATTGCCAAAAACACCATCGCTTCTTTGAACTGAGATTTAAAGCTGCGTTTCTCTTTAGTTGAGTGAGTCACATCCATGAGCAAAGACCTCGAATTAGCGTTAAAAATTAAAGTTGATAAAAAAGACGGTGAATCAAACCTTAGCGCGTTTCGCCGTTCTTTTAAAGAAGCGCTGCAAGATATCGGTAAAAGTTCGGATGACATTGACGCATTCAGCGGCTTAATCGCGGATATTAAAACTGGCAAGAAGGCGGTTGAGGATCTTGATGCCGAAACCAAACAACTCTACGACACATATAATAAAGGCGCGCAACTTGCCGCCGATAAAGACATTCTGGGTATTCGCGCCCACGCCGAAATTCAGCAAGAAATTGTAGAAACCCGCCAAGCCTACGACCGCTTAAAAAAATCGGGCACACTCACCCAGCAAGAACTTGCCCAAGCCGCACTAAAAACAGAAGAGCGCATCCGCGAACTCAAACACCAAACTAACGGCTGGACGGACGCCCTGCAAGACGCGAGCGGCAGCATCGCGGGGCTAGCGGCTTCGGCAGCATCTATGGCTGTTGCGGCCGGTTACGCCATTGATTTTGAATCCTCGATGGCCGACGTGCGTAAAGTTGTGGACGGTACCGACGACGAATTTGACGTACTAACTCAACGCATTAAAGAGATGACCGGCGAGCTGCCAATCACCGCGCAAGGTCTCGCCGAAATTGCGGCGGCTGGCGGGCAACTTGGCGTACCGATTGAAAAGCTCGACAAGTTTGTTGAATTGGCTGCAAAAATTGGCGTGGCGTTTGATTTAAGCACCGCCCAAGCCGGTGACGCGGTCGCCAAACTTAGCAATATTTTTGATATACCCATCGAAAACGTCGAGCAGCTCGGCGACGCCATTAACGTGCTGGGTAATACCACCGCCGCCCGAGAAGCCGATATTTTAGACGTGCTGACTCGCATTGGTGGCACCGCCAAGCAATTCAAACTGACCGCGGAAGAAGGTGCCGCTTTAGCGGCCACGATGATCGCGATGGGCGCAAAAGCCGAGGTCGCCGGTACCGGCATCAACGCGCTATTAAGCAAACTACAAACGGCAAACGTTCAGTCCCCAGAATTTAAACGCGCGTTGGAAAGCATCGGTATTTCTGCTGTCCAGTTGGGTGACGATATCCGTGACAACCCGCAGCAAGCCCTCACCGATTTTTTACGGACGCTGGAAAAGCTAGACGACCAAGCCCGCGCGGAAACACTCACCAAGTTATTCGGTCAAGAGTACCAGGACGACATTGCTCGCTTGTTAAACGGCCTTGATAAGTACGACGAAGCGCTGGGCCGTGTGACGGATACTGGCAACACCGCAGGCGCAATGCAGCGCGAATTTGCCGAACGAATGAAGACCACCGAAGCCGAAATTCAGCTGATGCAAAATGGCTTGCAAGAAATCGCGATCAACTTGGGGACGGTTTTTCTTCCGCTGATTCGTGAAGCAGCTGCGAGTATCGGTGACGTGTCACGTGCGTTGGCCGATTTTGTTGACGCCAATCCTACGATTGCAGCCACGGCGACAATTCTAGGCACTGTTGCCGTTTCAGCCGGTGCTTTGAGATTGGTATTTTTATCGTTAAAGGTTGTTGGATCAAAGGCGTTCGGTGGTATTGCTAAAGATATTGGCATAGCTAGAGGTTCTTTGTCTGACCTTAGAAAAGAAGTCGGCTTAACATCTACCGCAATGCGAGTTGCAGGCGCAGGATTATTTTCATTTTTTGCAGGCTGGGATATCGGCACCCAACTCAGTAAAGAATTCGTTGAAGTTGAGCGCGCAGGTATCGCACTCGCCGCCGGTCTGACTAAAGTCGCCGAGCGTATTAAGTTTGTCTTTGACGTGATCGAGACGAAAGACTGGGACGCATCACTGGGCCGCTTAGAAGAACGTTTGAAAAACGTTGATGATATTTACAGTGATATGTTCGCTGATACCTATAAGCCCAAAGAAAAGCTCGACGAACTCGGCACCGCCGCTACCGCCGCTGCTGATAAATCGGCACTTGCAGCGCAAAAAATCCGCAGCGAATTCGCGCAGCTTGATCTCACCTCAGCCAGCGGCATTGTTGATTTCACTAAAAAAATTGATACAGCAAAAGACAGCGCCGGTTTGCTCACCGCTGAGTTAAAAAAATGGCTGGCTGAAACTAAAGCGGCAGATTTACAAGCGTTTCAAGATGGCTTGGTTGACGCCTTTGTTGACGGAAAATTATCTGCAGAAAAGCTGACTGAATATAATGAGTTGGTGTTATCGCAGTCGTTTACCGCGCTGGGTGTGACCGCCGAAACCGCCCTCGGTAAAATCAGCCCCGCTGCGCTAGAGGCCATCGGCCAGATTGACTTAATCGAGCAAACCCTCACTAGCATGGCGGTATCAGGCACGCAAAAAATGGGCGCGTTGGAAATCGCTATTGGTGGCGCGGTTGGCCAAGCGGATACCCAAGCCGCTGTGCAAGCGTTGCGCGATCGGGTTACCGAGCTTGGTGAAAGTGGCGAGTTAACCGCTGAGCAAGTTGAGCGATTAACGAAGAAACTGGATGATCAAAGCAACGCTATTAATCAAATTAAACCCGGCATTCAATCGGTTGAAGACGCGATGCGCTCGCTGGGTGTGACCAGCCAAGCCGAGCTGCAAAAAGCCGCCGACTCTGCGCGCTTAGCCTACGAGCAAGTTAAGTTGATGGGCGGCACCCTCGAAGATCAAAAAACCGCATTCATTGCCTACGCTCAAACCGTGATCGCCGCTAATCAAAATGTGTCCGAATCGCAGCGCGCCGTCGCCCTGGCACAGCTCGAAATTCAAGCCGCTGTATTAGGTGTGACGGAGCAGTTCAACGCGTTAGCCGGTGCCGGTGAAGCAGCCGGTAATAAAGTTGCAGAGAGCGCAAAAAAAGCCGCTGACTCAACTCGTGATTTAGGTGCCGCCGCTGTCGAAAGCTCGCACGACGTCCAAGCCGTCGCCGCTTCACTCGCCGAATGGTTCGGCGCTGTGCGCGCCGAAATGCAAGGCCTAAGCGCTCAAGCGGGTGCGCTGTTTGATGACAAATTAGGGCTTCAATCGTCCGGTACCGTCACTGAAGTTGACGCGCTTAAAGCAGCGCTATCCGCTGCGCGTGAAGAGCTGGGCAAAATCGCGATCGACAACCTGCAGACGTTTGACGTGACCGGGATTAATAAATTTAAAAACTCGGTACTGCAGGCGAAAGACGAAACCATCATTGCGTACAACGAGCAGAAGATTAAATTTCTCGAATACACCCAAGCGCTGCAAAGCGGCGAGGGCATTAATGAAACGCTGATCAACCAAGCAACGAATGCGCAACAGACCATGAAGCTGCTCGGGCAGGAAGACCTGAGCCAATTGCAAAGCGCGATTACGAGTGCGACGCGCAAACTGGAAGCGATGACCGGGGCCGCTAAAAACACGCTGGATAGCTTGCAAGACGAACTCGATCGCATCGAAGGAAATCAAGCCGCGATTGATCAACGCGACTACGAAAACAAGCGCGATGAAATTACTCGACAGTTAGATGAGGCGCGTAAATACAACAACAAACAAGCCATCGAATACTACAGTGACGCGCTGCGTGCGTTAGAAGAAATTCAGCGTGCAAAACGAGATGCTGATCGAGCACAGCAATCAAGCAATAACGCCACGACGTCGTCAAATAGCGGTGCGTCTCCGTCGTCTGGTACCGCAAAAACCTATGACGTAAATCTAAATTTTAACGGTGAGCAACAACGACTTAAGTTTGCCGACGAGTCATCGAGTGACGCCTTTTTACAGTTGCTCGAAGAATTTAAAAACCGCGGGGGAGCGTCTTAATTATGTTACTGGATGCTGTAGCACTGCCTAGCAATTTGTACTGGTCAAACGAGTTCGCCTTTAAACCCGTGTCGCAAAGCAAGCAGCGCGGCGTGACCGGCCGCATGCATATTAAGGCCACGCCACTGTTGTACGGCCAACCAATAACACTGACCGGCGCATGGGTCACGCGTGCCGAATTGCTTATTTTGCAAGCGATGGAAAACGCGATTGATACCGTGCGCACGCTCACGCTTAACAACGGCGACACGCACGCGGTGCTGTTCGATCTCGAAGCCGGAGGCTTGGCCGCCACGCCGGAATACCCATTAACAGCCCCGCTGTGTAACCCCGACGCGGCCACGCTTTATAAAATCACCATCAATTTAATAACTGTTTCAGGAGCCTAGAAATGGCAATTAATGCAAACGACGTCGTATTGCTAAAACCCGAACGCCTCACCGATGAATCTGACGGTGGCGGCATGATGACAGGCACTGTGCTGGTGTCTGGCGATATTAATAACCTCTGGGACGATATTTCTCAGAATTTGCAAGTACGCGGCGGTGTAGATATTCGTCGCGTGTTCGGTGCAATTCGTGCCGCAAACACCGATAAATTTTTAGGTGCTGGCTTCGCGTTAACACAAGATGCGGTCGCGCCTAACATTTCTACAATGCTATTCAGTACGGGCGATCATTACGCTGAGCGGGCGGCAATACAAGACAAAATCGAACAGTACGTCGTGCTGTCTACCCGTTCAGCGTTACGCCCGGTGGGCACGCAACGTCAAGGTCAAACCAGCATTGTTGTGTACGCTGATAATCGAAATGACGCCCCCGAAGTCGGCGAAGTTTTGTTTTTAATTGACGGCGCAAAAGAGCAGCCGGTTAAAGTATTAAGCGTTGATGTTCGTGCGGCGTCGTATACCTATATTGATGAGCAAGGCAAATACCAAACGTATCGCGCTCAAGAGATGACGATCCGTATTTCTCAGCAGCTCGATGATGATTTTGGAGGCTCCGATCCATCGCCAGTCGCGAATCACGCGACGCAAATTTTTAATACTCAAAGTAACGCCAGCGCAAAATATTACGGCATGAAGGCGCTAAGTGCAGACGCCAGTGCGGGTGATGCGAGCGTATTTGTTGGCAGTATTTTTCAGCCGATTATTCCTGCGTCAACCAGCGAAACCGCGTACGTTGATCAAAGCCCCGGCATTGTGCAAAAAATGGTACAGCGGACATCTACAGCAACAAAAACGCGCTCGCTCGGCACATTAAGCGGCGCGCAGTTTATTACGTTACCAACCGCATGGGTGCCAGGAACATTACAAGTGACGGTGGGTGGCGGCGTACACGACGAAGCGGACGGCGGGCTGCGTTTGCTGTCTGGCTCTGAGTACCTGAGTGACGTTTCAATTAATGCAACCGCGGGCACGTTAGCGTTTAGCGTGTCGGGTTCGCGGTCGTGCTCCGTGAGTTATATCCCCGGCGTTGCCGTTGAACTCACGCCGTATACCGACTCTATTTTAATTACTGCGGGTAACCGCCAAGTCACGTACACGTTTCAACTCGCACCGCCGCCGTCACCGGGCACGCTGCGCATTGATTTTATGTATCTCGGCAAGTGGTACTCGTTAACAGACGACGGTACAGGTGCGCTGTCTGGTCCAAGCTCAAGTGGGTCGATTAACTACAACACAGCAAGTGGCTCAATCACGCTGCCCGGCGAGCCTGATTTAAATTCGCAAATCATTTACACCTGGGCGCAAACCCCTTACGAAGTTGCCACAGCAGGCGCGCGTAGTGCGTGGTTTGAGATTGATCTTGATGACGTGCCGCTTGAATCTACGTTGCAAATTGATTGGTCGCGTAATGCAAGCGACTACTCCGAAACCGCCAATACGTCAGGTGTTTTGTCAAACGGTGCCGGATCAATTACGGGCAATAGTGTTGCATTTACCCCCGCAAATTTGCCGACATCTAGCGTCGTGATCACGTACGACAAACACAACGCGGCGGTGCTGACTGCAAATATAGCTATCGCGCAAAGTAGCGGTGCGAGTTTTACAATTGATGTAGGGCAAACGAACATTGTGCCAGGTTCAATCACTTTTGATTTAGAGCTGACCTACACAGCGGGCACGTTGTCTGGTGGCACGGTTTACGACTCGCGTGTTAGCGACACGCAAATATTAGTGTCGAATGCTCAAGGGGCGTTGAAGTCGCGCTATCGCGGCAATATTGTTGTCGGTTCAATCGATTACGCAACGGGTATTATCACTGTCGACGGCGCTGCGTTTAATCGTCGTGTCCCAGAATACACAAATCAAGGTGGTGTGCTGGGTGGTTGGCAGCAAGCGTTTACAGATAAAACGATGCGGGTTGAAGCGCAAACGGCTGCAATCAGTTACCGCTCGACGACCGCGGGAATCCCTATCACGCAGACGATCCCGGTGTCTGATCTCACGCTAAAAATGCAAATCGCTAACGACACATTGGTGCCCGGTGGTGTTGTGTTAACGATCGACAACGATGAATTAATTGATCGCGGTGACGGCGTGTTGTACCGCGCATTTAATACGACGACTGGCGCGGGCCTGACGGCTGGATCTGTTGATAGCGTGAACGGAATGGCAGAGATTAATTACGATGCCGTGCGCAGTGTTATTGATTCGCTCAGCGGCTCGCTTGATGCCGCCGCGATTGGTTTGGGTGCGGCGGTTGCTGTTACTTCTGTTGTATTTCGTACGGCGGCGGCTCCGTTGCGTAGTTCGGGTTTGCAGTTCCTGGCAAGACGTTCAACAGACGGCGCGCTCATGCGTGCGGTATCGGACAATGACGGCGTGATCACCGGATCATTCGACGATAACGACACACTGACAGAGCTACCGCAGCCCGGCGTCAGCAATGGCTATGTGCTGCCGTTTGTGCCCGCAACAACAAGTGCTGGCAGTGCAAGTGGTAGCGTTGATAGCAACGCCGGTGTCGTTGAAATTGCATTCACTCAGCCCGTGATTTTATCAACGCTCACTTACAACGCGGTGGCATACACAACGCTCCCACAAGATCCTGAACGCCTCGGCTTAAACCCTGTGCGTTTGCCGACGAATGGCGAAGTTCCTGTATTTCAAGACGGCTATTTAGTGCTGATTCATCACACGGATACGGTGAGTGTGGCAAGCCCGGTGGCCGATCAAGTGATTGACTGCGCGCGTACCGACGTGGCTGTGATCGTCATTAAGGACGCCCTCGGTGCGCTGTTAGCTAACGATCAATACGCAGTCGATTTAGCCGCCGGTACCGCAACGCTTGCGAACCCATTTAGCGCTATTGATAACGACGGCAACTCGCTCACGTTACCGCTCTCTGTGAATCACCGAATCGAAGACCGGGCGGTCATCACGAACGCGTCAGTCACTGGGCAATTACAGCTCAATGTTGAACTGACGCATGACTACGTCGCGGATGATAGTTACGTGTCTGCCGTCGTTGAAGTCGGTGATCTGCAAGCGCGAATTAAAAACACGTTCTTCCAGAAAATTGACGACGCCGGAACGTTTACTGATGCCCTCGTTGGAGACGCTGCAACGTCGAGTTATGACGACCTGAACTATCCGATTTTGATCGATTCGTTGGGATGTGTTGAAGACCGCTGGAAATTAAAATTTACGTCGTCTACTGGGTTTGAATGCATATCAGAGCAACGTGGAGTAATCGGCACTGGTAGCATAAACGCTGATTTTTCACCGCTTAATCCGATGACCGGCACACCGTATTTTACAGTCCGCGCAAGCGGCTGGGGCGTGGGCTGGGTGTCTGGCAACGTCGTACGGTTTAACACCGACGCCTGCGCAGCACCACTGGAAATAATCCGAACGGTAACGCCATCGAATCAGCAAGTTGACGATGACGTGATTGTGATCGAATTTATGGGGGATGCAGACTAATGAGTGCTCCAACGATTTATCGCAGCGACGATCCGGGCGCGCCGGTAACAACGAATGACGTTAAAAACGGGGCGTACGAGATTTTAAAAGCGTGCCTGGTTGATGGTTATTCCGGCAAGTCTGCGGCGGGCTGGTCTGTTGTTTTTGATGCTTGGGCAACCGACGGAGTTTGTACATTTACAAATGCGTGTCAGTCGGGAGTGCTTGGAATTTCGCACAATAGCTCCGCGAACTATGGTCCGATTGTTTTTACTGCCGCTGCGATGATTGATGCAACTACGGGTGTTCATGTTCGAAGTGGCTACGAGGATATGTTGATTACTAACTTGACTGACTCAAGTTCACCCGCTGCTAATAACTGTTTAGTTGCGCATCGTAACGGTGCTAATCAGGCGGATCATTGGTTTGTGATAGCGAATGAGAACTTTTGTGCGGCGTTCTTTTCCAGTCAAGCCGACAAGCTTTATGCGGCTGTGCACTCAATAGCAAATCACATTTCAGTGTCTCATCTTTTTTTTGGTTCGGCGGACTCATTGGTAGGATTGGGGAGTGTTGCTTCAGGGCAAGTCGGTAATTTTGTGCAGTTTGGTGGTGGTATCGAAGGTCGATCTGAAACAGGCTGGAGACTGGATCGTAGCGAGCATGGCACGGCTGTTGTTGGTGGAAATGGTTCGGCCCTCAGTGGCGTGGCATACATGATCGCATCTCCATTCGCGGCCAGTGCTGGTGCGGGGCTGGGCGGCAGTAATCCAGAATTTATCCGAAAAGTTAGGATTGTACCTGTTTCGATCTGGTCGGGTGTTGGAACGGCGTCGCCGGGCGCAGCTCAACAGGTTGCGGATGTGCCTATGCTCTTCGGATCTCCAGATTTCACGTACGGTAAGGGTTTTAGCGTAATGGCTGAGTTTGATACTGTTTCGCTGACTGACGTGATGGTTATAGATGGAAAAAATTATCTTTGGGCACCCACGATTTATGGCAACGTCATGTTTATATCTCTCGACGCTGGTGACTGGCAATGACCATCGAATTTACCTCTCAATCTGCAGTAATAAATGGGCCGGGTGTTCATATTGGTTCGGTCGAGTTACAGCACAATCTACCCTTTGATAACGATTTTTTTATCGTTCAGTTTGCGCGTGGTTTGAATGCCCCAGAGTCTGTAGTGGTTGTTCGTGACTCTCTAAAGTTTCCGCTATCAATGATCGATCAATCAGCATCATATAAGTTGCTCGCGTTTAAAATATCGAACGGCATCGCTGACGGCGTGTGGTGGGTAGACAACTACGTTTACGATGAGAATCAGGTCAACATCGAATTCAAATCGTCTGCAGAAAACTCCGGTACCGGTGAACCGAATTCATTCAGCGGTACGGTGTTGGTATCTGATCAACCGGCGGCGCGTAATGTCGTTGCATTAGCCCTCGATGGCGAAACGCCGTACCAGTTAGCCCGTACCGTTTCTGACCCGAGCACGGGCGCGTATACATTAAATTGGAACGGCTACGCGGGGCAGGTTTTAATTACAGTGCATGATGATTACGGCGTGCCTCACGTAACCGGTGAGGCGCGTGGCGTGGGTGAGCGTATTCATCCGTCTATTTATACAGGCTATGTTTACGATGTAACGATTACGGGCACGCTAGGCGCTGAACCGGTGTGGCCAACGAGCGAAGGCGAAACCGTGTTCTCGGGCGATTGTCAGTTAATCGCTGTGCCTTTTTATCGCCCGGTGTCTGAAGGGCCCTTTTTTGTATGACTAGAATCTACGTCACGGCGGCGTGCGGCGTAGCTCAAAGTGCGAATGTATATTCGTCTCGGGCGACTAACGGCATTCATGCCCCTGCGCTAAAAACCGCAGTATCTGTTTTCGCGTGTGTTTCGGTATTTGCATCGTTGAGTTCAGAGGCGGCGCTGGCGTGGTCTAGCCCCGCCGCGATGTCATCAAGTGCCACCGCGGCGGTATCAGCGCCTACCGATTCTGTGTCGTATTTGTTAGCGCAGCCGTGGGCCTCGCCCGTGCCGCTACAAAATGCGTCTCGGTTTAACGTTGCGTCAACTGACTACAGCGTTAACAACGCCGGGCATTTACGCGTGCATCAAGCGGCACCGCATGACGCTGAATTGCAAACCCCGCAGCTCGGTACCGACGTTTATACAGTCCGCCCCTCTGAATATGATTTGCGACAAAGTGAACTGCTCACCGATGTTGATAGCTCATTCAATCTCGGTGACGGCCCTTACATTCCAAGCCCGGTGGTTCGTATCGCGAGTTTTGATCTGATAGACCTGCCCGCGTACCCGATCCGATCCGGGGCCGCGTTCAGCGTACACACGCCCCCGAACAAATTCATGCAGCCCGCGACCCCGTGGGGCGTGGGTGAACCGCGCTTCGCTCGACCTGATTTGCCGTACGCGGTTGAACCACCACTCATCCCCGGCGCGCCGGTGTTAGAGCCAGACATTAGGGAGACTTATATAAGTATGAACAGCGTCAATGTCGTCGCGTTGCCGGGCAATGAACCACTGGCAGTGTCAGACGTTAAACTCGATCTCGATAAAAAATCAGCGGCGTGGAAGTGTTCGTTCTCCGTGCTTAACTCAGCAAGTGCGGCGTTGATAGAACCGACTGCGGCTGGTCAAAAAGAGGTAGCAATAACGATCAACGGTTGGCGTTGGGAATGTTTTATTGATTCGGTACCGGAGTCGAAATCATTCAGCGGTGACACGTTAAACCATCGTTATACTGCGTCGGGCTACAGCCGCAGTCAGTATCTCGGTGTGCCGTATGCACCGTTGCGCTCCGCAAGTGCTGCAACAACAACGGCAGTGCAAGCCGTTACAGATGAGCTGTTCGGTACCGGATTCACTCTCGACTGGAACACTGCACGTCTGCCTGATTGGACGATGGCGAGCAGCTCGTTTAGCTATCAAGGTTTAACACCGTTGCAGGTCATCACAAAAATTGCCACGGCGGTCGGCGCGATCGTTCAGCCCGGCATGAGCACGGACACTATTAAAGTAGCGCCTGAGTTTTACCCGCTGCCGTGGGACTTGGCATCGAGCACGCCGGATCATTCGATCAGCGAACATCAAATCGAAACGTTCGACAAAACCCGCGTATATAACAAACTCATCAACGCCGTTGTGGTGAGCGGTGAGCAAGACGTCAGCGGCGCGGTCTCGCTCACAGTCACACGCGCGGGCACCGCTGGCGACACATTCGGCGATGACGTATCGGACGCATGGCTAACGTCATTCGACGCAAACAAAGCCCGAGGCGCTCAAGCAATCGCGGCTAGCGGCGTACGTATGCGTTACACATTATCAACCGCGGTACCCGAATCGATCACAACAGAACCCGGCATTATGCTCCCTGGTCAAACTCTCGCAGTTATCTACGACGACACCGCGCAATCGTTCCGCGCGTATGTTGATTCGGTATCAATCAGCGCACCGGGCAACGGACTGGCAGATGTCACGCAAACTGTCGTGCTCGATCGACCCATTGAGTGGGAGGCATAACATGAGCAACCCGTGGATCTCGTTCGGTAAGTTGTTTGACGCAGGCGCTAAAACAATCGTCACAGTGACAACGGTTAACGCCGACGGCACAAGCATCATCACACTACGCAGCGGCAGCACGCTGCGGGTTCAGGGCGACAGCGTCACCGCTGGCGATAAAGCAATCATTCAAGGAGGGAAGATCATCGGGCGGGCACCAAACCTGCCGGTTCAGACCGTGGAGGTCTAGGAAGAAGGAAGCGGCCGATCGGTAGCAGCAACTACTGGTCGACCACCAAAACACAGTGAACCATCCACCGTGAGTCAGCCAAGGCTTCCCTGCTCGTCGACGAGCGAGTGAAGCCTATCAAATAATAGGTCGATTCACATGCAAGAATTACGTTGTAGTAAATGTAGGAAGCTTCTGGCGAAAGTGTCAGCGGTTAAAAACATCGAGATCAAATGCTCTCGCTGTAAGTTCATAAACAATCTAGAGTGCCCAGAGCGCCAAACAGGAGAAGACAATCATGTCGAAACCTTTGGTGCCTTGGCCCGGCGGAAAACGAAAGCTGGCTAAACATATCATCCCACTCATTGGCGAACATACATGCTATGTCGAGCCGTTTGCAGGCGCAGGTGGTATCTACTTTTTGAAAGAACCTTCCAAAGTTGAAGTACTCAACGACATTAACGGAGAGATCATGAATCTCTATCGTGTCGTTCAACATCACATGCAAGAACTGTATAGCCAGTTCAAGTGGGTGTTGGTAAGTCGAGACAATTGGAATTGGTTACAACTCACACCGGTTGAAACGCTAACGGATATCCAACGAGCCGCTCGCTTCATCTATCTGCAGAAGATGGCGTTCGGTGCAAGAGTGGATAAACCCAACTTTGGTACGGCGGCAACAGCGCCTCCTAAGTTCAATCTGTTAACGCTGGAACGTGACCTCGAAGCGGCACACATGAGATTGCACAGAACATATATAGAGAACCGAGACTGGCAGTACATCATCAAGAAGTACGACAGACCCGGTACCGTCTTCTATATAGACCCTCCGTATTGGCAAACGATTGGTTATGGCGTCGAATTCGGTTGGGAGCAATACGAGCAGCTCAGATCGCTGGCAGACACAATTCAAGGACGAATGATCATAAGCATCAACGATCACCCAGACATCCGGGAGTTGTTCAAAGGGTTGGAAGTTAAGTCAGTCGACTATCAATACACCGTGGGTGGAGCTGGCAAATCTGGAAACGTTAAGGAGTTAATCTATGTGACGTGATATTAATGCAATTATGTTTCACTCTCTGCAATAATGCCGGGAGTGAAATATTGCAGAGGTTAGCCGCTAAATATCGCGGCGCGCTTCAG
>Ga0181372_1000193_pt1 | contig 15397 bp, 14 predicted proteins | sample LowvirmetaG_5_FD_130161 | JGI IMG/M metagenome (GOLD analysis project Ga0181372, IMG submission 130161) | Marine viral communities from the Subarctic Pacific Ocean - Lowphox_08 viral metaG | ecosystem: Environmental > Aquatic > Marine > Oceanic | place: Subarctic Pacific Ocean | collected...
GGGCTGCCATCCACTCATTGATGGTGCGCCCGAGAAAGCTGAAGGTGAAGCCCAGCAGCGAGGCGAATATGATGATGTTCACCAACAGGGGGACGATGACGAACAGGCGCAGTGCGGGGTGAGTGAGTAAGCGGGCCCCGCGGAACAGATAGTCCGCGCCGCGAGCAAGGTTGCCTTCCATTCTGAGTGTGACTCCTCGTTGGTGGGCGTGAAACCCGATGGGCTGGCGCGTTATAATGATGCACTGCATGGGAGCGGGAAGCCATGGCTGACAACGAATCTGAGCTGTTTTTCCAGGAGGTGGCGGATGTGAAGCCACTTAAACGCGAGCAACGGGTGCAACTGGCCCCCGGTGGCGATGACCGCGACCGCTCGCTCGCGGAGCGTCGTGAAGCGGCGGTTACCGGCCGCGAAACGGACAGGAACACCCTCAGCGACCGCGAAGCGGAGCCGCTGGATGCGTGGTATGTGCTGGAGTTCAAGCGTCCCGGCGTGCAAAACGGTGTCTACCGGAAGCTGCGTCAGGGACGCTATGAGCAGGAGGCGCGTCTGGACCTGCACCGCATGACGGTCGCCGTGGCGCGGCGGGAGCTGTTTGCCTTTCTCGAACAGTGCCACGAGCTGGGCCTGCGCAGCGTATTGCTGATTCACGGCAAGGGCGAACGCAAGGTGGAGCGAGAGCGCAGTGCGGTGCTGAAGGGGCATGTGCACGTGTGGCTACGGGAGGTACCCATCGTGCAGGCCTATCACAGTGCCCAGCCGCAGCACGGTGGCACCGGCGCGGTCTATGTGCTGTTGCGCAAGAGCGAAGAGCAGAAACGCAAAAACCGTGAACGCTTCATGAAAGGGCGCGTGCCGATCGATCGCTGACCCCGGCGAGTGTCCCGGGTAACGCGGCCCGTTCGCGTGTCAGTGCCCGCCGGCCTGACGCAGGATATGTGCGTACTCAGCGCCGTGACGGTGCTCCCCGATGATCTCCACTACCGTGCGGCCGTCCTTGCCCGTGGCCGCGAGGTTGCGTCCGTCGGCAACGAAAAAGCCGACGAAGAGTTCAAAGTCGGCGGCGCGCATGCTCTGGTAGGCTTTCAGCAGCATATGGAAGTCGTGGTCAGAGCCGTCGTGCGCGCGCACGCCGAGAAAGCTGCGGATGTGGTCTTCGGTCCAGACCTCGTCGATGACCTTTTCCTTGTCTTTTCTCATGTGTCTCCGTTTTCTCCGGCGTCTGCCAGTTGCTCGTTGAGTAGATTGCTGACCATCTGCGGGTTGGCCTGTCCGCGGGACAGCTTCATGATCTGGCCTACAAAAAAGCCGGACAGCTTCTTGCGTCGCGTTTCATCAGCCGCCAGGTATTGTGCAACCTGCTCTGGATTGTCGCGGATAACCTCCGCCACCATCGCCTGCAGCGCACTGCTGTCGCTGACCTGGCGCAGTCCACGCGCTTCGATGATGCTGTCGGCGTCGCCTTCGCCGGCCCACATGGCCTCGAACACCTGCTTGCCGATCTTGCCGGAAATGCTGCCATCCAGAATGCGCTGCAACAGCGCCGCCAGCGCCGGTGCATCCACCGGGCTCTCGCTGAGCTGCAGGTCGTTGCGGTTGAGTTGCCCCAGCAGTTCCACTTGCACCCAGTTGGCCGCAATCTTGGCATCGCCGCAGCCCTTCGCCACCGCTTCATAAAATTCGGCCAGTGGGCGTTCCGCGGCCAGTACCGTGGCATCGTAGGCGCCCAGCCCGTAGTCGGCGATAAAGCGTTCACGCCGGGCGGCAGGCAATTCGGGCAGTCTGGCGCGGATGCTGTCTACCCAGCTCTGCTCAATCACGATCGGCAGCAGGTCCGGCTCTGGAAAGTAGCGATAGTCGTTGGCGACTTCCTTGCTGCGCATGGAGCGGGTTTCGTCGCGGTCGGCATCATAGAGCCGTGTTTCCTGCACCACCTTGCCGCCGGATTCGAGAATGTCGGCCTGCCGCTCCACCTCGTGGTGGATGGCCTTTTCCACGAAACGGAAGGAGTTGACGTTCTTGATTTCGGCGCGCGTGCCAAGGGTGTCGCTGCCAGCCGGCCGCAGTGACAGGTTGATGTCACAGCGCATGGAACCCTCGGCCATGTTGCCGTCGGATATGCCCAGGCTGGTCACCAGGCTGTGCAGCGTTTTCAGGTAGGCAACGGCTTCCTCTGCGCTGCGCAGATCGGGCTCGCTGACAATCTCCAGCAGCGGTGTGCCGGCGCGGTTGAGGTCGATGCCGGTCTGGTCGTGAAAGTCTTCGTGCAGCGACTTGCCCGCGTCCTCCTCAAGGTGGGCGCGGGTGATGCCAATACGCCGCACGCTGCCATCCTCAAGCTGGATGTCGAAGTGACCGCGGCCCACGATAGGCTCCTGAAACTGACTGATCTGGTAGCCTTTGGGCAGGTCGGGGTAGAAGTAGTTCTTGCGGTCAAACACTGAACGCAAGCCTATTTCCGCACCGATGCCAAGGCCGAACATCACCGCGTAACGCACCGCCTGCTCGTTCAGCACCGGCAGCATACCGGGCATGGCGAGGTCGACGGCGCAGGCCTGGGTGTTGGGCTCGGCGCCGAAACGTGTGGCGGCGCCGGAGAAAATCTTCGACTGCGTGGCCAGTTGCAGGTGCACTTCCAGCCCGATCACCACTTCCCAGTTCATAGGCCTGCCTCCGGCGGTGACTGCAGGTGCCAGTCACTCGCCTGCTGCAATTGGTGCGCCACATTCAGCAGGCGGGACTCGTCGAAATGCTGGCCGATGAGCTGCAGGCCAACGGGTAGTCCATTGACCTGGCCAGCCGGTACCGACATGGCGGGCAGGCCGGCCAGGTTGACCGCCAGGGTGTAGACATCCTCCAGATACATGGCCACCGGGTCGTTGGTTTTGGCGCCCAGGCCAAAGGCGGGGCCGGGGGTTGTAGGGCCGGCGATGACATCCACGTCGGTGAAGGCATCGAGGAAATCCTGGCGAATCAGTCGTCGCACCTGCTGTGCCTTGCGGTAGTAGGCATCGTAGTAGCCGGCGGACAGCGCGTAGGTGCCGACCAGTATGCGTCGCTTCACTTCGTCGCCAAAGCCTTCCTGCCGGCTGCGCGTATACAGGTCGTGCAGGTTGCGGGGGTTCTCGCAGCGGTGCCCGTAGCGCACGCCGTCGTAGCGGGACAGGTTGGTAGAGGCTTCGGCCGGCGCAATGATGTAGTAGGTGGGAATGCTGAGCCCGGTGTGGGGCAGGGCGATGTCCACCAGTGTTGCGCCCTGCTGCTCCAGCAGGGCCAGGGCGGCGCGAATACGCTCACCGGTAGCCTGTTCCAGGCCTTCGCCAAAATATTCCCGCGGCAGCCCTATGCGCAGCCCGGACAGCGGCTGGGCAAGCTGGGCCGTGTAGTCTTCTACCGGCTGTTCCGATGAGGTTGAGTCCTGGGGGTCGAAGCCAGCGATAGCGTTGAGCAGCAGGGCGCAATCCTCGGCACTGCGCGCCATGGGCCCGCCCTGGTCGAGGCTGGAGGCGTAGGCCACCATGCCCAGGCGCGAAACCCGGCCATAGGTGGGTTTGAGCCCGGTGATACCGCAGAAGGCGGCTGGCTGACGGATGGAGCCGCCGGTGTCAGTGCCGGTAGCCAGCGGTGCGAGGCGCGCTGCAACAGCCGCAGCGGAGCCGCCGGACGAGCCTCCGGGCACCCGGCTGGTATCCCAGGGGTTGCGGCTGCTGCCGTAGAAACTGGTTTCACTGGATGAGCCCATGGCGAACTCATCCATGTTGGTCTTGCCCAGCAGCACCGTGCCGGCATCCCGCAGGCGCCGGGTGACTGTGGCATCATACGGGGGAACGAAATTGTCGAGCATTTTCGAGCCGCAGCTGGTGCGCAGTCCGCTGGTGCAGAAGATATCCTTGTGCGCCAGTGGGATGCCCAGCAGGGGTGCCTTCTCGCCGGCTGCCAGGCGCGTATCGGCCTGCCTGGCAGCGTCCAGGGCACCCACTTCATCAACCGAGATGAAGCTGTTGTAGTGTGGATCCAGCGCCCGGATGCGCTGCAGGCAATGCCGGGTCAGCTCGGTGCTGGAAAAATCCCGGTTGCGCAAGCCGAGCGCGAGCGCTGCGACAGAAAGATCATGCATGTGATGTCCCGAGGGCGGCGCTGCCGCTTCATTCAATGACTTTGGGTACCAGGTAGAGGCCGTTTTCCACCGCTGGGGCTATGGCCTGGAAGGCCTCGCGCTGATTGGCCTCGGTGACCGCATCCACGCGCAGGCGCTGCACGGCATCCAGCGGATTGGCCATGGGTTCCACGGCTGCGGTGTCTACAGACTGCAGCTGATCGACGAGACCGAGAATGGTGGCAATGCGCGCCGTGACCTCTGCGGCTTCCTCGACGGGGATACGCACCCGCGCCAGTTCGGCCAGTTTTTCAATGTCGTCCTGGTGTACTGTCATTACTTTCACTACCGTCAGCAAGCCTGCCGCCTTCACGGCGGGGGCGTAAAGTTATCACATTTGCGCCTTGCCCAAAATCCCCGCCATTGATACAGTTATTCGCCAAGTTACACACCGCAGAATAATGAGTGAGGCGGTCTCTCAGCTGAGGGCAGTCCCGGCCCCGAAGGGCCGCCGCAAGGGGTGTCGCTGAGCTCCGGTATGGAGTTCCCCGATCTATTCAAAAGGTAGTCAAAATTCATGTTGAAGAAGCTGCGCGGCGTGTTCTCAAACGATCTTTCTATCGATTTGGGTACAGCGAACACGTTGATTTATGTGCGCGACAAGGGAATTGTGCTCAATGAACCCTCGGTGGTGGCTATCCGGTTTCACAACGGGCAGAAAACCATTGAAGCGGTCGGTACCGAGGCCAAGCGCATGCTCGGTCGTACACCGGGTAACATTACCGCTATCCGTCCACTCAAGGACGGTGTTATCGCCGATTTTCAGGTAACCGAGAAAATGTTGCAGCACTTCATCGCCCGGGTGCATGAAAGCCGCTTCATCCGCCCGAGCCCGCGTGTGCTGGTGTGTGTGCCCTGCATGTCGACCCAGGTCGAGCGTCGCGCTATCCGCGAATCCGCGCTCAGCGCAGGAGCGCGTGAAGTGCGCTTGATCGAGGAGCCGATGGCAGCGGCAATCGGCGCGGGTCTGAACGTCGAGGAAGCTACCGGCTGCATGGTGGTGGATGTGGGCGGCGGCACCACTGAAATCGCCATCATTTCCTTGAACGGGGTGGTCTATCGCGATTCGCTGCGCATTGGTGGCGACCGCTTCGACGAAGCGATTGTTTCGCACGTGCGTCGTCGCTACGGCAGCCTGATTGGCGATGCCACAGCCGAGCGCATCAAGCAGGAAATCGGCTGCGCATTTGCCGGTAGTGAATTGCGCGAGATTGATGTGCGTGGCCGCAACCTCGCCGAGGGTGTGCCGCGCAGTTTCACTCTCAACAGCGACGAAATTCTGGAAGCCCTGCAGGATCCTCTGCAGTCCATTGTTCAGGGCGTGAAGTCTGCGCTGGAGCAATCACCGCCCGAACTGGCCGCCGATATCGCCGAGAGCGGTATCGTGCTTACCGGTGGTGGTGCGCTGCTGCGCGATCTCGACCGTCTCATCTCTGAAGAAACCGGCCTGCCCGTGATTGTCGCCGAAGACCCCCTGACCTGTGTGGCACGGGGCGGCGGTCGCGCCATGGAGCAGATGGATCGCCACACGATTGACCTGCTCTCTACCGAGTAAGGCACGCGGCGGGGGCTGATATCAAGCCGCTATTTCTCAAGGAATCCCATCTTGGCCTGCGCATCTCGCTGGCGGCGCTGGTCGTGGTATGCCTGATCGCCGCTGACCTGCGCTATAACAAGCTTGAACACGGCCGTGCGATACTCGACACGCTGGTGGCCCCCGTGATCTGGATCGCCGACATCCCGGCACGTCTCGTGCAGTGGCAGGATACGCATATTCGCTCCCGCGGGCGTTTGCTGGAAGACAATGCCCGGCTGCAGCGGGAAAACCTCCTGCTGCAGGGCCGTTCACTGCAAATGGCCTCACTGCAGGCGGAAAACACGCGCCTGCGCGGGCTACTCAACTCCACGGCCATGCTGCGCAATGATGTGCTGGTGGCTGAGCTGATCGGCGTCTCCCCCGACCCCATGCGGCATCAGCTGGTGTTGAACAAGGGCAGCACGGATGGCCTGTATGTCGGACAGCCATTGATCGATGCCGACGGACTGATGGGCCAGGTGGTTGAGGTTGGCGAAGTGACGTCCCGTGTGTTGCTGTTGACTGATCTTACGCACTCCGTGCCAGTGCAGGTGAACCGCAATGGTTTGCGCGCTATCGCCGAGGGCACTGGCTCGCTGGACGCGCTTGAAGTACAGCACATCTCGGCAACGACTGATATTCGTGAAGGCGACCTGCTGGTAAGTTCTGGCCTCGGGGGCCGTTTCCCTGTGGGCTACCCGATCGCGGAGGTTGTGCTGGTGCAGAGAGATCCTGGTCAGGCCTTCGCTCGCGTGCTGGCGCGGCCCACCGCGGCCCTCAACCGCAGTCGTCATGTGTTGCTGGTATTCACCAACGCGACAGAGGAAGCGGCGCCCTCGCAGGAGCTGCCGTGACAGCCGGCAACGGGGTGGTGTTCACCGTTGTTGTGGCGAGTTTTCTGGTTGCCGCCCTGTTGGCTGTGGTGCCGTTGCCGGCCTGGTTGCAATGGGCACGCCCGGAATGGGTTGCCCTCACATTATTGTACTGGTGCCTTGCGCTGCCACACCGGGTGGGCATATTCACCGCGCTGCTGCTCGGTGTGCTGGTGGACGCCCTGGAGGGGGCGGTGCTCGGGCAGAATGCATTTTCGCTCACGGTGTTGGCGCTGTGCGCTCTGCTGGTGTACCAGCGTCTGCGGGTCTTCAGCCTGTGGCAACAGTGTGGTGTGGTGTTTGTCGTTATTGGGTTGCACCAGCTGATCGGTCAGTGGGTGCAGAATCTCGAGGGTGCAGGTGCGCGCAGCCTGCTGTTCCTGCTACCCGCACTGTCCAGTGCCTTGCTCTGGCCGGTGGTGTTGCAGGTGTTGCGCAGTGTGCGCCGCTATTACCGGATTACCTGATCATGTCACTTCTGATTCTCGCCTCTGCCTCGCCCCGCCGCCAGGAATTGCTCGCTCAACTCGGCGTGCATTTTGCGGTGGACCCGGCTGACATCGACGAAACAGCGCAACCGGGTGAGGCGGCGCAGGACTACGTTGTGCGCATGGCGCGGGAAAAGGCCGCCGCGGTGCGCAGCCGCCGCAGCTCCGGCGAGCTTGTGCTCGCCGCCGACACCACCGTGGTGATCGATGACGATATTCTCGGCAAGCCTGCCGACCATTTCTCCGGCCTCGGTATTCTCGCCCGCCTCAGCGGGCGCACCCACCAGGTCATCACGGCTGTCTGTCTGGCGCATGCGGATGGCTACGCCGAGTTTGCCGTGGAAACCCGTGTAACCTTCGTCAACCTGACCCGGGAGCTCTGCGAGAGCTATCTTGCAACCGAGGAGCCCTGGGATAAAGCGGGTAGCTACGGTATCCAGGGGCTGGGTGGCGCCCTGGTGCGCGGTATTGAGGGCAGCTACAGCAATGTGGTGGGTTTGCCCCTGGCGGAAACCCGGGAGCTGCTCGCTGCTCACGGTGTCGCCGGTCGCCTCGGGCCCGTCGATGCATGACGATATACTGATCAGCGCCAGCCGCGATTGGCAAGGTATGGCGCGTGTAAGCGGTGGGGCACTGCAGGAGTTGTGTCTTGAGCGGCGCGACAGCCCTGCCCGGGTCGGTGCCATTTATCGCGGTTACGTGACGCGGCTACTCCCGGGAATGGCGGCCGGCCTCGTCGAATTGGCACCCGGGGTGCAGGGCCTGTTGTCGCTGCCGGAGCGCGCGCCCGACGGGCGCTCATCGCCCGTGCTGCGCCAGGGGCAGAAGCTGCTGGTGCAGGTCACCCGGGATACCGTGGGGGACAAACAGCCCCGTCTTGATCTCGATCTGGCAGTGCCCGGCCCCCACCTCGTCCTGCTGGCGGGGCATTCGCGCCCATCCCTCTCGCGCCGTATCGAAGATCCGTTAACCCGCCGCCGGCTGGGTAACCTTCTGGCAGTGCTGGCGGCGGACTTCGAGGGCGCGTCGCTGCTGGCGCGCACAGCGGCGGCAGATGTTGCAGAGTCGCTATTGCGCGACGAGGCTGCCCGGCTTGCGACGATCTGGCGCGAGCTGCAAGACGCGGGCGCGCGGGACGAGCCCGCGCAGCGCGTTTGGCCGGAACTGCCATTTGCCCAGCGCGTGTTGCGGGACTACGCCGGGCCGGTGCCGCGCGCGATTCGGGTGGACGACACTGCCACGGCAAACGCGCTTCGCGCCTGGTGTGCGCTACAGCGCCCCGCCCTTGCGCCGCTGGTAGAACACGACGGTGGGCGTCATTCATTGTTCGCACGCCACGGTGTGGACAGGGCCATTGAGGCGCTGCTGCAGCCCCGGGTTCCGCTGCCCTCCGGGGGCAGTTTGATCATCGAGGAAACGGCAGCGATGACGACCGTGGACGTTAACACCGGCGCTAGCAGCGACCGCAGCGGTGCCCCACTCACGGCCAATCTGGAAGCGGCGGAAGCCATTCCCCGGCAATTGCGGTTGCGCGGCATTGGCGGTCTGGTGGCGGTCGATTTCATTTCGCTCGCCGATCCCGCGGCGTGGCGGCGGGTGGTGGCGTTGTTGCAGCAGCTGCTGGCAGAAGATGGCACCTGTCGTCGTGTGCACCGGGCAGACCCGCTCGGTGTGGTGCTTTTCACCCGCAAGCAAACGGGCCCCTCGCTTTCCGCAATGGTCGCTGCCGGTGACTGAGCCCCTGTCCATCTACCATCGCATAAGCCGCTTGCTGTGGCGCGGTATGGTTGCCACGGTGGTTGCGCTGGCGGTGTATGTCAGCGCGGGTCGTGTATTGGTGGGTATGGTTGCAGCAAACCAGCAGTGGCTTATACAGAACCTGAGTGCTCGCGTGCCGTTTGATATCGAGCGTGGTGCAGTGGCGGCAGAATGGCACGGCTTCGGCCCCGAGCTGGTTTTCCGCGATCTGCAACTGGTTTTCGCTGACGGTGAACCACTGACGCTCGGCGGTGGCCGTGTCGCCATTGATGTGTGGGGGAGCCTGTTGCAGGGCTCCTTGCGTATTGGCCATTTACGTCTCAGCGAGTTGTTGCTGTCGGGAGAAATTACGGCAAGCGGTGAATTCAGGCTCATGGGGCTGGGCGGTGGCGGTGGCGATGCCGCAGCGCGCTTGCAGGCTCTGTTGCTCGATAGCCGGCATGTGACCCTGGAAAACAATACGCTTTATCTGCAGTCTCCGGCAGCGCAACAGGAAGTGTTGAGCCTCAACCTGGCCCTGCAGCGCGACGGTAGCCGTCGGCAACTGCGGGCCACGCTGGACGCGGTGGATGGCAGCCACATTCGCATACTCGCAGATGGCATTGGCGACCCGCTGTCCCCCGCGCGCTACGACGGCGTGGTGTATATCAACGCGGCACTCGCCGACCTCGCCAACCTCGACCGCTGGCGGTCACTCTGGGGGCAGCCGTTGCCGCTCGGTGCCACGGGCAAGGCGCTGGTGGAGGGCTGGCTGGACTGGAACGGTAAGATGTCCGATTTGCGCTGGAGGCTGTCGGGCGAGGATCTGGTCTTGCGAGGGGCAACTGGAGGATGGTCGCTGCCGGTGGAACGACTCAGTCTGGAGGCGAGCCTGCAGCAGCAGGGTCAGCGGTTGGGTGTTTTTGTCTCTGACCTGCAGATTGCGCACGCGGGCAGTCAGCTCGCGGTACCGCGGTTGCAGATTGACGTCTGGGGCGATTCCCTGCGTGTGCGTGGGCGCGCGTTGCCGCTGACCGAAACCGCAGGTCTGGTGCAAGCGGCCGGCGTGTTACCGGAGGGCCTCGCCACCGTACTGAGTGACCTGCAGCCCGGCGGTGAGTTGCGCGAGCTGCAGTTCACCCTCGACGACATGACAACGGACCTGCCTGCGTGGGACCTGTCGATCGGCTTTGCCGATGTATCCCTCGCGTCCTGGCGCGGTGCGCCTGGCGTTACGGGCGCCAGTGGTCACCTGCAGTTGGCGCCGTCGCGCGGTCACCTGACGCTCGACAGCGAGGCTATCACGCTCGACTTCCCCACGGTGTTCAGTGAGGCGCTGGCTTACCGCGAGCTGTTTGGCAGCCTTGACATCGCGTGGTCAGAGACCGGCGTGGCGCTCGACAGCGGCCTGCTTACCGCCGTGGGTGAGGAGGGGGAAGCGCACGCGCTGCTGGGTTTGTGGATTCCACTGGCGGCCACGCAGACCGGGATAGAAATGGATTTGCTGGTGGGGCTGCGCGATTCGGATGCGCGCTATCGGCAGCGCTACCTGCCGTATATCCTCAATGACAGGTTGTTGACATGGCTCGAAAGCAGCGTGCAACAGGCAACGCTCGACGCCGGTGGATTTATCTGGCGCGGCAGTCTGCGTCCTGGCCTGCCCACCCGGCGCACGGTGCAACTGTTCTTTGCGCTGCGCGATGCCGAGCTGGCCTATCACCCTCGGTGGCCCGCCCTGTCCGTACCCGAAGGCACCGTGCTGATTGATGATGCCCAGGTCAGCGTGTGGGCGGATCAGGCTCAGCTCTATTCCTCCACAGTCAGCGGCGTGTCCGCGGAAACCTGGCGTACACCGGCGGGGCGGATGCGGTTGGCCATTGCGGCCAGTGGCAAGGGCAGCGCCGCGGATGGACTCAGGGTCATCAATCAATCGCCCCTCGACGATACGATGCAAGGCGCACTGCAGCAATGGTCTGCAACAGGCGACCTGCAGCTCGACCTCTCGCTCGATTTACCACTTGAGGACGCCGGCTTGCCAACACAGGTGGCACTGGAGCTTGCCCTGGCAAACGGTGAACTCGCCATTCGTCCCGGGGGGCTGGATATCGACGGGCTGGGGGGCCAATTGCGGTATACCAGCGCGGAGGGGTTTGTCGCCGAAGACGTCACGGCCCGGCTGTGGGGGCGTGAGCTCGATGTCACACTGACGCAACGTGCCGACCGCGCCGATGGAAAAGCCACAGGGGTGGGTGTGGCGCTCGCCGGCGATATTGCCATGGCGTCGTTGCGTGACTGGCTGGGGGGCGCACTCCCGCAGTGGGTGACGGGTGAAGCACCGGTGACGGCAGCGCTGGATTTTGTGCCCGGCGCCCGGCCACAGTTACGGGCGCGCTCATCCCTGCTCGGCGTTGCGCTGGCGCTGCCGGAAACCTGGGGTAAGCCGCCTGACGAAGCCCTCCCGTTTACGCTGGACAGCAGCCTGGGCAGCGGTCCGGTGATGCTGGAACTGCGTGCGGCCGATCGGGCGTGGGCGCGGGCGGTGCTGCGCGAAGGAGAGCTGGATGCCGTCTCCCTCGGTCTGCAGGACCAGCCGCTGCCGCCTGTGTCAGGGACTCTGCGCCTTTCCGGCCATGCAGCCCTGCTGGATATTGATGCCTGGCACGCCGTTCTCGCGCCGCTAATGCCGCCCACAACGGCGCCCGCAACCGCCGCAGCGCCCCTGCAGCTGAACGTGGAGCAGCTCTTGGTGGATAGCCTGCTGTTTGCCGGCCAGGATTGGCGGGACACACTCATTGATGTGCAGCAAACGAGCGCAGGCTGGCGCGGGACCTTTGAGGCGCCCTGGCTGCGTACGGCGGTGAGTGCCGACACGGGCCTGTCCAGCCTGGTGTTCAATGTCGACTGGCTGGATGTTGCCGGCCTGGGGCGTAGCGGCGGCGAGGCCCCCGATCCCGGCGCCATCAGCGATTGGCCGGATATTGATGTTGCCATTGCCGAGCTGCTGCGCGGCGGTCGCCCCCTGGGCCAGCTGTCGTTCGCCCTGCGCCCGGGAGAGCGGCGCCTGCAGGTGCAGCAATTGCAGGGCCGGCTAGCCGATTTGCAGATTGCGTCTGACCCTGCCCCCGAGCTGTCCTGGTCTGACCAGGGGACGCGCCTGCGCATGGATCTGGTCGCCGGTGACCTGGCTGCTACGCTAACGGCGCTGGGTTACGAGGCTATTGTCGAAACAGAACAGGGCCGTTTCGATGTCGACATGCAGTGGCCCGGCGCGCCCCAGCAGTTCTCCCTGGCGGATGCGAGCGGTGGCCTGACGCTGGCGCTTGAGAACGGTCGTTTCCTGAATGCCTCAGCGGGTACATCGGGCGCGCTGCGGGTGGTGAGTATTCTGGACCTGGCGGATATTGTGCAGCGCCTGAGTCTGACGCAGTGGTTTGAGTCAGGTATTCCCTTTGACCGCATGAGCGGTGAATTGCGTGTGCAGGACGGCGTTATTCGCGTGCCGCAGATCGCGGTAACCGGCGCTGGCTCCAGCTTCCGTTTCAGTGGCCGTTCGAATATCGCCTCGCGGGAGCTTGATGGGGAGCTTGTCGCCACGCTGCCTGTGGCCAATAACCTGCCCTGGGTCGCCGCCCTCACTGCGGGGCTGCCCGTGGCGGCGGGGGTGTTCGTGGTCAGCAAGCTGTTCGAGAAGCAGGTCTCGCAGCTGTCCAGCGCCGTGTACCGCATTGCCGGAACATGGCAGGAGCCCGCGGTGCGGCTGGACCGTATTTTCGATACGCGTGACGGCGCTGCACAGGATCGTGTTGTGCCTGCGCCCGAGTCAGCCGCAGACGGTGAGACGACTCAGGATGCGTCGTCGTCGCCCGCTTCCGGCGCTGCGCCTTCGCCGGCGGCCGATGAGAGCTCGCGCAGATAGCGAAACAGCTTGCGCGCGGCGGCGGGAGCCTGGCCACGCTTTTGTTCTCGCTGCGCCTGCAGCAACAGGTTGCGCAGGTGTTGACGATCGGTTGCCGGCCAGCGCTCCACCACGTCCCCGATGGTGTCCGGGCCCTCTTTGAGGAGCCGGTCACGCAACTGTTCCAGCCCCTTGAAGTGCGCTGCATGGCGGTGCTGTTCCTGATCCATGGCACTGAGTGCCGCGGCTATGGGTTCGGCGTCGATGTCGCGCATGAGCTTGCCGATAAACTGCAGGTGACGGCGGCGTGCGCTGTTGGAGGATATCCGCTGCGCTTCGTGAATGGCCTCCAGCAATCGCGCATCTTCAATGGGGACGTTCTGCAGCTGTTTGTCACTGAGTGCGGTGAGTGCCTCGCCGAGATGCTGCAGCGCGGTCATGCGCCGCTTGAGCTCACTTTTACTCGGCGGCTCCAGCGCATCGGGGTCATCGTGCGGGGGGGTGTAATCAGGCATAGAACCAGGTCGCCAGGCCAAGGAATGAGAAGAATCCAACAACGTCAGTTACCGTGGTCAGCACCACGCCGCCCGCGAGTGCCGGATCGATTTTCAGCCGCTTGAGCAGCAGCGGCAGGGCAGCGCCGGTGAAGGCGGCAGTCACGAGGTTGATGATGATGGCGAGGGCGATGATCAGGCCCAGCGTCCAGTCTTGAAACCAGGTGGATGCCGCCACCGCAACTACAGCAGCCCACAGGAGGCCGTTGAGGATGCCGGCCCCCACCTCCCGGTGGATCAGCCAGGACTCGTTGTTCTTGCTGACCTGGCCGAGAGCAATACCGCGCACCATCACGGTGAGGGTCTGGGTGCCGGCGATTCCCCCCATGGAGGCAACGATGGGCATCAATACCGCCAGCGCGACGACTTTCTCGATGGTCTCCTGGAATACGTTGATCACCGATGCAGCGATGAACGCTGTGAGCAGATTGATGCCTAGCCAGATTGCGCGACGGCTCGCGGTGTTGAGCACCGGCGCGAACGTGTCGGTGTCCTCTGCCAAGCCGGCCATCGAGGTCAACGAGTGATCGGCGTCTTCCCGAATCACGTCCACCACGTCGTCAATGGTGATACGACCGAGCAGGCGGCCATCGTCATCGACCACGGGGGCGGATACCCAGTCGTTGCGCTCAAACAGGCGCGCCACTTCATCGTCGGGCATGGCGGCAGGAATCGGCGGCACATCGGTGAGCATCATTTCGCGCACGGTGGCCGACGGATCGGATACCAGCAGGGTGTTCAGCGGCAGCAGCCCGATGAACTGGTCGTTGCGATTCACAACAATCAGGTTGTCGGTCATGGCCGGGATTTCGTTGTGTCGGCGCAGGTAGCGCAGCACCACATCCAGCGTCAGTGGCGGACGTATGGTGATGGTGTCCGTGCTCATCAGGCCACCGGCGGTATCGTCCGGGTAGTTCATGACCTGTTCCAGACGGGTGCGGTCCCGCTGGTCCATCGAGTCGAGAACTTCCCGGGTTACCCGGTCCGGCAGTTGCTGCAGGATATCGGCGAGGTCGTCGTCCTGGAGGTGTTCGGTGATCTGTGCGACTTCCGCCGCATCCATGTCACTGAGGAAATGCGCACGCAGCTCGTCGCCAAGCTCATTGATGACGTCACCTTCATTCTCCAGCTCCACCATCTGCCAGAGAATGTGGCGGAATTTGGGCGGAGAGGATTCCAACAGGTGCGCAACATCGGCGGCGGGGAGCCCGTTGAGCATGCGCTTGACGTCTGCAAACGTGCCACTCCCCAGCGCCTGGGACAGGCGTTCAAGTCTTGCCTGTGATGATGAGGGCTGCGCCATGAGTCACGAATCCGCGGAAATAGGGCTGGTGGCAGTGAGTGCGGGATTATCCGGCAAAGCGACCGGCGGAACAACGTGGCAGCGGGTCAGTGTGACCTATTCACCTTCGTCGAAGCGGTTCTCGACCAGTGTGCGCAGGGCCGCCAGCGCGGCCTCCTCATCGTGGCCGTCCACTTCGATGTCGAGCACGGTACCCTGGCCGGCTGCCAGCATCATCATGGACATGATGCTTTTGCCGTCGACCATCTCGCCATCGCGACCCGCCCTGACGCTGCTGCTGTAGGCGGCGGTGCAGCTGACAAACTTGGCCGCCGCGCGCGCGTGCAGGCCGAGTTTGTTGATGATGGTCAATTGTGTCTGTATCACGTCTACTGCAGTTCCCGGTGTCGAATGTGAACCTGCGGGTACTGCTCCTTGTAGTGCCGGTAGAGCCTGGCCGCAAGATATACTGACCGATGTTGACCACCGGTACAACCGATCGCCACGGTCATATAGCTGCGGTTACTGTCACGGTAGCTGGGGAGCCAGCGGTCCAGGTAGGCGCAAATACTGTCGAACAGGTCGCCGGTCATCGCCTGGGATTCAAGGAAGTCGCGCACCTCCGGGTCGAGCCCGTTCTGCAGACGCAGTTCCTTCACCCAGTGCGGGTTGGGTAGCATGCGCACATCGAACACCAGGTCGGCATCGGTGGGTACGCCGCGCTTGAAGCCGAACGACTGAATCAGCAACGACATGCTGCCCGAACTTTCGCCAATCAAGCGCTGGCGCACAGCGTCGCGCAGTTCATAAATGGTCATCTGGCTGGTGTCCAGCACC
>Ga0181372_1000196_pt1 | contig 15320 bp, 20 predicted proteins | sample LowvirmetaG_5_FD_130161 | JGI IMG/M metagenome (GOLD analysis project Ga0181372, IMG submission 130161) | Marine viral communities from the Subarctic Pacific Ocean - Lowphox_08 viral metaG | ecosystem: Environmental > Aquatic > Marine > Oceanic | place: Subarctic Pacific Ocean | collected...
GGAGAGAACCCTCTAAATGAGCATAAATTAGATATGCATATGGTTAATAATCACGCATACCTCATTAGAAATAAACAACCTTATAATAAATTATGCAAACAAAAACAGTAACAATAGCTATTCCTACGTATGACGATAATAACGGAGGGGTAGAGAATTTAAATCACTTATTTAAATCTATAGTCGCTCAAGATTATCCAAATATTGATGTAGTAGTATCTGACCACAGTGAAATATCGACTATTAAAGAGCTTTGTGAATCGTTTTCCCAAGTTTTAAATATTAAATATATTAAAAATAATGAGGATAGAGGTTACTGGGGAAGTAATTTAAATACAGCCCTACTTAACAGCTCCGGAGACTTATTAAAACCCATGCTGCAAGACGATTATTTCCTTAATGACTCATCTATTAGTACTATAGTTAATAATTTTGAAGAAACTAATTTTAAATGGGCGATATGCGCAGGAGTCCATACTCAAGATAGAAATTCCTTTTATAACCCTGTTCTCCCGAGATATACCGAAGATATCCATAGAGGGAATAATAAACTAGGAGGTCCTAGTGGATTAGTTATTTGCAAATTTTCAGGACATCTTTATTTCTCGCCAAATTTGAATTGGATGGGAGATTGTGATTATTATAAAAGAAGTTTTAAAAGACATGGTTTGCCGACTATAATAGAGGATACCTGCGTTGTATACAAACAATGGGCAGGTCAAATGACTAACACCATTACAGATAAACAAAAACAAGAAGAAGTAGCATATGTTATTGCTAAATTCTCAACCCCTTATGAATAACACCACTCAAGACAAAATAAAAGCTTTAGTAGAGAGTATATCTGATGATGAAAACTCTTTAAGATATATTTATAACTCCAACAAGAAATTTATACCAGGAACTACTCCTGTTTACTATTCAGGTCCTTATTGGGATAATAGAGAAATTGAAAAAGCTTTAAACTCTTTCCTAACTGGGAAATGGTTATCATCCGGTGAAAACGTTAATAAATTTGAGACTAGATTTTCTAAGAAGTTTAATTTAAAATCTTCTGTTATGGTTAATAGTGGTAGCTCTGCTAATTTAGTTATGATTGCGGCTATTAAAAAAGTATTAAAGTGGGAAGATGGGTCTGAGATCATTTTATCACCTGTAGGATTTCCTACAACTATAGCTCCTGTGGTACAAGCTAACTTGAAACCTATATTCATTGACATTGAACTAGATACTTTAAATTTTGACTTAGATTTAATTCAAGCTAAAATTACAAATAAAACTAAAGCTATTTTCGTATCTCCAGTACTAGGCAATTCCCCTGACATGGACAAATTGTGCAAGATAGCTGAAGAGAATAATTTAGAAATTATAATGGATAACTGTGATTCCCTAGGAAGTAAGTGGAAGGGGAAATACTTAACTGATTACGCTATAGCCGCTTCTTGTTCCTTCTACCCAGCTCACCACATCTCTACAGGGGAAGGTGGCATGGTATCATCTAATAATGAAGAGATAGTAAATGTAGCTAGAAGCTTAGCTTGGTGGGGGAGAGATTGTTACTGCGTAGGGTCTGCCAATTTATTATCATGCGGTACTTGTGGCAATAGATTTGATAAATGGCTAAAAGAGTATGAGGGTATCGTAGACCATAAATATATTTTTACAAATATGGGATACAATCTAAAACCTTTAGATATGCAAGGAGCTATTGGTCTTATTCAACTTACTAAATGGGAAGAAATCCATACAAATAGAGTCAATAGCAAAAATAGACTTCAAGAAATTATTCAAAAATATTTACCCGAAGTTCACATGCCTGAAGAGTTATCAAATTCAGAGACATCTTGGTTTGGTACTCCTATAGTATGTATAGATAAAACCCAAAAAGATTGGCTAGTAAAGCTTTTCGAAAGTATTAAAGTACAGACTAGAAATTATTTCGCAGGTAATATTTTAATACATCCTGGATATTCCCACTTGGATGATTATAAAGATTATCCTAACTCTAATCAAGTATTAGATAGAGTTTTCTTTATAGGAGCCTCCCCACATTACACCTCAGAAATCTTCGATTATATTGATAAGGAGTTAGAAAATGCAATTCTCTAGATTAGAAATTCCAGACGTCATACTAATAACTCCTAATGTATTTGGTGATACTAGGGGATATTTTTTTGAAGTATTTCATGAAGATAAATTTAGTATAAATTTTACAACCGGGGAATACACTCCTAAGTTTGTACAGGATAACCAAGCTTTTTCAACTAAAGGAGTAGTGAGAGGTCTTCACTTCCAAAATGAATATCCTCAAGGTAAATTAGTAAGATGTATTAAAGGATCAGTACTAGATGTAGCTGTGGATATTAGACCAAATTCTCCAACTTTCGGACACCACGTTTCAGCTGTGTTGAGTGAGCATAACCATAATCAACTTTGGGTACCTAGAGGATTTGCACATGGATACTCGTCTCTAGAGGATGAAAATATTGTTCTTTATAAATGCGATGATTTTTACCATCCTGAGGATGAAGGGGGGATTAAATGGGATGATCCTTCTTTAAATATAGATTGGAATATTTCGTCTCCAATAGTATCGGATAAAGATATGTTACTCCCCTTACTATCAGAGTTATAAATGTTAAAATTAGAAAACATAACATTAGTAATTTTATCATCTATTAAGATCGATAAATCTATAAAAGCTCTAGAGTATAGTAGTAAGGATATTCAATGGGGGTCTGTGAAGTTAATATCTGATATTAAACCTGATAATTTACCTGATTTTATTCATCATGAATTTTGCCCTAAAATGTCTAATATAGATGAATGGAATTATGCTGCTATTTATGAGTTACCTAAGCATATAGAAACTGATTATTGTATGTTAATTCACGATGATGGATTTGTAGTAAATGCGGATTCCTGGAAAGATGAGTTTCTAGACTACGACTATATCGGAGCACCTTGGCCGATGCCTCAAGATGATTTTTCATTTAGAGCTAAAGATGGAGAATTAGTTAGAGTTGGAAATAGTGTATCTTTGAGAAGTAAAAAACTTTTAGATTTACCTATAGAATTAGATTTAGAATGGAAAGCATTTCACGGCTACTATAACGAAGATGGATATATTTGTGTTAATTATAGACACAAATATCTAGAAAACGGTATCAAATTTGCAGATATTAATACTGCTAAATATTTTTCCCATGAATCTATGATTCCAGAAATTGAAGGTATTACACCTTTTGCATTCCATAGACATTATGGGACTAACTCACAGTACCCTAATTATGGAAAATAAGAAAATACATACAAATTTTATAGTTGTTAGTGACTATAACTGGCTCCCTGAGAAAATAGAAGATTCTTGGGTTCATCAATACACTGATAATTATTTAATTTACGATAAGTTTCATAGATTCCCTGAATCCGATAAAGTAAAACACCAACTAAATGTAGGTCAGAATATTTATGATATGTTAGATTTTATTATAACCCATTATGAGGAGTTACCTGATAATACTATATTCTGTAGATCATGTATCATGTGGCCGAAAGATTCTGGAACTCCTAGAGTAGATGAAAACGGAAATAGACTTTCTAACGGAACTTGCAGTAAAGAAAAATTTCATGAATTAATGAATAATACTACTTTTACTGAGTTACATGACTTTGGTCCTGAAGTGCATAATGGAGTAGGAAGTAGAATGGCTCCAGATGGAGGATTTTTAGAAATTAATAATAGTTGGTACTTTAATCATATACCGTTTAAACATTTTAATAATACAAACTCATTTTTACAAGACGTATTTGTAAATCCTGAATTTCCTGAATACATAAGATTTTCTCCAGGGGGGAGTTACATTATCCCAAAAGAAAATATTCTAAAATATAGTAAAAATTTCTATGAACAGATTAGAGAGCTTCTGATGTGGGAATCTGTAGTAGGAGAAGCACACATGATCGAGAGATGTTTATATACTTTCTTTACATGTGATTATAAAGTACAAGATAAATACAAATAAATGAAAAACGAAAAGATATTTATAACAGGGGGAGCAGGATTTCTAGGTAGAAATCTAATAGAGAGGTTACATACAGATAATGAGATAACTGTGTATTCTAGGGATGAGGCTAAACATTATTATATGAAAAAAGACTATCCTTCAGTTAAGTTTGTAGTTGGGGATATTAGAAATAAGGATCTTTTGATAAGAAAATCTAAAGGTCATACCGTAGGTATTTTTGCAGCTTCTCTTAAGCAGATAGAAGCTTGTAATGATAATTATGAGGAAGCTGCAAAAACTATTATAGACGGAGGATTTAATTCAAGACTAGCTGCAGAGGAAAATAATTTTAAATCAGCGTGTTTTATATCTACAGATAAGAGTCGTGCTGCTACTACTTTATACGGTGCTATGAAATATGTTGCAGGGGAGGGATTTATAGTAGGAGATTCTAATTGTAAGCTAACTACTGCAATATATGGCAATGTTACAAATTCAACAGGTTCAATTATACCTTTAATATGGAACTTTATCAAGAAAGATGAGACGTTATCTTTGTATGGAGCGGAAATGACTAGATTTTTACTAGACGTAGAAGACGCAGTGGAGTTAATTATGAAATCCCCCTCTTATGAAGGGTGTAATATTATTCCTATGGCAGAATCCTTTAAGGTTAAAGACTTATTTGATATTTATAGAAAAAAGTTTGGGCTTAAGTATGTTATTACAGAACCCCGTACCGGAGAAAAAATTCATGAGATCATGGCATCAAGTGAAGAAGTTAGGAGAATGGAGTTAGTTAAAAAGGATAACATTTATCTTTTACATCCACAGAAAGATATTAATAAAGTTTCATTTCCAGATAATGAATACTCATCTAAAGACCACTGCTTAACACGTAGTCAATTATATGATTACCTCGAGTCTAAAAATTTCTATCAATCATGAAAATATTAGTATTAGGAGGTAGGGGAATGTTAGGTCATATGGTTGTAAAATACTTACAGCATAATGATATAGACGTTAGTGTTACAAATAATAAATGGCCTAAAAATAAAAATGATATTAGTAATTTTGACGGTGATTACATTATTAATTGTATAGGGGCAATCCCACAAAAGACTAATGAATTTGATATTAATTGGGAAATACCTATATGGCTGGATATTCACTCCCCTTGTAAAGTAATCCATCCCGGTACAGATTGTGAGATCGATAATGATGCTTACGGCATATCTAAAAATATAGCAGGTAATTATATTCGTACTTTAAGTACTAAAACAAAATCACTTAAAACTTCAATTATAGGACCAGAATTAAGCAGCAATGTAAGTTTATTAGAATGGTTCTTATCTCAAGAGGGAGAGGTAACCGGATATTCCAAAGCTTTGTGGAATGGAAATACTACATTAGAATGGTCTAAGCAATGCTTAAATTTAATGAAATATTGGGATTTATATGAAGTAGAGACTATTATATGTGGCGAAGCATTATCCAAATATCATTTACTTTCAACTATAAAAGAGGTATACAGTAAAGATATTAAAATAATTTCTAAACCTTTAGGTAAGGATAAGTGTTTACAGGATTCGTCTTTAATATATTCAAAAAATATAAAAGATCAATTAACAGAATTAAAAGAGTTTTATATAAAATGATAACTACCGAACTTTACAATGGACAAGGTCATGGAGATCAGACTTGGGTCTATATTACAACAAGATACGTAGCCCATAAGCTAGGCTATGAGTTCGGCATAAGCCACCCAGAGCGTTGGAAACTATCCAATCTAAACATATATTTTGGGAAAGAGGTAATAGGGGGCGAAAGTCCTGAAGGGGGGCCTTATATCAGCCTACCTAAGGGGATTGATAATTACTATAAGGAGAAACATGAGTATCACCCTAACTTCTATGACTGTAACATCAGCGACATAGATCCTGAAGTTTTAAAATTATCTGACAATACTAAACTAGAAGGTTTGCTTCATTATGGAGAGTTATTGGATGAGAATGGAGACTTGTTTAGAGAGTGGTTAGACTTTGAATCTGTTATGGAAAGAAACCCTGTAGTTCCAGGTAAAGTAATATGTAACATTAGAGGTGGGGAATACAGGTCTGTACCCGATTTAATTCTCCCTAAGAGATATTGGGACTTAGCGTTATCCAAGCTAGGAAATCCTGAAGTAGAGATTGTTACAGATGACCCTCAATATGCTCTATCACTAATTCCTAATGGAAAACTCTTCTCTGGAAGTATGACAGAACATTTTGAAAATTTATTCACTGCGGAGACTTTAATACTATCGAACTCAGCATTTGGATTTTTTCCTGCTGCACTCGGACCTTCCAAGACGGTAATAGCTCCTAAATATTGGAGTAGGTGGAATGTGTCTGATGGATTCTGGGCTATGGCTATGGATAAATGTAACAAATTCACATATATTGACAGGGAAGGTAATGAGTAAGATCTACGATTGTTTTAATTTTTTTAACGAGCTTGATATTTTAGAGCTTAGGCTTAATACTTTATATGACCATGTGGATTATTTTGTTATTGCTGAGTCAGATGTAACTCACTCTGGAGAATCTAAAAAGTTCTTCTATGAGGAACATAGAGAGAGATTCTCTAAATTCGCAGATAAGATACTAAACTATAAGATTTTGGATACCCCTTATGATTTCATTAATCTCCCGGAGACAGATGAAGTAGAGTTAAAAAAGGTATACAACTACATTGAAACCCAAACTAATAGATTCAATAGAAGCAATCAACCAGACTATGGTAGAGATTTCTTCCAGAAAGAATCGGTAAGGAGAGCTTTAGTTAACTGCAAGGATGATGATATTATTATGTTTTCTGATGCGGATGAAATTCCAAACTCTAAGTTTTTAAAAAATATTAAGAATTTAGATTTAGAAGATACTTTATATTCACTACACCAACCTATGTATTGTTACTTTTTGAATATGTTAAAGCAGTCTGACTGGTATGGGACTAAAGTAGGATTGTATAAGAATATTAAAGATTTATCCCTTAATGAACTTCGAGGGGATGAATCATTAACTGTAAAGCTACCTGAGAGTGGTTGGCACTTTAGCTTTATAGGGGATGCTGAAGTAGTAAGAGAGAAGATTACAGCATATTGCCATAGGGATATGGTAAGCCATCATGTATATGATAGTGTAGAGGAGAATATTAAAAACGGTATAGACGTATTTTTTAGAGGTAAACTAACACAAGTCCCTATAGACCACTCTTACCCTCCACACGTATTAGAAAACTTAAGTAAGTACAAACACATAATTAAACAATGAAAGACTTAAACGAACAACACTCAGTATTCTTACAAGGTGGATTAGGTAACCAGCTATTTCAAATATCCACAGCGTATGCTCACGCCGAAGTTACAGGAGATAAATTAGTATTACAAGACGGACAGCACCATTTACCTTTACAAGGCTCTAACGTAGAATCTTATAAAGATAATCTATATACTAACTTAGAATTTTCTCAAGACTTTGATCGTAATTCCTTTACCTTATACCAGGAACCTTCTTTCAAGTTTACTAGGTTACCTTACGCTAGGGATTTATATTTATCTGGGTATTTCCAATCTGAAAAGTATTTTAAGCCTTATAGAGAAGCCTTATTAAATTTATATAATATAAAATATCTCACAGACAAATATGTTAGAGATATTGACGATAATACAATAAGTTTACACGTAAGGAGAGGGGATTATTTAAAATTGCAAGACTCTCATCCATGTTTAGACTTGTCATACTATCAAAAAGCTTTAGAAGAATTTCCCAGTGATTATCCTGTGTTAGTTTTCTCTGATGATATAGAATGGTGTAAATCCCATTTTACTTCTGATAGATTTAAATTTATGGAAGGTAATAGTGATTTAGTAGATTTACTTACCATGACCAAATGTACTCACCACATTATAGCAAATAGTTCATTTAGTTGGTGGGGAGCGTGGTTATCCGAATCTGAAGGAATTAAAATTGCTCCGGAAAAATGGTTTGGACCTTCAGGACCTCAAGATACTGAAGATTTAATTCCTGAAAATTGGAAAAAAGTACTTTAATATATTATGAAAAAAGCATTAGTATTAGGTGCCGGAGGTTTTATAGGAAGCCATATGGTAAAGAGGTTAAAATCAGAAGGTTATTGGGTTAGAGGTGTAGATTTAAAATACCCTGAATTTTCAGAAAGTTCAGCTGATGAGTTTATTATAGCAGATTTACGAGATTATAGTAAAGTTAAAACCGTATTCCATTTATCAAAGTCTTATAAAGATGGATTCGATGAAGTTTATCAATTTGCTGCAGATATGGGTGGCGCAGGTTATATATTCACAGGAGAACATGACGCAGATGTAGTTCATAATTCCTCTATGATTAATTTAAATGTAGCTAAAATAGCTTCATTATTTGAAATACCTCCTAAAATCTTTTATTCTTCATCGGCTTGCATTTACCCTACAAGAAATCAACTAAATCCTGAAAGTCCATTATGTTCAGAGGAATCAGCATATCCTGCAGACCCTGACTCCGAATATGGGTGGGAAAAACTATTCTCAGAAAGAATGTACAAATCCTTCGAAAGGAATTATGAATTAGATATGAGAATTGCTAGATTCCATAATATTTACGGACCTGAGGGTACTTGGACTGGCGGCAAAGAAAAAGCTCCTGCTGCAATGTGTCGTAAAGTTGCTGAAATAGATTCTGGATTTATTGAGGTTTGGGGGAAAGGAGACCAAACTCGTTCATTTTTATACATTGACGATTGTATAGAAGCAGTTAGAAGGTTAATGGAATCAGATTGCAAAGAAGTTATTAATATTGGCTCAGAGGAAATGATAGCTATTAATGATTTAGCTAATATGGCTATTAGAATTTCAGGTAAAGACGTAGAATTAGAAAATGTTCCCGGACCAGAAGGTGTAAGAGGTAGAAATTCTGATAATACTCTTATTAAAAAGTATCTTAACTGGGATTATGAGTACTCTTTGGAAGAAGGTATGAATATTACATATAATTGGATAGAATCTCAGATAAAAGGACTATAATAGTATATGACATCATTCTTAGACGATATATGTAAACAACTTGATAATGCAGCCATCTTAGCTGACGAAAGCAAAATTTACGGATACGTAGACTCGGGCTCACATGCCCTTAACAAAATTATTTCAGGAGATTATAATGGCGGTTACCCCATCGGCTCGATTACAGAAATCTACGGAGAGAGCTCGAGCGCAAAGACGGTGTTTCTTACACACGCGTTCATCGGAGCTCAACGAGAAGGGTTCCACACTGTTATGGTGGATAACGAACATGCTTACTCCCCATCATTCGCCGAAAAGCTCGGACTTGACTCCAAAAAGCTAATATATACCAACCCTGAGTCTTTAGAAGATTGTTTTGAGACTATTGAAAAGGTTATTAAAGCTATTAGGAAGAAAGATAAGGATACTCCCATTATGATTGGGTATGACTCCATCGGTACTTCCCCCACGAAGAAAGAAATGGACGATGATTTCGGTAAAAATTCAGAAATGGGTGGAGCTCTTAGAGCTAAAGTAGCTGGACAATGCTTAAGAAGAATTAATCCCCTACTACGTAAGTACAAGGCAGGATTGATTATCATTAACCAAGTTAGAAGTAAAGTTGGAGTAATGTTTGGAGACCCTCGTACTAGAGCGGGAGGTGGAAAAGCACTTCTATATTACTGTGGCACCTCATTAGAGACAGCATCCGGTAAAAGCGACCAAATATTTGATGAGCGTAAGAACCCTTTAGGTATTACCGGTATAATAAAAGCAGTTAAAAATAAAATTACAAAGCCTTTTCAGCAATGTGAATTTAAGCTATTATATGATGAAGGTATATCAGCAGAATACGGGCTTACAGAGCAGTATTATAAAGATGGAAGAGCTTCAAAACCCTCTCCTGGGTGGTTTTCTCTAGATGAGGGTAAAACTAAACATCGTAAAGGAGATCTAGATATGCAAATTTTAGAAGATTTAAGAAATAATAAAGAGTAATAATGCCTCTAAGTAGGGAAAATGATAAATGGGAATGGCATAATGTACAATGTGCATCATGTAGCCATAAATGTGAAATTAAGCTAAAATTAGGAACTTTATGGAAATCGTCTCTATTTTCTAAGACTCATGAATATATATGTAAATTGTGTAAAAAATCAAAACGCAAGAAGTAGAAGGGTATATAAACTAGGGTAGATAAATGAGTATTTTCAACAACGATAACAATATTAACTATAGCAATACTAGTAAAGCTTTAGAAGCTGACAGAGAGTTTAAGCTATTTGCTGAGTCAAAAATGTCTGATGGATCTTGTGATAGATACGTAGGATATTCAGAATCCAAGATTATTGAGCTTCTTCGAGAAGAGTTTTCTATGTATAAAAATGCATCACCTAATAAAAGTGGTGAAGTTGAATCTAAGAAATCTAAAATTCCCTCATTTGAATCTATAGGTACAGCTTTAAAAACACAAGATTATGGAACTATTTTTACAACTCCCCAATCTGATAGGATTTATGTAATTACTAAAGGTACTTGGGGTTCAAAATCCGATAATAAAGTTGTAAAAGGGTTTAATCTATCTACAGATATGGATAAAATCAAGAAATACTCAAAGCGTACGAAAGTAAAGCATGGAGGATCCGCTGTAAATATTTTAGATAAAGATGAAGTTACCCCTACAATGCTTAGAGGTAAAGGCAGACATGTAAATCTCGCTAAATTTAAATCAAAAAGATAATACTATGAATATACACCAACGTAGAAGAGCAGCTAGAGCTGCTGCATTAGAAGCCGAAGCAAAGGCAAAAGAAGCATCTGCACAACCTGTAGAAGAAGTAAAGCTTACAAAAGCCTCTCTCAGTAAGATGAGTAAAGATGAGTTAGAACAACTAGCTCGTGATTCTTTTGACATAGAACTTGATAAGCGCAAAACAAAAGCTGCTCTAGTTACTGCAATTCTAGAAGCACAAGATTAATGCCCCGTCCTTATAATCCTAAAACCGACCTTTATACCGCTCCCCGTATCCAGAAGGAATTTAAAACAATTCTTAAAGATATTGAAGGAGATAGGGAGAAGGCATGGGAAGCCTACGAATACTTTAAAGAACTCGTAGAGGCTAATCCCGATGACATGAAAGCCAAAACTGAAATGGTAAAGTGTTTAGAGATTTACACTAATACGCAAAATACTAAAATGAAAGCGTTGGACTCTTTAGTTAAGATTAGAGTTCATCTTGATAAAACTCCTGCTCAAGATAGTAAAGCAGAGAATTTGGAAATGCTTTCTTTCGATGATCTAAAACAAAAAAAATATCAATAGTATTTTCCTTATCGTTTCTCCTATAATATAATATGAGCGAACAAAAATACTTCATTACCTACAGTCAAGCATTAGACTGTTTCGTCAAGGTACGTAAAATTGAAAAAGGGGAGATTGATAATATGTTCTCCGTTTTAGATAAAAAACTTTCAGATACGAACTATAGTATCGAAGAATTCACATCCTTTATATGTGAATCTTTAGTACATGATTATAAGAATCTAGTTAAAACTCATGGAAATTCTAATTTACTATTTGAGTCTTTATATTCATGTGTTGTAGAGGTTTATCCTATCTTAACTATCGAATCTGCATGTATGCATTTTAATTACTTAACAGAGGAAGGAACTTCTAAAGCTGTTAAAGATATAATTAAAAGCGCAAACGAATCTTTTAACTATAACATGACAGACTTACAGAGGATTCGTAAAAATATAGAAAAGGATTTAATAGGTCAGGATGACGCTGTGGAAAAAATGTTTAATATGTTTAAACTAGTAAACTCTGGATTTGAAAGTTTTGGTTCTGCGTTTTTTATCGGACCTACTGGAGTTGGAAAAACTCACATAGCAAATCTTATAGCAGAGCATTATATGGGAAATCCTAAGAAGATTCTAAAGATTAATTGCTCTGAGTTTGCAGGACCTCATGAATATGCTAAGTTAATTGGAAGTCCTCCTGGATATGTGGGCTCTAATGAACCTGGAATTCTCGCTAGTAGAGCAGAAGAATCATCAGAATGGGTAATCCTGTTTGATGAGATTGAAAAAGCCGATACAAAACTTCATAATTTACTACTTGGGTTTTTGGATGATGGGAAAATTACTGATAATAAAGGTAATATGTTAGATTTTACAAATTCAATTTTTCTTTTTACGAGTAATGTAGGTATTCATGATAATGTAGGGATTAAAACTCTAGGCTTTGAGAACAAAGTCTCAACTTATGACAGTACTAAAGAGAAAATAATGGACGCATTTAAGCAAGAATTCTCCCCAGAGTTCATCAATCGTATCGACGAAATCATTTTTTTCAATCAATTGACGCGAAAAGATGCCGAAAATATAACAAAATTGAATTTATGTAATTTACCTATTAAAATTACCAAAAAACTAGTAGCTCACGTAGTAGATAATGCATACTCACCAGAATATGGGGCAAGGAATATAAAGCGCTATATAAAGCAGAATGTAACCTTAAAACTGGCTGATAAAATCCTAAATGGGTCAGAAGCTAAAAAATTCAAACCTAAATTCCAACAGGGAGAACTCCTTGTAGAAGAAATCTAAAATGTCTATTAAACCTAATACAATTCTTACAAACGCTCGCTTAGCTATAGGAGTTCTAGTACCTCTTATTACAGTACTATTTTTCTTTTTCCAATTACAAACAGATATTTTAGCTAATGCTGACCATATTGACCGTAATACTACCTCGATTACAAAAATGGAAAATAAGCTAGAAGGAATGGAAAAAAGTATGAATGAATTAGTAGTGGATATAAGGGTTATGACTGTTCAAATGGATACTATGATGAAAACCATGGAAAGAATGGAAAAGAAACTCGAAAAAGAATAAATATTTTATTATAATTGGAACTCCTTGTACTATAATGGTATAAGGGGTTTTATTTTTGGAAAATTTAAATAACATAACAGGTGTAGTTTTAGCGGGTGGCTTAGGGTCTAGATTAGACCCTCTTACTAGAGCCACTAATAAGCATTTACTTCCGGTATTCGATGAGCCTATGGTATATCACCCAATTCGAACATTGGTAAATGCAGGGATTAAGGATATCCTAATTGTAACTGGAGGTCCTCATGCTGGAGATTTTATTAAAGTTCTTCGAAATGGGGAGGATTTAGGTTTAGATAGATTGAATTATGCTTATCAGGAGGGAGAAGGAGGTATAGCACACGCTCTAGCCATGGCACAATCGTTTGTAGGCTCCAATAAATGCGTTGTAGTATTAGGAGACAATTTAATCTTCGAGGACGTCTCACAAGCTGTAAAACAGTTCTCATTCGAGAATGGAGGAGCCCATATTTTTACCAAAACCGTACCAGACCCTGAAAGGTTTGGAGTATTAAAGTATAAGGATTCAGAAGGAACTATCTCAGATATTTTAGAAAAACCTCAGAATCCACCTTCAAATGATGCCGTAATTGGATTGTATATGTACGATAACACTATTTTTGATAAAATCAATTCGTTATCTCCTTCAGAAAGAGGGGAATTAGAAATTACAGATATTAACCGAATATATCTAGAAGAAGGTACACTTACGGCTCATAAGATTAATGGAGCTTGGTTAGATTGCGGAACACCCCAATCCTTAGCAGAAGCAAATGCTATAGTGCTAGAAGATTATAAAAATACTCACTAATGGAAAATATTTTAATTACCGGAGGAGCTGGATTCATAGGCTCCCGATTCGTTCAGCATATTTATAATGCTACTAACTATAACATCATCGTATTAGATAAACTTACCTATGCGGCTGATAGTTCTAGAATCCCTAAAAAAATAAAAGAAGATGAAAAACGTTTTAACCTGGTTGTTGGCGATATTACTGATATTTCCTCTACTGACCTGCCTCCTCTTAGTTACATTGTTAATTTTGCCGCTGAGTCTCATGTGGATAATTCTATATCCGATGGTAGACCTTTCGTTCGAAGTAATATCGAAGGGGTCTTCAACCTCCTTGAAGTAGCTAAGAAGCAACCTAAAAAAATATTTCGTAAATTTGTACAGGTCTCTACTGACGAAGTTTATGGAGATATGGACGACCTAATAGGTTCACCAGAAGCCACAGAGTCTTTTAACTTGAAGCCTTCTTCTTACTATTCAGCCTCTAAAGCTGCTGCAGAAATGTTAGTTTTATCAGCACATAGAACTTTTGGTCTACCTTACCTAATTACTAGATGTTGTAATAATTTTGGACCTGGACAACATGCTGAGAAATTCCTCCCTACTGTTTTTGAGTCTATGAAAAATAATAGACCTATACCAGTATATGGAGATGGACTTCAAATTAGAGAATGGATTCATACTGATGATCATGTAAGGATAATGGCAGATCTTATGCATTCTGGTCACTCTTCCGAGACTTATAATATTGGCTCAGGATTTTCATATACTAATTTAGAAGTAATTGAGAAAATTTCTGAAGTCTTAGGTATACCTGCTAATATTGAATATGTATCAGACAGGTTAGGACATGATAGAAAATATGCATTAGATTGTAAGAAGCTAACAGCTTATAGAGGAGACAGAATCTTTACACCCTTGGAAGTATTTTTACAAATTGAATCGGGAAATTAAAACAATTTTATTAACAGGAGGTACTGGAACCCTTGGTTCAACTCTCCTACCTTTATTAAAGGAAGCAGGATACAAAGTATTTGCACCAACTCATGAACAATTTCCAGTAGAAGATATTATTGGGGTGAGTGAGTATTTAAAAGACGAAAAGAGATTTGATTGTATTCTTCACTGCGCTGCTTGGACAGACGTTAAAGGCGCTGAAAAACCTAAAAACAAAGAAAAAGTAATAGAGACTAATGTATATGGTTGCATGAATATGAGGGTAGCTGCCAAAAGGCAACCTAGAAAAACCAAAATTGTATACATTTCAACCGATTATGTATATGATGGAATGGAAGGAGGTTACACGATTAAATCTAAGCCTAATCCTGGAACATTCTATGGATGGTCTAAGTATGCAGGAGAAGCATATATGGCGCCTACGGATTTGATTATTAGAACCTCTTTCTGTAAAAGGGGGACTTGGGGACCTACAAAAAAGCATTTGCAAGCTGTATTTGAAGATATTTATACTTCTAAAGATTGGGTTGACGTCATTGCACCTAAAATTGTAAAGGCTTTAAAACGTAAAGGTATCATTCATATTGGAACTAAGCGTAAA
>Ga0181372_1000197_pt1 | contig 15211 bp, 11 predicted proteins | sample LowvirmetaG_5_FD_130161 | JGI IMG/M metagenome (GOLD analysis project Ga0181372, IMG submission 130161) | Marine viral communities from the Subarctic Pacific Ocean - Lowphox_08 viral metaG | ecosystem: Environmental > Aquatic > Marine > Oceanic | place: Subarctic Pacific Ocean | collected...
CTGGATGGCGACTGGCTTAACGCGCTCGCTGCCTACAACGGCGGCGTCGGCCGGGTAAGCCGGGCAGTGGCGAGCAATGCCGCTCGTGGCCGGCCAACCGACTTCTGGTCCCTACCGCTGCCGCGGGAAACCCGGAACTATGTACCGCGCCTGCTGGCCCTGAGTAGCCTGATCGCCGAGCCCGAGCGCTGGGCTGTCAACCTGCCACCGCTGCAGAATCGGCCCGCATTTGTCGCTGTACCGACCGGTGGACAGCTGGAACTCGGTCGCGCAGCACAGTTGGCGGGGGTTCCAAAAGCCCGGCTGCAGGCGCTCAATCCCGGCCACCTGCGATGGGCAACAGCGCCTCATGCCGGCGACTTGCTTGTGCCGCCAGACCGTGCCACGGCATTTCAGCAGCAACTGGCACAGCTGTCTGCCGAGCAGCGCGTGCAGTGGGATCATTACCGGGTGCGACGGGGTGACACCCTGAGCCGTATCGCCCGGCTGTTCTCCACCCGTGTAGACCTGTTGCGCGCCGCCAACGATTTGCACAGCAATTTCATCCGGGAAGGCGCCACACTGGTGATTCCCCGCGGTGACGATAGCGCCCTGAGCATCGCCAGCCGCAGCGGAACGAAAATTCCCGAAGCGAGGGACTACAAAGTGCGCCCTGGCGACTCGTTGTACCGGATTGCAGGACGCTTCAAGGTGCGAGTCGAGGACATTGTCGCCTGGAATGCCCTGAATGTCCGCGCCCCCATCTTTCCCGGGCAACAGCTGACACTTTATGTCGGAGACGGTTGATTCCGCGACAGCGGTTACACCTCAGCTCTGTCAAACGCCGCTGGGCGACTTCCTGTTACAACGCTACCCGACCCGGCGAAAAGAGTTGCTGCAAGCCTGGTGTGGCGCAGACCTGTTGTTGCTCGAGGCGGTGACGCAGACGCTGCCTCGCCCCGCGTCGGCGCTGGTTGTAAATGACGAACACGGGGCGCTCTGCACCGCACTCTCGGCCAGTGGCATCGCCACTACGCTCTGGACCGATTCCGCTCTGGCTGCCCACGCCGCAGCGCTCAATACCGCGAACAATAGTGCCCCAGCGGTTGATGTGGTCTGGAGCACCGAGCGCCCGCCCGCCGCACCCGACATCGTGCTACTGCGCGTGCCCAAGCAAAAGGCTCTGCTGCGCCAACAATTGGCGACAATCGCCGGCCTGTTACCCGCCGGGGCCCTGCTGCTGGCCGCAGCCATGGACAAACACACGCCAAAGGGCCTGAGCGAGGAGCTGCAGCACTGGGTTGGCACCCCACACCGCGAACACGGCCAGTACAAGGCACATCTGTGGCGCACGCAGCGCGCTGCGGAGCCAGTGCCCGCAGCGCCTGAGCCCGGCCAGAACTACGCCTGCGAGGCGCTCGGCATCCCGCTGTACGCCCTGCCCAACGTGTTCAGTCGCGAGAGCCTGGATATCGGCTCCCGCTTTCTTCTCGACCAATTGCCCGCGTTGCGGCCCGTGACCCGCGCGGTGGACCTGGCTTGCGGTAATGGTGTCATTGGCCTGGCAGCGCTGCAGGCCGGGCTCGCTACAACAGTGTGGTTTTGCGACGAGTCGGCGCAGGCCATTGTCTCGGCGCGTACCAATGCCCAGCGGCTGCTGGCACCCACGACGAGCCAGCACAAGACACACTTCTTACACGGTGATGGCCTGCTGGACTGGTCGGAGCAAGCGCCCGAACTGATACTGTGTAACCCGCCATTTCATGCGCAACACACCGTGGACGATTTTGTCGGACGCCGCCTGATCCTGCAGGCGGCGCAGGTGTTGGCGCCGGGTGGCGCGCTGTGCCTGGTGGCCAACCGGCACCTCGACTACCGCAGCGCCCTGCAAACGGGCTTCCGGCAATGGCGGGTTCTGGCCGAGAACCGCAAGTTTCGGGTGTATCTCGCCGAGCGCTGAGCCGGGTATGACTTGTTGGACAACGCCGTGCTAGTTCCGCGACCAGGCGGAGCCGCGCTGCTGCAGGGCCAAGCATCTTGTTACAGTTAAGGCAAGTTGATAATAAAACTGACGGAGTTTCACTGTGAAGTTTGTCCTCTCCACCTCGTTCAGCACGGTTTCACACCTTACAGACATCGCGCCGGTGGCTGATGAATACGGCTGGGAAGCGATGTCCTTTTCCGACCACGTGGTGCACCCGGAGAATATCAGCCAGCCCTACCCCTACACCGAGGACGGTAGCCGGCGTTGGGGCGCATTCACCGATTGGCCCGACCCCTGGGTGGTCATTGGTGGGCTGGCAACCATCACCAAGCGCCTGCGCTTTACCACCAATATCTTCGTGCTGCCCATGCGTAACCCCTTCCTGGTGGCCAAGGCCATCAGCACCGCAGCGATTATGTCCAATAACCGGGTTACGCCGGCGTTCGGCGTGGGCTGGTCTGCGGATGAATTTGCCCTGATGCAGCAGGACTTCAAAACGCGCGGCAAGCGCACCGACGAGATGCTGGAGATCATGCGACTGCTCTGGACGGGCGACATGGTGGAGTACCACGGGCAATACTACGACTTCGACCGGCTGGAAATGAACCCCGCGCCCAGCGCCCCCATTCCGTTCTGGATTGGTGGCATTTCCGACCCGGCCATGCGGCGCGCGGCACGCCTTGCAGACGGCTGGGTCACCGACCTGCAGCCGTCGAGCGAGATCATCGAGAGCATCGAGCGCATACGCCAGTGGCGCCGGGAGTACGGTCGGGACAGCGAGCCCTTCGACGTCATGGCCACCCCCAACGACGCCTGGGATGCCGATGGCTACCGCCGCCTTGAGGACGCGGGTGTGACGCATATCCTCACCATGCCCTGGATGTTCTATCACGGCGAAACAGACGACGTGGCGCTAAAGATCGACGGCGTGAAGCGCTACGCTGACGAGGTTATTGCGCCGCTATCCTGAGCGCAGCGGTCACTTTCTGTTCAAAAGCCTGACGCTGCTATAGAATGCTTCGCCGCAGCGGGCCTCTAGGCGCCCGCCAGAAGCCCGCAATCAGGTAATGCGCAATGAGTCATACCGAAGTCTACAACGTCAACGTCGCCTCGCAGGACGTATTGATCACCCCGGCAAAGCTGAAGCAGGCCCTGCCCATGAGCCCCGCGGCTCACGCCCAGCTCTCCAGTAGCCGCGAAGTCATTGAGAACATCCTCGACCGCAAGGATCACCGCCTGTTTGTGGTCGTTGGCCCCTGCTCGATACACGATGTGGATGCCGCACTGGAATACGCCGGGCGCCTCAAGGCGCTGGCTGAAGAACTGCAGGACAGCCTGTACATCGTCATGCGGGTGTACTTCGAGAAACCTCGCACCACCGTGGGCTGGAAAGGCCTGGTCAACGATCCCCATCTGGATGATTCGTTCAAGATTGAAGAAGGCCTGCACATCGGTCGCAAGCTCCTGCTGGATATTCTGGAGCTCGGCCTGCCGACCGCTACCGAGGCGCTGGATCCGATTTCGCCCCAGTATCTGCAGGACCTGATCAGCTGGTCGGCGATTGGCGCGCGCACCACGGAGTCGCAAACCCACCGCGAAATGGCCAGTGGCCTATCGTCCGCCGTCGGCTTCAAGAACGGCACCGATGGCGGACTCACCGTAGCCAGCAATGCGCTGAACTCCGTGGCCAAGCCCCACCGCTTTCTCGGCATCAACGGCGACGGTGAGGTCGCGGTCATCACCACGCGCGGCAACCGCTACGGCCATATCGTGCTGCGCGGTGGCAGCAATGGTCCCAACTACGACTCGGTGCACATCAAACTGTGCGAAGAGGCGCTGGTGAAAGCCGGGGTGCCGCTGAACATCATGGTTGACTGCAGCCACGCGAACTCCAACAAACAGCCTGAGCTGCAGCCCCTGGTGGTAGAAAACGTGGGCAACCAGATTCTGGAGGGCAACCATTCAATTGTCGGCCTGATGATAGAAAGCCACCTGCATGCGGGCAGCCAGTCCATTCCCGAGCGCCTGGAAGACCTGCAATACGGTGTATCGATTACCGACGGTTGTATTGGCTGGGAAGAAACCGAAACCTGCCTGCGCAAGTTACGGGCGGCGCTTCAAACCGCCCTGCCCCGGCGTCTCGAAGACGCCTGAGGACGCCGCGCACCCCTCAGGCAGCGCTCGCCCCCGGAGCTAGATTCAATAGTAGGCGTTGCTGCGATCCGAGTGGTCGGTGGTGTCGCGCACACCGCGCAACTCAGGCAACTGCTCAAGCAGGGTTTTCTCCACCCCACCCTTCAGCGTCTGGTCCACCATGCCGCAGCCCTGACAACCGCCGCCGAACTTGAGAATGGCGTAGGGATCAGGCGTCAACTCGACGAGGCTGACCTCCCCGCCATGCGCCGCCAGTGCCGGGTTCACTTCATTGTAAAGAATGTAATTGATACGGTCTTCCAGCGGGCTGTTTTCATCCACGCGCGGCAGCTTTGCGTTGGGTGCCTTGATGGTCAGTTGTCCACCCATGCGATCCTTGGCGTAGTCGACCAGGGCGTCTTCCAGAAACGGCAGGCTGCGGGCATCGAACCAGGCAGTGATGGCCCCAAAATCGCGCTTTTCATCGCCCTCAAGGATGTCACTGTCACGGCAGTAGGCGATGCAGGTCTCTGCCTTCGGGGTTCCAGGCTGGTTGATGAATACGCGCACACCCAGAGCATCTTCCTGCTTTGACAACAGTTCCGCCAGATATCCCTGTGCTGACTCCGTGATGGTAACCATGGCCCTCTTCCATTCCGAGTAAATTAGTCAAGTATTCTAGCAAACATCGCGGTCCCAGTGCGAGAGCAAATGCTGCGACCCACCAGCGCGTCATTATCTGTTAATATTGCGGGCTTTTTTACCGGCGGCGACTGACACGCCCTTCTTCAACACACAGGTACCAACATGGCTCCGGATATCCACTCAGACCACCCCCTGGCAGCAGCCCTGCGCGAGCGCATCCTCATTCTGGATGGCGCCATGGGCACGATGCTGCAGGCGGAGGGCCTGGAGGAAGCGGATTACCGGGGGGAGCGCTTCGCCGATCACCCCGGAGACCTGAAGGGTAACAACGACCTGCTCTGCCTCACGCAGCCCGAGGTCATTGCGCGTATCCAGAAGCGCTACCTGGAAGCCGGCGCCGACATCATCGGTACCAACACCTTCAACAGTACCCGCGTTGCGCAGGGCGACTACGACTTGTCCGGGCTGGCGGCGGAACTGAACCTCGCAGGCGCGCGCATCGCGCGGCAGGTGGCCGACGACATGACGGCGCGGGACCCTTCCCGTCCGCGTTTCGTGGCCGGCATACTCGGGCCCACGCCCCGCACCGCGTCCATCTCGCCGGATGTGAACAACCCCGGGGCGCGCAATATCCGTTTCGATGAGCTGGTTCAGGACTACAGTGAAGCCACCCGGGCCCTCATTGAGGGGGGCGTCGACCTGATCATGATCGAGACCATATTCGACACGCTGAACGCCAAAGCGGCGATTTTTGCGGTGCAGGGTGTGTTCGCGGAGCGCGGCGAAAGCCTGCCCCTGATGATCTCCGTCACCTTCCCTGACACCAGTGGCCGGGTACTTTCCGGGCAGAGCCCGGAGGCCTTCTGGAACGCCATTGCCCACGCCCGACCGCTGATCGTCGGCAGCAACTGCGGTCGCCGTTTCAAGGAAATTCGTCCGTTCCTGGAGGAGCTTGCTTCGGTGGCCGAATGCTACTTCAGCGCGCACCTCAATGCCGGGCTGCCCAACGCGTTTGGCGAGTACGATGAAACACCGGACGATATGTATGAGGATTTCCGCGGCTTCGCCCAGCGCGGCTTTCTCAACCTGGCGGGGGGCTGCTGTGGCACCACACCCCATCACATTGAGGCGATTGCGCGCGCCGTACACGATGTGGCACCGCGTGAACTGCCCCAGCGCCCTCCCGCCTGTCGACTCTCCGGCCTGGAACCGTTCAATATTGACGCAGACAGCCTGTTCGTCAACGTGGGAGAACGCTGCAACGTTACCGGCTCCGCCGCCTTCAAGCGCCTGATCCTGTCCGAGGACTACGAGTCCGCGCTCGCTGTGGCACGTACCCAGGTCGAAGATGGCGCACAAATCATCGATATCAACATGGACGAGGGCATGCTCGATGCCGAGCGCGCCATGGTGACGTTTCTCGACCTGGTGGCATCCGAGCCGGATATCTCCCGGGTACCCATCATGGTGGACTCCTCCAAGTGGTCGGTAATCGAGGCCGGGCTGAAGTGCATTCAGGGGAAACCGGTGGTCAACTCCATCAGCCTCAAGTCGGGCGAGGCGGAGTTCATTGAACAGGCGACCCTGTGCAAGCGCTACGGTGCCGCCGTTGTGGTCATGGCTTTTGACGAGCAGGGGCAGGCCGATAGCCTCGAGCGGCGCAAGACGATCTGCCAACGCTCTTGGGATCTGCTGGTCAATCGTGTGGGCTTTAATCCCAATGACATCATTTTTGACCCCAATATCTTCGCCATCGCAACGGGTATTGAGGAACACAACAACTACGCCGTCGAGTTCATCGAGGCCAGCCGCTACATCCACGAGTACCTTCCGGGCGCGCTGATTTCCGGTGGCGTATCCAACGTGTCTTTCTCATTCCGCGGCAATAACGTGGTGCGCGAGGCCATCCACTCCGTGTTTCTTTACCACGCCATCCGCGCGGGCATGAACATGGGCATCGTCAACGCAGGCCAGCTCGCCGTGTACGACGAATTGCCCGGCGAACTGCGCGACGCCGTGGAGGACGTTATTCTCAACCGCAATGACAACGGCACCGAGCGCCTGCTGGAGCTGGCGGAAACCTACCGTGACAGCGGCGGTGGCACGGCACGCGTGGAAGATTTGAGCTGGCGCGAGGCGCCGGTGGCCAAGCGTATCGAGCACGCACTCGTGAAGGGCATCAACACGTGGATTGTGGAAGATGCCGAAGAAGCGCGGCACACCTTTGAACGACCCATCGAGGTGATTGAAGGACCTTTGATGGACGGCATGAACGTGGTCGGTGACCTCTTCGGCGACGGCAAAATGTTCCTGCCGCAGGTGGTCAAGAGTGCGCGCGTGATGAAGCAGGCCGTCGCCTACCTGCAGCCCTTTATCGAGGAGGAGAAAACCGAGGCGACCCAGAGCAACGGTAAAATCCTCATGGCGACGGTAAAAGGCGACGTTCACGACATCGGCAAGAACATCGTCGGCGTGGTGTTGCAGTGCAACAATTACGAGGTAATCGACCTCGGAGTCATGGTACACGCCGAAAAAATCCTGCAGGTCGCTCGCGAAGAGCGGGTGGATATCATCGGTCTTTCTGGCCTGATCACGCCGTCGCTGGATGAAATGGTTCACGTGGCAAGTGAAATGCAGCGCCAGGACTTTCAGGTGCCACTGATGATCGGTGGCGCCACCACGTCCAAGGCCCACACCGCCGTGAAAATAGAACCACGCTACAGCAATGATGCCGTGGTCTATGTGCCGGATGCGTCACGCAGTGTTTCCGTTGCCGCGGCGCTACTGGGGCGCGGCAAGGCCCAATTCGTTGCCGAGCGTCGCAATGAGTACGCCCAGGTGCGCGAGCGGGTGGCCAACCGCCAGCCACGCACCCGTCAATTGGGCTACGAGGAAGCCGTTGCGCGCGCGCAGCAGCTGGACTGGGACAACTACACCCCCCCTCGCCCCAGTTTCCTCGGCACCCGTGTGCTGGAAGACTTCCCGCTGGAGAAACTGGTCGACACCATCGACTGGACACCCTTCTTTATTTCCTGGGAACTGGCTGGCAAGTATCCACGCATACTCGAGGACGACGTGGTCGGCGAACAGGCTCGCTCGCTGTTTGCCGATGCGCAGCGCATGCTGGACAAGATCATCAGCGAGAAGCGCATAACCGCCAGCGCGACCCTGGGCTTCTGGCCCGCAAACCGCAACGGCAGTGACGACATTGACCTGTACACAGATGACAGCCGCAACGAAGTCGTGGCGACGCTGCATCACCTGCGCCAGCAAATGGACAAACCCAGCGGTGAACCGAACCTGTGCCTTGCCGACTACGTGGCCCCCCCCGGAGCCGCTGCAGACTACGTGGGCGCCTTCTGCGTCACCACGGGGCACGGTGTCGATGAGCTCTCGGAGCAATACCTGGCGGAGCATGACGACTACAACAGCCTTCTGCTGAAGTCGCTCGCGGATCGCCTGGCGGAGTCCTTCGCCGAGTACCTGCACCGCTGGGTGCGTATGGAGCTGTGGGGCTACGCGCCGGATGAATCGCTGAGCAACGAGGAGCTGGTACGCGAGCGCTACCAGGGCATTCGCCCGGCACCCGGTTACCCCGCCTGCCCCGATCACACGGAAAAGGCGACCCTGTTCCAGTTACTGCAGGCGCCCGAAACCTGCGGCGTAACACTGTCGGACAACTTTGCGATGTCACCCGCTTCCGCGGTCAGCGGCTTCTACTTTTCCCACCCCGATGCGCGCTACTTCGCGGTCGGCAAAATCGGGCGCGACCAGGTCAACAGCGTGGCGCACCGCAAAGGGATGACGGTTGATGACGTGGAGCGCTGGCTGGCCCCCGTACTGGACTATTGATGATGTGCGCGAGCACGCTGAGCAAAATCGAGGAGTGTAACAATGTCCGAACCCGCTGAAACACAGCAGGCGCAGAGTGCAAAAGCTGAGGACGATGTCGAGCAGAAAGCGCCACTGCGTCCCTGGCAAGTCATCAGCAGTGTGTTTGCGGCTGGCCTGGGCGTCCAGAGCAGCCGCAACCGTGAGCGGGATTTCAAGCAGGGTCGATTCGGGGTGTTCATCGCCGCAGGACTGATCTTCACCCTGCTGTTTATCGTGACTGTGGTCGCTATCGTGAAGATAGTGATCAGCAGTGCTGCCTAGCCAGGCATGGCTCCCAGCCACAGGTACAGCCCGAACACCACGATGGTGATGATGGCGGTGGCGGCGATCGCGTCGGCTGCCCCATCGCTCTGTTTGGTGGATCCTGACATAGGTTGCGCTCCAGCTGGTTCGTGGTTACCGGCAACTCCGGCTCTCAACGACCGCGATTATAGCAGGAAAGGCCCCACTGCCAACGCACCTCCGCGCGAAAATCAGGTGCCCGCCGGCTCGCCGGGGTAATTGCAGCTCGCGTTCTAAACTTATAAACAATCAGCATAATTCAGCGCGGCGCTTTCTGGTAAGGTAGCGCCTCGCAGATTTGCCGACAGGTGACAGGACCTTTCGATGTACATTTACGACCAGTACGACCAGCGCATCGTCGACGAGCGAGTCGCGCAATTCAGGGACCAGACCCGGCGCTACCTTGCCGGGGAACTGAGCGACGCAGAGTTCCTGCCGCTGCGCCTGCAGAACGGGCTCTACGTACAACGGCTGGCGCCCATGCTGCGCATCGCCGTACCCTACGGGCTGCTAAGCAGCAAGCAGGTGCGCAAGCTGGCACACATTACACGCCACTATGACAAGGGCTACGCGCATGTCAGCACCCGCCAGAACATCCAGCTGAACTGGCCGTTGCTGGAGGAAGTGCCGGACATTCTCGCCGAGCTTGCCAGCGTGCAGATGCACGCCATACAGACCAGCGGTAATTGTATTCGCAATACCACGACCGACCAGTTCGCGGGGGTAGCCGCCGACGAACGCGAAGATCCCCGCCCCTGGTGTGAAATCATTCGCCAGTGGTCAACCCTGCATCCCGAGTTCGCCTTTCTGCCGCGCAAGTTCAAGATTGCAGTCTGCGCCAGTGAGGAGGATCGAGCCGCCATTCACGCGCACGATATCGGCGTGGAATTGCTGCCCAATGCTGCGGGCGAGCTGGGTTTCAAAGTTCTCGTCGGCGGTGGTCTGGGCCGGACGCCGGTAATGGGTTCGGTGATTTGCGAGTGGCTGGAGAAGCGTCACCTGCTGACCTATCTCGAGTCCATACTCCGTGTCTACAACCAGCACGGTCGGCGCGACAACAAGTACAAGGCCCGCATCAAGATTCTGGTCAAGGCAATGGGGATCGACGCGTTTCGCGACGCGGTGGAGGCCGAATGGGCCCTGCTCAAGGACGGTCCCAGCACGCTGACCGAATGCGAGATAACCCGTGCCCAGTCGTTTTTTACCAGCCCGGCGTATGCCGCGCTGGACGGCAGGTCCTCGCAGGAGGCGTTGGCGGCACGGGCGGCAACAGATCCGATATTCGGCAACTGGCTGGCCCGTAACACCCGCGCGCACCGGGTGCCCGGCTATCGGGCGGTCACCATATCCCTCAAGGCAACCGGCATTGCGCCCGGCGATGTCACCGACCGTCAGCTGGAACTGCTGGCCGACCTCGCAGATCGCTACAGCTTTGGCGAGCTGCGCACAACGCATCAGCAGAACATGGTGCTTGCTGATGTAGAGGAAGCCGCCTTGTACGAGCTGTGGCAGCACCTGCAGAAAGCGGGCCTGGCCACGGCCAACATCGGCTACATCACCGACCTCATCTGCTGTCCCGGAGGCGACTATTGCTCTCTGGCAAACGCCAAATCGATTCCCGTGGCCGAGGCGATCCAGGCGCGCTTCGAGGATCTCGACTACCTGTATGACCTGGGGCCTGTCGAGCTCAACATCAGCGGCTGCATGAACGCCTGCGGCCATCACCACATTGGTCACATCGGTATTCTGGGTGTGGACAAGAAGGGTGCGGAATTCTACCAGGTGAGCCTCGGTGGCAGTCAGTCCAAGGATGCCGCTATTGGCAAGATTCTGGGGCCCTCCTTCAGCCAGGAAGCGGTTCCCGATGTGGTGGAAAACCTGCTGGGCACCTTCGTCAGCCTGCGTGAAGGCGAAGAAACCTTCCTGCAAACCTACAACCGGGTCGGGATTGAACCTTTCAAGGAGCGCGTTTATGCCAAAGCTGATTAAGAACGACGCCGTCAGCAGCGATAGCTGGCAGCGCGCCCTGCCCGACAGCGATCAGCTCGCCAAAGACCATTTCCCCACCCTGGCCCAATGGCAAGCGGCGACAGAAACGCTCCCCACCGTGCAGCTGCAGCCGGGTGACGAGGTCGTCACGCTTGTGGAGGCGCTGGATACGCTCGAACTCATTGCCGTAGATTTTCCGGTGTTTACCGATGGCCGCGGCTTTTCCTACGCGCGTGAGCTGCGACAGCGTGGCTATCGCGGCGAACTGCGCGCGACCGGCGAGTTCATGCCCGACCAGGTCCACTACCTGCGTCGCTGCGGTTTTGATGCTTTCCAGCCTGCAGACGCCTCTCGTATCGAGGAATACCTGCGCCAGTTGCGCGTGTTCTCGGAACATTATCAGGCGAGCGTCGACGAGCCCCTGCCCCTGTTCCGCCGCCGCGACAGCGAGAGCCAGCTCGCCTAGAGCATGCTCTCGGGTACGACAAGAGAAAGCGTACCGACGACAAATCGCTGCCACCAGGTGGTGCGCGGCTCCTGCGCCAGCGGTTCACTCCCTGGCGCTGCCGGGTCAAGCCAGCGCAAGTCGCCCTCCCCGTTCAGCGCCACGGCGTAGGCACTTTTGCTGACCACCTGCTCAAAGCCTGCGCGCATCTGCGACGCCAGCTCGTTGTTGTCGATAATGATGCCCATCTCGGTGTTCAGCGCCACGGAGCGCGGATCGAGGTTAAAAGAGCCGACGAAAACATGCCGCGCATCAGCGCCCAGGGTCTTGGCATGCAGGCTCGCCGCAGAAGAGCCGGTCCAGCGCTTGTTCCGTTGCAGCTCCCCGGGCTCGGGCTTGAATTCGTAGAGCTCCACTCCGGCGCGCAGCAAATCCTTGCGATAGCGCATGTACCCCGCGTGCACCAGGCCAACATCGTTGGCGGCCAGGGAATTGGTGAGGATCCGCACGTGTACGCCGCGCCGTTCGAGGCCGGCGAGGAACTCCACCAGCCTGTCGCCGGGCACGAAGTACGGCGATACTATCAACACTTCGCGCTCCGCATTCTGCAACATGGGCAGCAGTTGCGGTGCAAGATGCGTCTCCGCGGTCACCTCACGGTTGCGGGGTTTGTCGGGAGCATCGAAAATCACATCGGCGCTGCCCCAGGCGAATGTGAGTTGATCCAGCTGCATCTGCTCAAGCCAGCTAGAGTCCTTGATGGCCTGTACGTAGTCCGATGCGAAGGCCGAGCGGGCAACCGCCTCGAATTGACTGCGCGCCGCGGACAGGCGCTCCACTGTGACATCGCCAGCGCGCGCGAAAGCCGCCATGGGCACCGCGGCATCGCTGTTCCAGTACTGGTCGAACATGGATGACACCGCGTTCACAACCGGGCCCACCGCCAGCACGTCCAGGTCCGAGAAAGCCGTGTGCGCGAGACCGTTGAAATATTCATTGCCGATGTTGCGCCCGCCCACCACAGCCAGCAGGTTGTCTGCGGTCAGTGATTTGTTGTGCATGCGGTGGTTCAGGCGGCTGAGATCGGAGGCAAAACCCAGCCCACGATTGCCGCGATAGGCAAAAGGGTTGTACAGCCGAACCGAAATGTTCGGGTGGGCATCGAACTGGCTGAGGAAGGTATCCTTGCCGGCAGTATCCAGGTCATCCAGCAGCAGCCTGACCCGCACGCCGCGGTCAGCCGCCTGCAGCAGCTCATGGGCCAGCAGCTGGCCACTGGTGTCCGCGTGCCAGATGTAATACTGCACATCGAGGCTGCGCTCGGCAGCCCGTATAAGCCCCACGCGAGCGACGAAAGCGCGCATGCCCTCGGCCAGTGGCACGAACCCGGAGAGCCCTGGTGCATCGACGGGATACCATTGCTCCATCTGCCGTGCCAGGGCCGTGTTTTCCGTATCGGCTATGACATGCGTAACGGGTTTGGCGTAACTGTCAGGGTTTGGCAGACCCGCACAGGCGGTGACCAGCGTCGCCATGACCAGCAGTGCCGCCGACTGCCAGTGGGAGACGCAGCCGCCCAATGGACAAGTTTGCGGCCAAAACAGGCGGTGGGACATCGCAGGGCGCTCCAGAGGCAAACGCGTCGCCTTTGATTGTAGCGGCATGCTGGGGCTGTGCAAACGGGGCTTGCGCGAGACCATCGCCCATGAGCCCCGAAGGAGCAGACGACAGCTCAGGACAGACGCTGCTGGAAATCCTCGTAATCGAACCGCCGCACGATCTCCAGTGCATCTGTCTCCGAATTCCACAGGGCGATGGCGGGCAGGCGGGTACCGTTGAAGGTAGAGGTTTTCACCATGGTGTAGTGCGCCATGTCCTTGAAAACCACGCGCTGGCCGACCTGCAAGGGCTGCGGGAAGCTGTAGTCGCCGATCACGTCACCAGCAAGACAGGTAAGGCCGCCGAGGCGATAGGTGTGGGGTAATACCCCCGGCGCATCCGCATCCATGACCTCGGCGCGATAGGGCATCTCCAGCGTGTCGGGCATGTGGCAGGTCGCCGAGCAATCCAGAATCGCCTGGTCGAGCGCGTTCCACGTGAGGTCCAGCACTTCGCTGACCAGTACCCCACTACCGATCGCCACCGCCTCGCCGGGCTCCAGATAGACCTGAACCTGGCGGCGCGCCGCAAAATCGCGAATGCAGGCTATCAGTTCATCCACCTGGTAGTCCGGGCGGGTGATGTGGTGCCCACCCCCAAAGTTCACCCACTCCATGCGCGGCAGCAGGTCGCCGAATTTCTCCTCGACCGCTGCCAGGGTGCGGGCCAGTGGCGGAAAGTCGTGCTCGCACAACGTGTGGAAGTGCAGGCCACTGATGCCCTCAAGGCTGTCGACATCCAGTTGCGAACGCAGGATGCCGAGTCGCGAACCTGGCGCACAGGGGTCATAGATGGGTACATCGCCCTCGGAGTGTTCAGGATTGATGCGCAGGCCGAAGCGCAGCTCGGGCCGACGCTGTTGAGCAGCCAGGCACAGCGGCCTGAAACGCCGCCATTGGGCACAGCTATTGAACACCACGTGATGTGCGATTTCCAGAATCTGCTGCAGGTCAGCCTCATGGTAGCCAGCGCCAAAAACGTGCACTTCCCCACCGTAGTGCTCGTGCCCGAGGCGCGCCTCATGCAGGCCACTGGCACAGCTGCCACTGAGATAGCGTGTAGTCAGTGCGCCCAGGCGCCAGCAGGAAAACGCTTTCAGCGCTGCCAGCACCTTGGCACCACTGGCATCCGCCACGTGCCGCAAAATCCGGAGATTGCGCTCAATGGCGACTTCGTCAACAACGTAGCACGGGGACGGGAGCCGCGCGAGATCCAGCTTGCTGAAATCGGTGAACTGCAGAATCTGCATGCTACAGGTCCCGGCCTTGCACCACGTCCAGTTGGAAGCCGGGGTCAAGCTCAACCACCTGCCAGGGCAGACCGTACAGATTCATGTCCGACATGAAGGGGTCCGGGTCACGCTGCTCAACGTTCCAGACGCCCGGCTCGCGCCAGTGCCCCTCGAGAATCATCTTCGCACCGATAACCGCAGGCACACCGGTGGTGTAGGAAATAGCCTGTGACTGCACCTCACGGTAGCAGGCTTCGTGGTCACAGATGTTGTACAGGTACATCACCCGTTCCTTGCCATCTTTGACGCCGCGCACGACGCAGCCGATGCAGGTCTTGCCCTTGGTACGCGGCCCCAGGGTGGAGGGGTCCGGCAGCAAGGAGGCCAGAAACTGGATGGGTACAATCTGCTGTCCCTGGAACTCGACCGGCTGTATCCCCGTCATGCCGACATTTTCCAGAACTTCCAGGTGCTTCAGGTAGTTCTCCGAGAAGCTCATCCAGAACTGGGCCCGTTTCAAGGACGGAAAATGCTTGCTCAGCGACTCCAGCTCTTCGTGGTACATGCGGTAGATGTTGTAGCTGCCCACCGCATCCGGACACTCGAAACGTGCCTGCTTGGACATGGCAGGCGTGGCGACAAAGCGCCCGTTCTCCCAGTGCCGACACTCCGCGCTGACCTCGCGGATGTTGATTTCCGGGTTAAAATTCGTCGCGAAGGGGTAGCCGTGATCGCCGCCGTTGACGTCGATGATGTCGAGTTCATGTATCTCGTCAAAATAATGTTTGGCGAGATAGGCGGTGAAAATGTTGGTTGCACCGGGATCAAAGCCGCTGCCCAATATCGCCGTCAAGCCCGCCTCGCGGAAACGATCCTGATAGGCCCACTGCCAGTGATATTCGAACTTGGCCGTATCCGGCGGCTCGTAGTTTGCGGTATCGAGGTAGTGCACTCCTGCAGCAAGGCAGGC
>Ga0181372_1000200_pt1 | contig 15183 bp, 18 predicted proteins | sample LowvirmetaG_5_FD_130161 | JGI IMG/M metagenome (GOLD analysis project Ga0181372, IMG submission 130161) | Marine viral communities from the Subarctic Pacific Ocean - Lowphox_08 viral metaG | ecosystem: Environmental > Aquatic > Marine > Oceanic | place: Subarctic Pacific Ocean | collected...
CGCGGGTTTAAAGAAAGAAGCTCGCAATTGGCCAACAAACATTTACGGTGAACCAATTAAAACCGCGCCATCCTCGCTTAATATGGACTTATTGCTTAGGGGCATCGCTGAAAATTATTCAGGCGCTTTTTATGAAACAAACGGGATGGATGTGGTCGTTTGGTTTGAACCAATCGAAGTTTATGAAATGAGTGATGTTGATATACAGATTACACAATAAAGGAGAACAATGAAAGTCGGTGATTTAGTTTGGAATTGTCATAACGGCTGTATCCGTTTTGGAACTGTTACAAAAAAGAGAAAAAAAGATAGGTGGGGATATTTCACAGTTGATTGGCATGCCGATGAGGCCCACAAACAAGATGTAGAATGGCGCAAAAAACTCACAGGCATTGATCATGATTTAAAAGAATATCGCGCAGACATGTTAAAAAACATCGAGCAAGATCGCCTGGTACGGGTGTTGAAAGAACATGCAGGCGAGAGAGCTGATGAAAAAAATTGAACTTTATGAAGATAATATTGGCTTTGTTGAGTATGTTTCCCATATGGGTAGTGACGTTACAATTGTTAATTCCGCTCGTGTCAGTTTCGGCAAGCATGTTACTGATCTTGACAAGCGTGATAAGAAGCTGATTAAATATTTAATTAAGCACAAACACACTTCAACACTAGAACATAATGTAGTTACTTTTAGATTTAAAGTGCCTTTATTTATTCGTTCGCAACATCATCGACACAGGACTTGGAGTTATAATGAGATTTCACGAAGATACACTGATTTTAATTTAGAGTTTTATGAACCGAAACAGTTTAGGAAACAAAGTGAATCTAATCGGCAAGCGAGTGTTGATGAGTGGTTTGATCCTGAATATGAAATGGCGGATCATCCATTGTGTGCTTCTGATTTGTTAAAACAACATCACGATGCTTCGCTTTATGTTTATAACAAACTTTTAGAATTGGGCGTTTGTAGAGAGCAGGCAAGAGGAGCATTACCACAAAATCTATATACAGAATATTATGGCACGTGCAATCTCAATAACCTATTTAAATTCATAGGTTTGCGCATGCATGAGGGCGCTCAATGGGAAATACAACAAGTTGCTAAGGCTTGTTTAGAGATTGTAGAGGATTTATTTCCAGAAACAATAAAAGCATACATGGAAGTCATGAAGGAGAATGAAACAAATGTTTAATTATGTATTAAGGAAAGGCGATAAAGGCCAAGAGGTTGCGAGACTCCAATCAAAAATTGGAGCAAAGGCTGATGGTGATTACGGTTCAAAAACGGAAAAAGCAGTAAAAGAATATCAGCAAAATAGTGGATTATCGGTAGATGGCGCTGCTGGTCCACAGACTCTAAGCTTGTTAGGCATTAAGGTATATTCAGGGGTTGATCTTTCAAGCCATAACGGCGTAGTAGACTTTAAAGAAATGGCAAAAGCTGGTGTTAAATATGCTTGGATTAAAGTCTCCGAAGGGACAACTCATGTTAATCCTGGCTATCAAAAGAAGTTTGACGACGCGAGAGACGCCGGCATAATTGTTGGTGCTTATCATTTTGGCCGGCCAGACACGTATTACAAAGACAAAAAGGACTGGGAGAAAGAAGCAGATAACTTTTTGAAACAATTAGATAAGGCTGGATTAGAGTGTAACGATCTTGTTCCTGTTCTTGATGTTGAAAATGGTATGAAGACGGATGATAATTATAATTGCAAGTGGTATTTAAATTGGCTTGAAAAAGTTGGCAATGAAACAAACACCAAGCCACTTGTTTATTCTGCACGCTGGGCTTGGCAGCTTTATATCATGAAAGCAGAACAAGAACTGCAGCAAAAGGTTGCGTCTTATCCGCTTTGGCTGGCAAGTTATAATTCTGGGGTTGAGCCAAAACGCAAGACAAAGCTTTGGGATCACTGGGATGTTTGGCAATGGACTGGTTCAGGCGATGTTCCGGGGGTTAAGGGTCGTTGCGACATAAATTGGATGGCTGGTGGCCAATTAGAAAAATTAAGAGTACCAAGCCCGAATATTCCCTAAGACATGAGATATTGCCGTTTTAGTTATGATAAAGTTGTCATTGGTGGTAATTTAAATGCCTTTTTGTATAGCTATAACCATGGTTTGCCTTTAATAATCAACAAGCTTGACTCTCCTCCTTTTTTTGAGGTTGAAAAGAAAAAGCTTTGGAATGAATTATACTTTTTATTGTCTTTAGCTGGGTTAAATGTTTTGGGAGATAAAACAGACACTATTCGAATTGATGAAAACGAATTAACAGTATCAACAAAAGACTTTAAGGTTGTAAAAATAAAGTTTACTGAATTAATAGTTTTTGATGACAGTTCTCTTTTTGGCCTTCCGATACCACAAAAAGAAGAAAACAGGTTCATAGTTTTGGATTGGATGGTCGCAAAATCATGCGTGCCACACGATAAAGTACGCATATCAACAAGAAGCGATTTTGTTAAGAATATTTATTTTTATCCAACGGATCGAGTAGATGGCAATCATGCCAAAATAAAGGATTTGGTAGCGGTTTCATATTTAACAATGGAACAACTACAAGATTTTAACTATTCGGATACATATGTCAGATTTAAAACAACAAAGCTGTTGAAAAAAAATGGTTTGACTGGTAGAAAAAATGGCTTTCACAATGGGAAACAAATAACTTATACATTAGGACTTGAAGTAAAAAAAAGAGAAACAATGAGAATGGGAATGAATTTATACGAAGACACTGACAACTTAATCTTTAAATATAAGGACGTCCTGCCATTTAAGAGTTCTCTTTCAAAATGCGTGAACAAGCTTAATAATACATTAAACGTTTTATAATGGAAAAAGGTTCACAAAATTTACATTCTTTTCATTTAGCTGGAATAGTTCCGGTCGCCGGCCAAAAATTAGACTTTGATTTCCCATGGCACGATTGTTTACAACCCATAGGAAAAAACTATTTGGCAGTAGAAAGAGCAGTTTTGGAATGTGCATATGCCGGCTGTGAAACAATATGGATCATCTGCCATGATGATATGCAGCCTTTAATCAAATATCGCTTGGGGGAATATGTTTTAGACCCAGTTTACTTGCAAAGAAAAAGATTCAGCTCTAAAGGAGAGAGACAAGAAATACCATTGTATTATGTCCCAATCCATCCCAAAGATAGAGATAAACGAGATTGTTTAGGTTGGAGTGTTCTATATGGTGCATTAACTGCATATTGGCTGAGCAAAACAATTAGCAAATGGGTTGTTCCAGACAGGTTTTATGCAGCTTTTCCATATGGCGCGTACGATCCTAAACTCCTTCAACCTTTTCGGAAACAGATTTCCAGTAGGTCGCCTTTTTATGTTTCTTGGGGCGGTAAAAGTGTCAAGGACAATGAATATTTAGGCTTTACTTTCGATGGAGAAGACTTTATAGAATGTCGACAATTCTTGAGAAAAGAGGGCACAGGAGAATTCTTTGGATATGACACTGGTAGAATACCCATTGAAGAAAGATGGTCTGCAAGGTATTTTGAGCTTGACAAAGTGTTCAAACATGTTAATATAGAGGATGCAAATGTACTGGACATTCCATGGTATTACAATATTAGCAATTGGGATGGTCTTCGTACTTTTTTTGGTTCTGAAGAGTGTAAAACACTTGACAAACCATATGAGATAGGATATCATAGGTTGAGTAGGATTGGGGTGGATGATGAGTGAAAACAAAATACCTTTCGTTGGATTACACGCGCACAGCGTTGCTGGATCGCCTTTTGATGGCTTAGGATATCCTCAAGAACATATGGATTTTGCATATGAAAATGGCTCTGATGCACTAGCCTTGACAGACCATGGCAATATGAATGGCATGGCTTATCAAGTTTTACATGCCAAACAAATGAAACGAGAAGGCAAAGACTTTAAACCAATTTTTGGCGTTGAAGCATATTTTTTGCCCAGCCTAGAAGAGTGGCGAAAAGAACGCGACAAAGCAAAAGCTGATAAAAAGAACAAGATCAAAGATGACGCTCAAACTGGCACAACTATTGAGGACGAAGCATCGTCAAAAAAGGCGCTTAAAAACATTCTCAACCGGCGCCGACATCTTATTCTATTAGCTCAAAATCAAACTGGATTAAGCAATATTTTTGAGCTAGTGTCTAAGTCTTTCTCTAGAGAAAACTTTTATAGATTTCCTAGAATTGATTATAATTTACTTAAAAAGCACAACGAAGGAGTAATCGCTGCGAGCGCATGTCTGGGCGGCGTATATGCTGGTAATTATTGGGAAAACAAAGAGAATGGAGAAGATGCAGTCATCGATGCCATGCGAAAAACTACCTACAAAATGTTGGAGATTTTTGGAGAAAGGTGGTATGGGGAACTTCAATGGAATGATATTCCAGACCAACACAGACTAAATAAGTATATTATCCAACTTCATCATGAATTTGGGATCCCGTTGATATCAACCGCAGACAGTCATTATCCCAATCCAGACGCCTGGAAGGACAGAGAACTATATAGAAAGCTCGGATGGCTTGGTAAAGGAACTTTGCCTAGTTGGGCAACATCCGAGCTTCCAGCGGGTGTTGAAGAGATTGGCTACGAATTGTATCCTAAAAACGGCAATCAGATGTGGGAGTCTTATAAACATTATTCTGAGAAGTGCGGTGTAAAATATGATGATGATTTGGTCAGGCAATCCATCGAAGAAACACACAACATTGCTCATAAAAAAATTGAGAATTTCACGCCAGACAACGAAGTGCGTTTGCCAAGCTTTGTTGTTCCGGCCGGAATGACAGCGACACAAGCTTTAACTAGAATTTGTATTGATCAACTTAGATTTAAAAATTTACACAATGATAAAGAATATATTTCACGACTAAAAGAAGAACTAGAAGTTATTGACGACAGAGGGTTTAGTAAATATTTTCTTACAATGAATGCTATAGCAACGAAGGCAAATGAAATTCAATTAACTGGTCCAGGACGCGGCTCAGCCGCCGGATCCTTGGTTGCGTATGTTCTTGGTATTACACAAGTTAATCCTATTAAGTATAATTTGCTTTTTTCAAGGTTCCTTCGCAGGGACGCTAAAGATTATCCTGATATCGATTATGATGTTTCGGATCCAATGGAATTGAAAGAAATTTTGATAGACGAATGGGGACACAACACCGTTGTGCCAATTTCAAACTTTAATACTTTGCAGCTTCGCTCATTGGTTAAAGACATTTCAAAACTTTATGGAATTCCTTTCACCGAGGTCAATGTAGTTACATCAACAATGCTTAGGGAAGCAACTCCTTTGGCGAAAAAGAAACATGGAATTAAAGCCGGCGTATATACGCCAACTTTTGAAGAAGTGATGGAGTTTTCAGATTCATTGAAAAGGTTTCTTAATAAATATCCGCAAGTTGCTAATCATATTAATGTTTTGTACGGACAAACTCGTTCCGTGTCTAGACACGCAGGAGGTGTTGTTGTGGGCGAAAACTTAAACAGACACATGCCACTCATAAATAGCGGCGGAATAACACAAACTCCGTGGTCTGAAGGGCAAAACGTTCGACACCTTGAAACAATGGGTTTTATTAAGTTTGATATTCTCGGGCTCTCGACCTTAAAGATGATTGAGGGAGCAATTGCGCACATTTTAAAGCGGCATCAAGGTATTGCCAACCCGACGTTTGAAGAGGTTCAAGATTACTACAATGAAAATATTCACCCTGACAAAATCAACTTAAACGATCAAAAGGTCTATGAGAATATATTTCACGAGGGCAAGTGGGCTGGGGTATTTCAGTTTACAGAAGCCGGCGCACAAAAGTTTTGTGTAAAAGCAAAACCAAAGAACATCATCAACATCGCAGCAATTACAGCGATTTATAGACCTGGGCCGCTAAGTGCAAATGTACATGAAAGTTATGTTGAGGCTAAAGAAAACCCAGACAAAATTAAGTATGGTAATACAGTTGTAAAAGAAATAACAAAAGAAACGTATGGTTTTCTGATCTTCCAAGAACAAATCGCACTGCTAGCTCATAAACTGGGCAAAAACATTAGCTTGGATGAGGGCAACACGCTTCGCAAACTTTTTACCAAAAAGGGAACTGGAAAGACGGCGACACAAAAAGCTAAAATAAAACTTAAGTTTGTTCAAGGATGCATCGAAAAAGGACTATCAGAAGATTGGGCAGAGAAGATGTGGCAAAAGTTTGAGTTTTTCTCAGGCTACGGTTTTAATAAATCTCATGCCGTGTCTTATTCAATTATCTCATATCAGTGCGCGTGGTTGTTTAATTATTACCCAACAGAGTGGATGGCAGCTTTTCTAGATAAAGAACCAGAGAGCAGGAAAGAAAAAGCCATCAATCTAGCGAGGAAGTTTGGCTTTGCTATTCAGCCGATTAATATTAACGCCTCTGGAAAAGTTTGGGAGATTGCTGAAGATAATAAAACACTCATTCAACCTTTGACATCGTTGAAAGGCTTAGGAGATAAGGCAATTGAACAAATAATCAACAATCGGCCTTTTAACAGCATGGAAGAACTTTTGTTTAGTGAAAAAGTAATTTATTCTAAGTTAAACAAAAAAGCGCTTGATGTATTGGCGCGCGGCGGCGCTCTTAATGATTTAGTTGATAAGAGGTTTTCAGGACTCAAACACTTTTGGTCTGCGACCGTTGTTGATAGACCGAAAAATCTTAAAAAGTTTCATGAGAATATTGAACTTTATAAACCAGAAGGCGACTTTTCTAATGAAGAAACAATAGATAATCTGGTATCATTAACTGGAGTCTTTCCAATGGAACTGCTTCTAACTGATAATGTATTAGAACAGTTGGAAGAAAATTGCATCCCTCCTCTGGGCGAATGGGATGACGATTTAGGAGTCGCATGGTTTGTACCGAGAGAAGTGATAACTAAAAAGACCAAAAACGGGAACTCATATTGGATTGTAAAAGTGATTGACGAGACATCAACAATCAACAGTATTAAGTGCTGGGGAGTAAATCCGAAAAAGGACAAGATACACATAAATCACCCCTATATTGGATGGTTAGATTACAATAAAACTTGGGGATTTAGTACAAGATCGATTAAACACAATTTTATGCTTTTAGAAAAATAAGGAGAAATTCATGGAATATAAAAATGTAACACCGATTGAAAGTCGGAACAACAAAACAGGCTTTAAAGGTGTTAAAGTAAATGCTGATTGTAAACAACCGTACATCGCTGTATACGGCAGAAATGTACTTGGTCGTTTCGATACAGCTTATGAAGCTGGGCAAGCATATACCTGGGAGACAAAGAACAAACAACCGAGCGAACAACAGCAATTTAATTTTAATCGAATTGTTGATGTCGATGCTACTGAACTCATTGAAGAAGGGTTTTTAACACTCTTAAAAGAAAATCAAGAGATAAACTTTTCTACGCGAGAAATAATTGATGAGGTTTTTGATCTTAAACCGTCTCAAAGACGCAAAATGTTAAAAGAAACAAATAGAATTTCTTTTCACAATAAGGAATATTCTTATGGCACGATAGACGCATTGTTCAAGCGATGGGCAACGCAATATTCTGGCGTTCATTTAAATAAAAATGTAGGCATGAACTACTATTACTGGCATGAAACAAATGAAGATCGCGCACTTAAGCTTGTTTGTAGCGAATATGGAGAGTTTAACTCAACACCGTCTAATTTTGAAGAATTAGACAACTGCATAAAGGTTTATTATGCTGATGGAGATTTTGGTTTCAAGGTTTCTTTAAAGGAAAATAGAGTTATCGGATTTAAGGTTGGGCTCAAGTCTTTTAATTGGGAGGCATAAATGAATCTTAGGGTGTGTAGAATACGATCTGAAGCACAGCTGCCAACAAGGGCATATGAATCTGATGCTGGGATGGATATATATTATTGTCCTAATGACAAGGTGTTGCCTCCGTTAATGGTGGAAGAGGGAATTCCTATCTCACCCAGACAATCAGTTTTAATGTCAACTGGTATCAAAGTGGAAGTTCCTAGTGGCCACATGCTTGAAATAAAAAATAAATCAGGTATAGCGTCAAAGAGACAATTAATTGTTGGTGCATGTGTTGTAGATCCGGGTTACAATGGCGAACTGTTTGTTAATTTACAAAATATAGGGTTAACTACACAACATATCCAACCTGGAGATAAAATTGCACAAGCTGTTTTGGTACCTGTTGTACACTGTGGAATAGAAGAAGTACAAGAAGATACTTTAAATATCAACACACAAAGAGGCGAAGGCGGATTTGGCTCTACGGGAAATAGATAATGAGTTCTTTTACAAGAAAAATGAAAAGACAAAAGAAGAAAGATACCGAAAAGGCGATGGCAACCAAAGTTGCACTATTTGGAAAACTTCCTGATAAGTGCTTGACATGTGAAGAACCATTTGATAAAACTAATAAGGAGATGGTTACAACATGGAGTGTCGTGGTACGCGAAAAAGAAGATGTAGTTCGCTTGTATTGTCCGACATGTTGGGAAAAAGCCCTTCAAATTATTGAAGATTTCAAGAAACATGTAGAGGAAAGGAATGAGTGAAGATCATATAAACCACCCAAAGCATTATAATATTAATTGGAAAGGTGAACAGGCCATTGAAACATATAAATATATTCGCTCTTGGAAAATGGATTATCCAGAAAGCAATATTATTAAGTATGTACAGAGACATCCCTATAAAGGACAGTCTCTTAAAGATTTAAAAAAGGCGCGCTGGTATTTAAATGAGCTTATTGAGGAGGTGGAAAATGAAAGAAGCGCTAACCTATGACGATGTACTATTAATACCGCAGTATTCTGACATTAAAAGTAGAAAAGAGGTTGATATTGGAAACAATTTAGATGACAATATTAATTTAAGTCTACCAATTATTTCTTCGCCAATGGACACTGTAACTGAATGTACTATGGCAAAACATATGGCATTAAATGGTGGCTTAGGTATAATTCATCGTTATAACACTATTAAGGAACAAGTCGCAATTGTAAGAAAACTTCGTGAAGAAATTAAAGATAAAAAAGTTGCTGCCGCTATTGGTGTTACTGGAGATTATTTAAAGCGCGCCCTTAATTTGTTTGATGCGAGTGTAAATGTTCTTTGTATTGACGTCGCGCACGGACATCATTTATTGATGGAAAGAGCTATTAAGTCGATTAGAGATGAAATTGGAAACTCAGTGCATATTATGGCTGGCAATGTTGCAACAAGGAAAGGCTTTGAAGATCTATCAGATTGGGGCGCAGATAGTATCAGATGTAATATTGGCGGCGGCTCTATTTGCTCAACGAGAATTCAAACAGGCCATGGCATGCCGGGATTTCAAACTATTTTAGACTGTTCATATTCGGACAAAGACACAGCGATGATTATTGCTGACGGAGGTATTAGGTCCAGCGGCGATATTGTTAAAGCTTTGGCTGCTGGAGCAGATTTTGTTATGCTAGGATCTATGTTAGCTGGAACAGAAGAATCGCCTGGAAAAAAGATGTACACTCTTGGTGGTATTAGAAAAGAATATCGCGGCATGGCCAGTAAAGATGCGCAAATGGACTGGAAGGGCCAATACAGTTCTGATGAAGGCATATGTACTTCAGTTAATTATAAAGGCCCAGTTGGTTCTATTCTTAAAGATTTGCGCAAAGGCATTGTTTCGGGTTTATCATATTCAGGTGCCAGGACGATTAGAGAATTACAAGCAAAAGCGCAGTTTATTCGTCAAACTAGCGCCGGCTTATCAGAAAGTCATACACATATTTTAAGGACGAAATAAGTTGCCAGATTATGGAAACACAGTAAAGCAAATTTGTTTTGATAGTTTGGATAAAATACATGCAGATTTAAAAATACGATTGCATTATGATGACATCAAAATAAGAGAATTCTTTAATGAAGTTGTAATTGCTTACATAGAAAAGAACGAACACATCATGAGCTTTGTTGGAGAGCTTAAAGATAAAAAGCAGATATCTAAGAAGAAGAGAAAAAAGATTAGTCGCTCAAACACAAAAGCAGAAGATGTTAAAAGAAAATTTGGCTTAGATAAATCTGAGATTGAAAGTATATTTGATATAATAGAAAAGGAGTGGGGCGTATGAATAATTGTGCAAAGGAATGCATATCAGAAAATAAACAGTGTGATAGGACGGGTTGTCGCTTGTGGGTTGATTACAAAAAGGATTTAAACTGTACGTTGATCACTGTGCGCAACAACAAAGGTCCGATGAGTTTAGAAGAAACCGCAAAACGTTTTGACCTTAGTATTGTGAGAATTAAACAAATACAAGACAAAGCCGTACAAAAATTGAAGAAAAATACTCCATTCTTGAAATGAAAGACTATTTAATATAGAAAAGCCTATTTTTAAGGAGAGGTATAATGAGTAACAAGAACAAGCAACTTTTAAACGAATCAACGGTTCGCCGCTTTATGGGCCTTGCAGGTATTGGCGCGCTGACTGATAAGTTTGTTGGTGACAAGCAAATTAATGAAGAAGTTGAAGAACTAGAAGAGCAGCCTCTTCCTGATGCTGAGCCTGAATTAGACGCTGGACCGCCTCTTCCTGGTGAAATGGCCGAACCTGGACCAGACGCCGGATTGCCACCTGAAGAGCTTGGCCTAGAAGATGAAGAGTCCGTAGAAGATGAAGAGTCCGTAGAAGATGTCGATTTAAGTCAAGAAGAAGCTGATGTGCTTATTAGCCTTGGCAAAAAGCTAGAAGCAGAAATGGGTGGTGAAGAAGAAGGCCTAGAAGGTGAAGAGGGCCTAGAAGACCTAGGAGGCGAATTGCCACCTGCTCCTGGACCTGAAGCCGGATTACCACCTGCTCCTGGGCCTGAAGAACTGGCCGAGTCACTTATCCAGGAACTCACTGCGCGCGTTTCTAAACGAGTTAAGAAAGAATATGTTGTTAACGAAGTAATGAAACGAGTTGCAACACGTTTGCAGAGGGCGTCTAAGCCTCGCAGAAAGAGACGAAAGAGATAATACGCTCTACAAAAAAACAGTTGACAAAACAGTTACATTCTGATAGAATTTAAGCAGGCAGTAAAATAACAAAGACTAGGAGTTTTTATGTATGAACTACTGTGGTTCGTTGGTGGCGCCTTGACGTATCAACTATTAGCCAAAATGCTTAAAATTGTACAAGTTTACATGTTTTTCCAAGAAATCCACATACATATGTTGATGATGCTTAAAGCGGTTGCGCAGGATTTAGATACTGTAATGGATCTAAAAGCAACAGCGATGGAAGAATTGGATCTTGAAGAAGATCAGGCTGAGCTATTGAAAAAAACAGACAGACAAATTATTGACACATGGAGAGCAACAGCCGTGTTTAAGTTGCAAAAATTTGTTCCAGGCTTGTTTAAGACGGCCGTTGAATACGATAATTGGGACGAGATGAAAGAGTATCTAGCCGATGTATTGAAAAATGAAAGAAGACAATAAAAGGGCTTTCCTAAATTGGTTGAAAGAAGAAGGAGTTGTTTTCTCAAAGGGCAATCTTATTTCTGCTGAAAAAGCATTTTTTGCAAATTCTGTTTTTCATTGGTATACAGAAGAAGCTAAAAAAGGTACCATGAAAAAACCTCAAATTGAGAATTGCATTTGGATTTTACGAAAGTTTTTAAAAGGAAAACTTGACCTTTGCTGGGATGATGGTATAATTAAGGTACGAGAAGTTCATTTAACCAAAGGAGTAAACAATGCAAGCAGTAGCATGGAGAACACAGACGGAGAACAAAAAGGAGTTTAGTTACAGGCTTCAAGTTGAGGGAATAAAAGGCATAAGAGCAAAAAACCGCGTCCTTAAATCTGTTGATGGTTGGAGATCTGCTGGAGAAGGTCACACAAGAAGAAAAGAATATATTTTGCTTTTCTCTCGCAACTTTAACACACTAAAATCCTGGCTTAAGTGGGCAAAGGGTTTTCCATATGAATTGGTAGAACTTAAGCTTGATGGCACACCGAAGCCCACAAAGCTCGGCATTGCTGCAAAAAAGCCGAAACCTTGAGGAAATCAATAAATGATGACGTGGCTTTTAATTAAGATAAACAAAAGGTTGTCAAAAAAATATGGCTGGCGTCCATCTTGGTTTTGGGTGAGAGATTACAACGAGAAATTAATCAAAAGGATTAAAAACCTGCAGAAAAGAAATGGCTTATTTCCAAGTGGACTGTGTGGCAAGAAGACTTATCGCCTAGCTTTACTTAAAACTTTGTTAGATATTAAGAGAAGAAAAGACTAATTATATTATGGTAGATATAAACAAACTCGTTTCAAAACATTATTTAAGCTCGGATACTTTTCTAGAAATGATTCAAGAGCAACTCTCTCAAACTAGAGAGCGCTTGCTTGAAAAAGTCGCCCCACCAGAAACAGAAGTGGGACAAGCGCGCGACATTGTACTTAAGCTTCCTATATTTAGACTCTCAGAAAAGATGTGGGGCAAAGAAGGGACGGAAGATCGCGCTATCATAGAGAACCTAATGTCTAAAATCATTGACAAAGGCGACACCTTAGCTGAAAAAGTGCGCCTTCTTAGTAACTTCATTCAAAGTCCTCCGCAAACAAATGACATATCTGAGATTTTAAGTCATATTGTTTTCCTCGACACATTAACCAACATTATGGTCCACTTCAATGCATCTGCTGCAGGTTTTACTTTTGAAGGTTTTTTGGCCGCGATGTTGGGAGGCAGACAAATCGGTGTTGCTGAAGGTGCTGGGGTGCAGGATCTTATCAATAATGACAAAATGCCAATTAGTTTGAAACTTCTCACAGGTGAAGGAGGCGAAGGAAAAGCCTCCGTTGAGGGTAGCTTTAGAGATTTGTGCGATCACTTTATTGATGCTGATGAACTTCGACAAGATCCAGAAAGTGGTCACTATCTTGGAGGTACTGCTGGTGCAGAGGGTTATATGACTTATGTTGTAGTCTTAAAATCTTTCAGAGAAAAAGAAGCAGAAAAAGCCTTAACGGGCGATAAACCACAAGTAATAAACTTTTATCAATTTGATTTTAATGCTCGTAACTTTTTGGACTCAATGCGTTCTAATCCAAATAATATGAAATTGCTTTTACTACCAGAAGATTTGGCCGACAATCCGGCAGACGATCCTGCAACAACACATGTCGATATGGATGCAGAAGATTTATTAAAAAGCTTATTTAGTGATTATAATGCTTTAATGGCAAAGGACAAGAAGAAGCTCAATAAAATTATAGCCAAGTATGACGCCAATTATGCAAAAGAACTTTTTTCTGACATGGCCACTGTAGACGTGCCCAAAAAGGATGGACGAAAAACTTTAGTTTGGGGAGAAACGGGCTTCGCACCTGGAAAGGGAATTGGAGACGCACCAGGACATCCACTTCGAAGTGATGCAAAAAGCCAATTACCATGGGAACCTCCGAAGGGCGATGAGCGTTTAAAAGCTGTTGGTGTGGTAAAACATGATGCATATTTAGACGTTGCAACTTCTATTAGAATATTAGAACAAGCACTAGCAAAAAGCCCAGAGACATTTTGGGGATATATTGCACGAACGTTAGGCTATGTTCAAGGTGCCGCAGGAACAACACAATTTCATATTGCGCGCGCCTACTATTCCAGAAAGAGTTATGACAAGGACGGCATGGGTTGGATTGGCGGAATTCCAATTGGTCGAGTAGCGGTTACGAACTTGGCACAACAGTATGTTGATGTGCTTAATCAAGAAATCTTTGACTTGTTCGAAAAAGTGGAAACTTTAACTAATCAGATTAATGGTTATTTTGTTGGAGGTCAAGGAAAAAAAGCAGGACTTGCTGCGGCACAAACAGCAGCTGAAGTTGAAGCAGGTACAAGAGAATACGTTAAGAAAGCAGAAGAAGTTTAATCTTTTAGTTAAAATATCAAGACAAAATGTTATAATATATACAAGAGGTGAGCGTGGGTAAACAATACGAATCTGATCTAGAGCTTCATGGTAAAATTCTTAAGGGTGTGAAAACACTAGCTGACAACGTTGCTTCAACATTAGGTCCGAGAGGTAGAAACGTTATCCTCTGCAAAAAAGGTCAACGACCAATAGTAACAAAAGATGGTGTAACTGTTGCGAAATTTGTAGAGTTTGATGATCCATTTGAAAATGTTGGTGCTCAAATCATTAAACAAGCGGCAGCAAAAACAAACTTAGAAGCAGGAGATGGCACAACAACATCAACTGTGTTAGCCAAAGCCATTCTCGAAAAGGCACAAAAGTATTTAACTGCTGATGCAGCTCCAATAGAATTAAAAAGAGGCATAGATAAAGCAGTCGCTAAAATTGTTGAGAACTTAGAAGAAATGTCAACCCCAATTTCCTCTGAAGAAGATGTTGCACATATTGCTACAATTTCTGCCAATGGGGACAAAACAATTGGGAAGCTCATTGCAACAGCAGTTGATTTGGCTGGCAAAGATGGCTCAATTACTATCGAAGAAGCGCGCTCTATTGAAACCAGTTTGGATGTTGTAGAAGGATTCCGCTTTGATTCTGGATACTTGGCTTCTGCCTTTATAACAGACGATAAGCGCGGCGTTGTAAAATATGAAGATCCCTTAATTTTAGTGACAGATGAAAAGATTGAAACGGTTGACGAGATGATGCCAGCTCTAGAATTAATTTCCAGAGAAACCAGACCAGCCATAATTGTTGCAGACAACATTGAAGGACAAGCATTGGCAGCACTTATCATGAATGCTGTCCGTGGAACGCTTCGCATTGCGGCAGTTAAAGCGCCTCGTTATGGAGAAGAAAGAAGAAACACCTTAAAGGATTTAGCGCTCTCTGTTGGCGCGACTTTTGTTACACGATCCGACAACTTGAGACTAAAAGACGTTAAGCTATCAGACTTTGGCACGACAAAAACATTCGAGTGCTCAAAGAACGAAACAACAATAGCCGGCGGACGTGGAAAACTGGAAGATATTGAAAAAAGAATTGAAGCATTAAAAGTTGAGTTGGAGCAAACCGAAGATTTGTATGAATGCGAAAAAATTCAAGAGAGAATTACAAGGTTAGCTAGTGGTGTTGCAATTATTAGAGTTGGCGCAGCCACAGAAATTGAAATGATTGAAAAGAAGCATAGAATTGAAGACGCA
>Ga0181372_1000201_pt1 | contig 15181 bp, 20 predicted proteins | sample LowvirmetaG_5_FD_130161 | JGI IMG/M metagenome (GOLD analysis project Ga0181372, IMG submission 130161) | Marine viral communities from the Subarctic Pacific Ocean - Lowphox_08 viral metaG | ecosystem: Environmental > Aquatic > Marine > Oceanic | place: Subarctic Pacific Ocean | collected...
CCGCAAGCGGTTGGTATCTTCATCGACAATGATATCTTTGACCGGCCAGAAGGCTTGGTGGCGCACCAGAAAGTTCACTGGTTCATCGCCTAGGGAGGGCCAGTCAACCTCCTGAGTTGTTTGACTGTCGTTCTCCATCGTGGGGGCGAACTGCTCCAGCAACTCGGTAGCTTCATCGACCCATGAGTCCTCGAACTTGACCTTTGGATGCTTCTGTTTCAGATACTCCATCATCTCAGCAAAACCAGCAGCGTCGGAACTGTGCATTCCTTCTTCGGTAATTCTTTGGACATCTGCATTCTCAATGAACCAGTCAATATAGGGCCAGAGATCTTGTTTGGGTGCCTGGTTGGCTTTACCTTTGATCTGATAGACAGTTCTATCTTCGTCCATCTCTAGCGTGATCATTGGCTTGATCTCGCGGCGCTTCTCACCGCTTCGGAGGGAATAGAGTTGTCCGTGATCGCCGCGACCACAGTGTCCCATCTTCTTTCCTTCAAAGTCGCAGGCGTGACTCTGGATATCGTACCAGAAGTAGCCGTTATCAAATGTATGAATAACCTGATCTTCTTTCTTCATAGGACTGGCCAGTTCATCTTTGGCTATTGTGCTTGCGATGCGGAGTTCGCGGTGCGGCTCTGGCGCAGATGTACCAGTGCCGATCTCGGCCCGCAATTCATCGTAAAATGCGGGATCTTCCGCCAGCAGCTGCATAATCGGAGCATAGTACGCCTGAAGTGATCGGGCCGCCTGCATCATTCGGTAATCTAAGTAAGAATCTAATTGTTTGATAACGGGACCGGGAGCGCTCAGCTTTTTCAGCATTCTCCGCGCGGTTTTCTTCAGAGCTTTGACGTCCGCAATGCCGGGGGGGGCCCGATGTCCGGAGTGATCGATATACCAGTCGTTAAAGAAGCCGACGGCATTAGCCCAGGCTTCCTCGCCTTCGGGAGTGTCGGGCCAGACGCCGCGTCCAACTATATCCTCAACGATGCTTTGGTGGATGCCCGGTCCGTAGAAGTTTCGACTCTTGACCGCTTTTATAAGATTACCAATCCAAGTCAGTTGCTTGTTAGTAACTGGTCCGTGAGTGTTGTTTTGTTGTCGCAGATAATGTGCAACTTCAGGAGGAAGGCCGATATCTTCGACCCCCTCCTGAAGCACATAGTCTTTCCATTTATTAGATTGACGCAGATACATCAACTATAATTAGTTGTGTAATTTACTTAATGTCAATATCAATGGAGTTAGACGCAGGGGTCTCGCGGGGAACGAAGACGGACAGAATGCCCTGCTTGTATTCGGCGCGGATGGTATCATAATCTGCGTCGGTGGGTAGCTTCCAAAAACGACTAAAAGATTTATACTGAACTGTAGTGTTAGTATTATTCTCACTATTATAAGTCACGTAAAGATGGTTGTTCTCAACCTTCACGCCTAAGTCGTCCCTATCAAGTCCCGGGGCAATAACATCCACCTTGTATTCCTCGTCAGTGCTGGATACGTTGGTCTTTACCGAATAATCATCAACTAGCTGATTGCCGAAATTAATAAAATCATCACCAAAAATGGTCTCAAAGAGTAAGCTGCGCGGAGACCTCGCGCTGTTGCGTAGAACTGGATTCATAAGTGTTCTAACCTCCTTCGCTTTATATTATAACACCGGGTTCAGCAGTGTCAAGCGAAAAAGTAAATTATTTTCCGCTGCTGGGGGGTGGTTTGGGGATCTCTGTCACCCGGCGGTAGTCATCCTCTAAGCGTACGACGTCAGTCACCTCGGTGGTGCTTACTTCCACTAGCCGCACATCACCCTCCTCCGCACAAAATCGATGGATGGTGCCAGGAGAGACATGAAATATGCCGCCGGGCTGCAGCGTGTGACGCTCGATGTCGCCCCCTTTTTTATAGGGGCCGGCCTCCAAGAGAAGAGTACCCTCTAAGACCATGACCGTTTCTTCTTTGACCGTATGGTACTGTCGCGACAGGCGATGGCCCTTTTTAATAAATAAAATTTTACCCACATAACGATTGGAGCTGGCCCACAATTCCTCGTGGCCCCACGGTTTTTCTGTAATACTTGGTGTCTTTAGCATTCTATCCTCGCAATAAAGTTTTGGTTTCTCGATTTAATTTAGCCGCCACTTCGGTGACCCCTCCCACCACTACATAGGAGTGTTGATTGGGGCCTTGCTGTGCAGTGACGAGCGTAAACTCGTGGGCCGGATTGAGTTCACCTAGATGGCCCTCTCGTAAGAGTTTATCATATCCTGGGGCTTCTCTTAAATTTACTACATATTTTTCATTCAACCATACTTCTTTGAGTGAGAACTCTGGGATAGCAACCCTTTCGAGTCGGGAGTTAAAACTAGTATTATTGACTACTTCTACAAACTTAATCATTTCTTATCCTAACTTATATACACTTTGGTCTCGTACAGCCCATAGCGCGCCATCGCAGTAAACACGAACATAGCCGGCGGTGGAGACCCGGGTTACTACTCCAATACGAGGAGCCTGCGTATGTTCCACCTTAAGAGGAATAGTGAGTTGGGGGTCTTCCTCCAAATCACAATCTATCAAATCCACCGATTGAGGAATATGAACTAAATCCCCTATCTGAGGATTCTTGCGCATTATTCTTCGTCCTCGGGCACGATCGCCTCGGGGAGCGTTGGAGGAGAGGAGAGGGGAGAAGGGGGTCCCTGGCGGCGGTGGGCTTCGTACTCCCGAACTATGCCTCCCACCTCGGCGGCCCGGAGGTCCAATCCTCGGAGGCCGTTGCGCAGGGAGAGGAGATACTCTTCTACGCGCGAAAGGTTAGGCGGGTCGTCCTCCTGTGTGAGTTCGCGCTGGATGCTCTGATAATCCTCCACGACTTGCTGGAGGGTGGGACCACGAAGGCTCAGAAGGTTTGCGGCTTCTTTGAGGATGTCCTCTTCCTCAATAGTATACGATAACTTAACGTGCATTTATTCTTCCTTTCTTAGAAGAGGGCCTGCCATATAGTGGAGAGAACAAGTCCCGTTCCCACTGTTATAACAATCCATAAAATTTTGGTGTTGTTGTTTTTCCAAGATTCAAGTGCGTCCAATCGAGCATCTAATTTACTCAACCGTGCATAAAGCCCCTTATCGGGGTCATACACGGCCTCTTTAATTTTAGAAATATTTTCAGCCAACTCATCTTGTTTATCTAATAGCACTTGCATCTTGGTGGAGATCTCCGCCATCATTACGGTCAAATTAGGGGTGGTTGCAAGATCAGGCATAAGGGCTTCTCCAAGAGGCTGAAGTAAATAGGTCTATGTTTCTATAATTCCATGAGAAGTGGTAATTAGAGTGCCGGCGGCAGAAGCTGCATTCTGCAGAGCGCTTCGAGTTACCTTCAATGGATCAATGATTCCAGCAGCATACATATCTACCATGCAAAAGTCTCGAAAATTGTGGCCGCAATTTTTAGTGGCCCTTTTGACTTCGGCTTCAATTAAATCGGGAGAGAGACCACTATTGGTCGCCATCTGTCGCAACGGGGCTGCAGCTGCCTGCAGTACAATGTCAACCCCAAATTGCTGGTCTTCATTCTCTACATCTACTTGTACCGCAGCGGAGGCTTCTAAGAGAGCAACTCCACCACCCGGTAAAATTCCCTCCTGTTGGGCCGACTTCACAGCCTCTAGTGCATCCTCAATCCGATGCTTCTTCTCTATCATCTCTACCTCGGTGGGGGCACCTACGTTAATGACAGCTACGCCGGCGGCTAGCTTAGTAATCCGCTCTTGAATCTTGTCGCAGTCTAACATATCTTCGGTCGCGCGTAGCTCTGTTTTAAGGATCTCGATTCGTTTGTCTACTTCTTTGGCACTTCCTTTTCCGCCAATGACCGTAGTCGTCTGCTTCGTTATATCAATTGATCTCGCTTGGCCGAAGTGCTGGAGTTTTATGTCTCGTAGCCGCACCGTGGAATCTCTTGAGATAAATTCTGCGCCAGTCGATAGCGCTAGGTCGGCCAACATATTCCGCCGGCGCTCTCCATAAAAAGGAGCCTTGACGGCGGCGATCTTTAAAGAGCCTCGTACCGCGTTCATGATTAGGGCAGCTAGGGCCTGACCCTCAATCTCTTCGGCCACGATAATCAGGGGCCGTGAATCTCGCGCTATTAATTCCAGCGCCGGGAGAATCTGGTCGACCGCCTCAATCTTTTGATCGGTGACTAGGAAGAGAGGAGAGTCATGGTGGGCGGCGCCCCTTCGCTCATCCGTAATAAACGCGGTTGCTGCATAGCCCGATTCCAGGCGGAAGCCTTCGATGATATCCAGAGTGGTTTCAATTGTCTTTCCCTCCTGGATAGTGATAGCACCATCTTTACCCGCTTTATCCACAGCGGTCGCAACTAACTTCCCGATTACACGGTCGTTGTTGGCTGAAATGGTAGCTATATTTTCCACATCCTCTAAAGTTTCAATGTGCTGAGCCATCTCCTTGAGATTGTTGACAATTTTGTCGACTGCCAAATCCACTCCGCGCTTGATTTCAACCGGCGAGGCGCCGGCCGTGATGTACCGCTGGGCTTTGACCATAATCTCGCGCGCCAGAACGGTGGCGGTAGTGGTGCCATCCCCTGCCATCGAGTTGGTCTGCGAGGTAGCCTGCTTCAGGATTTGAGCGCCGGCGTTTTCAAATGCGTCATCGAGATGGACAAAAGCCGACACCGTAACTCCGTCCTTGGTAATAAAGGGATCCTTTCCCTTTTCTTGAAGCACCACATTGCGACCCTTGGGTCCCAAGGTAGCTGCGACATTGTCCGCGAGAGTATTTACTCCCTTTAATATTTTAGTATTTAGTTCAGTCCGACACACCAATTTACACTTGGGCACATGTCACCTCTCTTTCGATTATGTTTATTATAGCACAGAAGTTTGAAATGTCAAACTATTTTATTTCATTCCTGACACGGATTTAACAACTGCTGCCTCAAGCTCTTGGGAGTCATTGATGGCGTCCTGGCCTGCTTGAGTACGGTTGGCTGCATCCTTATCGGTACACGCCTTGCCTTCCCCACAGTTAGCCAAGAAGAAGCGCGCGATATTATCATTCAAATCAGCTAGCTTGTTGAACATTGTTATCAGTTCTTCATTCATGGTGGCAGCTGCTTCCGCAAAGAACTTTTCGGTGGCTTGGGTAGTGATTCGCAGTACTCCCAGTTGGCCCGCCTTCCCCTTGTAGTGGTTCGGTTTAATATGAAATTGAGTTCCTCCCCCTTCCGCATCCTGGCCGCGGCGCGCTCCAAGCGCAGCATGCCCGGGCCATCGCACACCAGGGTCTTTACCCAGAACCGCATTAAAGAAAACTGATGGCTCTGCACCGGCTTCACGAAGGCGCGCGGCGAGATCCATCCAATCAGCCATTTCCTCCTTGCCTCCCCACAGTTCTTTGGTATCTTTGGATTCAGTACCGGGCAGCGCTTCATATCCTTTAACAAGGGTTGCGCCCCCCACTCCGCCGCGGCCGAAGATAGCAATATTAGCTTTTAATGAGGTGGTATTGGGATCAACAACTCCATCTTCGGGAACACCGGACATCTGTAGGCGCGCCTGGACGTCCGCGTCAGCCGACAAGGTAGCCACGGGTTTTCCTTCGGGTCCTTTAACAAACTTACCAATACGCACCCACTCGGGCGAAACCTTCCGGCTCGCTTCTAAAGACTTAGCAGTTCGAATCCAAATCCAGTTACCCTCGCCGCCGGGTATCCCCCTGACGAAGTCCTTCCGCTGGGCGCTTCCCACTTTAAGCCATCCCTTCTTGTTAGCGTCGGCTAGTGTAAAAGTAACGGGCTTAACCTCAAAGGTCTGGCGATGCTTCGGGTGGCCGATCCACTCAAAAAAGTTTTTGGCTGTAATGTTAAACTCATAAAAAGTAACCGCCGAAACGCTTTTGTTCTTTCCGCTCTGAGTCTTAACGACAATAACGTAACGCATCTCGTCCCCAGGTGGCTTGCCCTCATCGCCAGCGAAATGTTTTACCAAATCTACAAAGGATCCTTTCACATCTCCCGCAGCATTAAGGATCTTGAGGCTAATGGGGGCGCCCTTTCGGCCGCCGGGCTCGTCAATGCGAATATCAGCAATGTCTCCTTCGCTAGTGGGGACCTGCCGTGAGTTGCCGCCGAAGAGTGCAGCCAGAAAAGGTTCCCACAAGAACCCAGCAACGGATGCATTAAACTCTTTCAACATGTATACAAATTGATTTAGAAACATGAGGTAGGAGAGGGTTTCGGGAATAGTAGCGTTCTGAAGGCTAGCCGCAGGATCCTTAAAAAAATCTGTAAGAGACTTAAGCTTAGCAGCGACGGCGCTCTGGTCGCCGCCAGGACTCCACCCGGATCCGATGTTACTCATCCACATTTCAAACTGCGCTCGGTCCTCACTAGAGGGCTTCTGTCCCACAGTGATTTCGGTTGGCATCACGTTGGGGAGACGCAGTACGCGTTCACGTGCCCGGGCTCCAGTCAGCGACTCGCCAAGAGACGGCGCGACGAGGAACTGCAGCACCTCATTTATCAGGTCTTCGTCGTTGGCTTTCTTGTAAAAGCTCTCTACCAGTGTATCAATATTCATTGTGGGTCCTCGGGGGTCTGTTACTAATTAGATGATTTCGTCAACAAAACCCATTTCAAGTGCTTCCTCAGCTGAGAAATATTCATCTGTGTTCTGGGAGAAGATATTATATATCTCTCCAACAGTTAGGTTTGAGTTGTCGGCCAGTGCTTGCACCATCATCTCCTCTACGTGTGCCGCCTCTTTGTAAACCGTCTTAAGATTGGGGACAGGGCCGTGTTCTGCGGCAGAGCAGTGATGAATCATGAGACGGGTGTGTTTCGAAATGAATCTCTTTCCCGGGGTTCCCGCGGCGAGGAGTACCACCGCGGCGGACGCCACCTTTCCAAACCCGTAAGTCCGGATGTCGCGGTTCCTTCTCACCACTCGCATCAGATCATAGACTGCGAACATATCACCCACGGAGCCTCCGTTGGAGGAGATAAAGAATTCTAAATCCTCTACCCCTTCGAACTCATCAGGATCTATATTTAAAATGCGACTGTGGTTGGCGGCGATTAGGCCGGCCGAAATATCTTGGAGGGAGGCTTCGTTGACGTCCCCGCAGAGCCCCAGGAGGCCCGGGAGTTCTTCTGTTTCATCATGCAAAACGTGCCCTTCTGCCTGGGCTTCATCTTCCTCTGAGCCCGGGGGCTCGTCTTCTACTTTAATCATTTTCACCTTTTCTTTCTCGATTTAAAAACTTCATGGCGCTGGGCCAGTCATCAAACGGCATCATCGTACGAAAATGCGGTGGTGCCTTACTCACTGTGGTTAGTATAACCGAGTCCTTCCAGTTTGTCAAGGTCTCATCCCATACTTCTTGGAAGTCAGCAATCTGCTGGTCCGTGAACTCCGCCTCATACATCGCCTTTACCTTCAGCGTGTTAAGAAACTCTACATTTTCTACAATTGTAAGGCACATAAACAAAAGGTGAGCAATGACTTGGCGCAGGAGGCGCCACATGTGAATGATCTCCAAGAGGCGCGCCAAGTAATAGGTGGAAAACACCCCGCAACAAAAACCCAACACCACAAATACTGCTAGTTCTTGTGTGGCTAACTCATACATACAGACTCCAAATAGAAAAGGCTGTGATCTCTCACAGCCTTATTCTACTAGATTATTACTTGATTGTCAAGTATTACTTTTTCAGAGCACTCTTAAGGATACGAGCCGCAACGCGCTTGGTAATCTCTTCAACAAGATCGTTGGTGGAGGAAAGGGATTCGTCTGTAGAAACTGGATCTCCTTTTTCGCCCTTTGCTCGGCGCTCGCCGCGCATCTCCTTGCGGCGGTCCTTCATGCTCTGCTTCTTGCCGGATTCCTTGCCGTCCTTGGCACCCAGGTGTTCATCTTCCTTGTCGTCAGGCGTTTCCTCGTCGTCCTCTTCCTTCACGAGGCCGGGGCCCTGCGAGGCGAGTCCGCCCTTAGAGTTCTTCTTGTTGCGCTGATCGGGGTGCTGCTTGGAGCCCTTGTGGGTGTTGACGGGGCCGCTGGCAGACTTGGGATGCTCCCAGCCTTCCTGCAACTCAATGTCCTCTTCCTCGTCGGCGACAACCTCTTCTCCTTCCGGAGCGAAGTCGTCAACTTCTTCCTCAGCTTCCATGTCGTCAGAATCAATTTCCACCTCGTCGCCGATGGCGTCTTCGAGTGCGGTTTCTAGTGCAGCTAGGAAGTCGTCGACGGCAACCATACGGCCATCGCCTGCGTCGCCTTCGGGCTCCATCTCGATGTCAGCTTCCAATTCATCTTCTGCTGCTTCCTCGGGATGGCCTCGCTCTTCGTCGCCTGCGGCGTAATCTTCGAGAGCCTCGGGGTCAGCTTCCTCTTCAAAGAGAGAGCCGTCGGGGGCTTCACCTTGACCACGACCGTGGCCGGGGTTGGCACGGCCTGATGCGGGGCCTAAGCCGCCGCGAACACCGGTGCGTAACTCGTCCAACTCTTCCTCATCATCTCGATAGCTCATCTCTTGGATAAAACTAGAGGCGAGAGGTTCCAAGCTAGCAAGCTTCATAAACTTTCGAACTTGCGCTTCATTCAGAAGGTTCTTTTTGCCTGACATAATTGATATCTCCTACAACATATTGCAATATGCTACTTTTAAATAGTATTTTCTTTCACTAATGTCTTTTTTAATTTAACCAGGGTGGCATCTAAGATTTGTTTGACACGCACCGTACTTATCTGATGTCTCTTTCCAATTTCCTCCAGCGTGAGGGGGCCGTGCTGGTGGACTGCGACTAATGTGCAGTTTAGGTCTTCTTCATAATCTACATGTAGGCGACAGTTTTCATTTTCACACGCCACCCTCGCTAGATAACACTCTTGGGCACACTGTTTCATAACTCTGGTAAATCCTCTTCTAGTATATCAAATATATTCTCAACTTCTGCTTCGGTAAGAGCCAAGTCTTCCATAAGTTTATTTCCTTTCTTTCTCAAGGTGCGAGAACGCTGGGCGCGCGACTTAGATTGGAGAGCATACTTTATTTTGTAGGCATCTAAAAACTCCATAAACCCTTCGTCTTGTGCCAGATAAGATTCCACACACATTCTAAAAAACTCACTCTGGTTTTTAATCTGGTCATAATGGAGGCGCACTCGTAGATTCTCGTGGAGCTTCGCGTCCAGATAAAAACTTAGAACTGATTGGTTGGGAGGAACGGTCATGACTTAAGGATGTGAGTAGAGCTTTCTACTTGGCCGCTACTTGTCTGGCGTAAAAAGACGGCCTTCTTTTGCAGCTCTTTAAGACTGCGCGCGCCGGAGTAGGAGAAGCCGCTTCGGATTCCTCTCTCCAGATCATCGAGTATATCTGCGACCGGTCCCTTGCACGGCACCGTAGTGGCAACCCCTTCCAGAGACGCGGTCTTTCCGCGCCATTCAATCTGGGCGTCCTTGCTTGCCATTCCGCGATAGGATTTAAACTTACCCTGATGCGAGTTAATTATGTCGCCAGGAGTTTCGTCAGTACCTGCAAGCAGAGAACCAAGCATAACGAAGTCAGCGCCAGCCGCCAGAGCTTTGACAATATCTCCGGAAGTCCGGATTCCTCCGTCGGCAATAATCGGTACTTGCCGTCCTGCTTGCGCGCAATCAAATATTGTTTGAAGACCCGGGACGCCGTGGCCAGTCTGAATCCTAGTTGAACAAATAGAACCGCCGCCAATATTGCAACGCACACTATCGGCTCCCCAATCGACCAAGTCATTGTACCCCTCCAAGGTTGCAACGTTCCCTGCCATGATGTGAACGGAGTCGCCAAAGTGGCCACGCAATTCATGGAGGGCTTCCTTTACTAGTATGTGGTGGCCGTGGGCCACATCAATACATAGAATCTTAACGCCCACACCATACAGGGCAGTTGCTCTCTCTAAATAGTCTCCAGAAGTTCCTATGGCGGCGCCGGCATTACATTGAGACATTACAGTAACGTGATCCATAATCTCTAATTGGCGATCGATGGTGTTATAACGATGGATGATCGCGAGGCCTCCCTCCTGCCACATTGCTACACCCATCTCTTCTTCCGAAATAGTATCCATGGGACTCGCTATAATAGGAAGATTCAAAGGGACGTAGGCGTAAGGCCCATCCAGGGCGCTGCCAATACTAACCTCAGCTCGGCGCCGGATATCAGAGTACTGAGGCATCAAGAGCACATCATTGTAGGTCAAACCTTCTTTAAATTCCATCGAGCTTCTCCATTGCTTCTGTAAGGATGCCCCAGCAGGACGGACATGTCAGGTGCACCGCTTTTTTCTCTTGCACGACTGTTACGTGCCATTCTTTTACTGTGGTGGGGGTGCGCACGAATTCAATATTACAAACACAGCATTCCTTAGGATGCTTCATCAGCAAAGCAGTTTGCTCTTGCAATTCTTTTTGCTTGGCCTTACGCTCCTTCTTCCTTTTGTTTGTATTGACGTTGCGCAGTTTTTTCATACCAGTTCATCAATCACGCCTAGACGTAGCGCCTCGTCGGCTGTCATATACCAGTCAATCTTGTTCTTCAACACTTCAGTTAGTTTCTTTTGGCTGATGTTCGTTCGCTCCAGGGTAATCTCCTCAATCTTCTTTTGCAGTCTCTTCGTTTCTTCGAGGCTCTCTTGCATATCCTTGACCTTCCCCCAGAAGCCTGTCGAAACTTGGTGATAGAGGGGCGTCGAATACTCGTAGCCAAAGCGCTTGTGGCCCGAAATCAAAATCATAAACCCACACGACATTGCTGCACCTGCAGCGATAGTATGAATGGGGGTAAGGCTCTTTTTCATTACGCCAAGAAGGCCCATACATTGATAGACTGCTCCTCCGTAAGAGTCAATATAAATTTTGATCGGCTTAGGCTTGTATTCTAACTCGTAAATAGGATAAAGCTTTTCTAAATAACGGTCGTGCTCATTAATATTAATGATGGACTTAGTCAAATCATTCATAGACTTTTGATTGACTTGGGCCGCGAGGTAAAGTATCCTTTTTTGAGGCGAGGGGATCTCTGTAGTATCGGACATCTTACTTGCCGGTACTACCTAGTGCCCCATTGCCGCGGGCCGACATAGTGATGGGGTGCCACTCATAAATGTCGGGAGATTCAGAAGCCACAAAGCGGGCATGCACCACGGGTATAATAACTGCCTGCGCAACCTTTGAACCGGGTTCCAGGTGTTGGGGCTCTGTTCCTATATTGTGGAGATTAACAAAAACCTCCCCTTCGTATCCACTGTCCACAACACAAGCGCCCACCAGAAGCTGGCGCTTATAAGCAACCCCTGACTTGTTCTTGATCTCCATCATGTAACCATGAGGAATTGCAAATTTGCACCCGGTAGGGACGAGAATGCTCTCCCCCGGCAAGACTGTCATGACAGTTTCAGATGCCTCACTCGGTGTCCAGCGCAGATCTAACCCAGCATCGCTGGGGTTTGCGCGTACAGGAGGAAACTCATTCCCCCTCAACATATGGTATTGTAAAATCATAACCTGTTTCTCCTTCAATTCTAGTTTGCATTTGGTTATACATATCTTCTCTCATCTCGCACCCAATTATGTTGCGACCTGTATTGTTCGCCGCTACAGCAGTGGTGCCGGCGCCCATAAAAGTATCTAAAACAAGATCTCCCGGATTAGAATGCTTTTCAATGAGAGCTTCACACAAAGCAGTGCTTTTCTGTGTAGGCATAATTCGGTACTTTCCTCCCTGAAGTGGGAAGTGATAAATACCCTTGTCGTACTTACCGTGGAAGGTAGGCTTCGAGTCCTTCACACCCAACACTGCGATTTCGCGAGCATTGGTGAGATAATTAACACTGCTGTTGAGGGGCTGCGGGTTGGTCTTTACCCATTCAATCAAACGCAGCTGTTTGAACCCGGCACGCATCATAGCTTGATGCAATAACGAAATCTTCCAAACATCAAAGAAGACAATGCAGGTGCCGCCCTTTTTCAGGGTCCGGTAAAACTCGTCTACAAAAGACCGCAGCTGAGCTATGTCGAAGCCCTTATCCCATTCACCATAGTCAGTCTTCACAGCATACTTAGTGCCATAGATCGAGCCATACTTGATAAAGTTCTTCTTGGCATCTCGCATTGCAGCTGCCTTTTCCTTCGGAGTGTGGTGCTTGCCTTTTTTGAGCCATACATCCCACTCCTTGGGGCTTTTCAGTGCCGCAAATTGGGCCTCGGTTTTCCAGGCGCCAGAAGCGTTCTTTCGCTTGCTAACATGATCAACCCATAACTCCATCCCTGTACTGTGGGACGTAATATATGGAGGGTCTGTTAGAATCAGATCAATAGAATTCTTTTCTACGCCTTTAAGATACTCTAGGCCCTCACTTTTCTTAATGTCTATCCTGCTCATTTATAACTCCTTTAAGAATTCTTATTATACCCGACACCAGTGATAGTGTCAACCAGCTTCTCCAGATCATCGACCTTTACATCTTGCGGAAAGGCAAAGCCGGACTGATCCTGGTGGGAGAATGCCGGGGGGTTTGACTTGGCTCCCTTTGAAAGATTGTCTGTGGCCATCATAAGTTCGGCGTTTTCGTAGGTGGTAGTGCCGCCATCGCGAACGGATCTCACGTGATCTACTTGTGTCTTACTCATATAAATATCAAGGATATCAATCTCCTCATCCTTCCTGTCTTTGTGGTCTTGATCCACCCACAAGAGAAGCGAAATATCGCTTTGCTTAAAGCAATCTTTATGAGTTCGCTTCTTATATAAAACACCATCAGTCACCAAACGACCCGCATCGGTGGCCAATCTATCAGCAATCAACTGTCGGCTCTTTTTATAATTGTGCGTAACATAATACAGACGCAACCATTCAGTCCAAGACTGATCTTTCTGCTCCTCAGTGAGCTTCTTCGCTGCGCTAACAGCATGTGCGTTTACCTTCAGGATCCAGCGCAAATACTCTTTGGGATCCTTGATGGAATAGCCGGTGGCGAAAGCGATCTGAATCGCATCACATACAGCGTGGAACAATCCCTTTGACAGCTTCTTAGTAAACTCTTCCGGAGTGTTCGCCGCCATTTTGACCATCATTGCAAGAACCTTCTCGGTCTCATCTTCGACCGAGCTAGGCAAGGAAGCGGAGTCCTCATATAATGCATCGAGCTGCGCAGCTTGAAGGTTAGTCTCAAATTTTTTGTAGTACTTAAGCGCCAGCATCGCGACGAGTTCCTCATGAAACCGCGCGTCAAGTTCGCGATTTTTAGAATAAATAAACTTCTTAAACATATCTTTAATTTTCATTTCTTTGTCTCCTAATTGTTCTGGTTAGCAATCTCGCGAATGAAACGAGACAGCGGGGTTACTCGGGCCTGACGGCGCTCTTGACCATTGAGGTGAGTAGATTTGTTAAGTGCTCGAAAGAGAGCGGTCATTTCGCTCAGTGTAATCTTGCCCAAGATAGTGACCGTCAGGGTTTTATCATGCCTGATGGACTCTTGTTCGGATTCACTGAAGTCTTTAAAGTAGAGCTTAGTTTTGCCGTCATCGTCTATGAAATACAAGTCGTCATGGCCATCTAAAAAATTGTGGATCATGCTGGAAGAGTTGTTTCCGTCGATGCTCACGTAACTGTGGCCCTCGGCGGCTTGCTCTTCAAAATACTCAATAGACTCCCTGTCATTCACCCTCCGGGCGTATTCCAGACAAGTAGGCACGTGCGCAAGAATAATTTTATTAAAGACAGAACCTGACAAGACGTTGTGAAGGTAGTTCATTCCGTCTTCCACACTCCAACCTGAGCCGCGCTCGATGCCCCCCCAACGCTGAAAGCTTCCGTCCAGTAATGTAGACTGGTACATCTTGGAAATTTGCCTGAGACTTGTCTTGTCTTCGCTTATCACCCCATAGCGCGTCACCATTGCATCGGTGATGTCGGCTTGTGGTTTCTTTCTACAGTCAATCATCGATTGTCTCCTTCATTGTTATATCTTATTGTATCATTCTTTATGGGCTGTGTCAACCCAATAATCTCAAATTTCTTTTAATAGATCGTGTGGAAAATCCCCACGCTGGATCAAAGTCTAATTTACCCATGTAAGGACGGTTCAAGTGAATCCTATCCTTACCCTCTACTATACCCCAACAGCGGAACTTTGTCAACACTGAATTGGAATCAATTACTGCAACAATCCAATAAGGCTTGCCGTTCTTAGTCTTCTTGCGAATGATCTCACGTGGAATGAACCACACCATTCCCAAATCTGGGTCATAGTCCGATACGGGAGGCACGTAGTTGGCCTCTAGGCGTTCCCTCACCGCATCGGTCATTACCAAGTGCATCGGGAAAATCCCAGTGAGTGTCGTCAGGTTATCAATCTCTTCGGCGACGCTGAAGTCGGCCTCATCTTGATAGTTCTCGATGTTCTCGTTGAACTTCTTCTTGTTGTAAACTCTCTCCACCGCGACGGCAGACCAGAAGTGCTTGCGACCAGTGAACCTGTCGTCCATCAGCTTGTTCAGCGCTCCCGAACGACACAGTACATCCAGCGCCTTCTTGTTCAGTTTGCTGTATACTATCTCATCGTGGAACAGGAACTCCTCAATATTATTGAATGGCCGGTGGTCGACGATCTGCTGAATGGCTGCGTCGCCCAAACCCTTGAGCCCAGCCAGAGGCTGCACCAATACCTTATCATTGGTGGGATGGATCTCCCACACAAACGATGAAGTATTAATGTCTGCTTCTACAATCTCAAAGCCGTTTGACTTCGCGATGTTGATTGCTCGCTCCTTGCGCTTCTCTGGTTCCTTGTCGAGGAACGAGGCCATCCACTCTACTGGGTAGTAGTTGTAGAGCCACGCGCACTGGAACGAGATCGCCGAGTAGGATACTGCATGCGACTTGTTGAAGCCGTAGCCGGAGAAGTATTCAAACCTCTCCCACATGTCCTCTGCTTCGCTGTGGCGAATGCCCTTCTCAACGCAACCGTCAACGAACTTCTGCTTGAGCTTGTTCTTGACGCGGGCTTCTTTGCCGGTGCCCTTCTTGGTCAACACCTTACGAAGCATGTTGCCCTCGTCTAGTGTTAGGTTCTTCCCGAGCTTGTGGGCAAGCAATGCGATCTGCTC
>Ga0181372_1000206_pt1 | contig 14936 bp, 18 predicted proteins | sample LowvirmetaG_5_FD_130161 | JGI IMG/M metagenome (GOLD analysis project Ga0181372, IMG submission 130161) | Marine viral communities from the Subarctic Pacific Ocean - Lowphox_08 viral metaG | ecosystem: Environmental > Aquatic > Marine > Oceanic | place: Subarctic Pacific Ocean | collected...
ATCATCTGCTGCACCTCAAGGCCTTCCAGCAAGTCGACAGCGGCCGGTTCCCGCAGAGCCTGTGCCGCCTGGGAAAACATGTCGTAGGAGAAGCTGTCGCCAGGGTGTTCCAGCGAGCCGTAGCGCGCCGGATTCACGGCCTTGAGGTTCAGCGGTGCCACCGGTGTGCCGGAAGAGCCCTCTATGCCGACACGCTGTGCCGATATACCGACCCACACATGCCCCCGGCGCAGCATTTCCACATGCCCGGAACCGTAGGAGGGGCCCGTGTCAAAGCCCGCGGTAACGTTCAGCCATTCCACCAGCACGGTGCCGCTGAAATCCGCCGCATCAATCGGGCGATAGACCACCACCCGGGTGCGGTAGTCGGCGCTGCCCGCGGGCTCGGCCTCCCAGACGCCGTCACTGGTCAATTCGTTCAGGTTGCCGAACGCGGTCGCCGTGCCCGAGAGGAAATACTCGCGCTGCTGGTAGCCGACATCAGCCAAATCAAATGTGGTGGAGAGCAGGAACAGGTCGCCTTCATCCGGCGGGTCGGCCACTTCGGGTTGGGCAATAGGCAGGTAGTCTGGCTCTACCGGCGGTGGTGGCTCCGGCTGTGCAGGCACGCCATCGCTGCCATCGCTGCAACCGACGAGAAGTGAGAAAGACAGCCCGAGGGCAAGCGGCCAGCGGTGGGTGGTCGGGTTCATACCGTCGCTCCTGATTGTTATGAGGCTAATATGCATTAGCCTGACTTGAAATGCCAGTGCTTAGCCCCCACCTCTGCAGTTGCCCACGGCAATACACCCATTTACCTGTCACTACTCGCGAGGGACCCATGACTGCGGATGTGAAGAAAGAAACTCTTGGTTTTCAAACCGAAGCGCGCCAACTGCTGCACCTGATGATTCATTCCCTGTACAGCAACAAGGAGATCTTCCTGCGCGAATTGATCTCCAACGCCTCGGATGCCATCGACAAGCTGCGTTTTGCTGCCCTTGCGGACGACGCGTTGCTGGAGGGGCAGGGCGAGTTTGCAGTGCGTGTGGATGTCGACAAGGACGCCAATACGATCACCATCAGCGATAACGGCATCGGCATGAATCGGGAAGAGGTGATCGAGAACCTCGGCACCATCGCCAAATCCGGCACGGCGGCCTTTCTCGAAAGCCTGAGCGGTGACCAGAAAAAAGACTCGCAGCTGATAGGCCAGTTCGGTGTGGGCTTCTACTCCGCGTTTATCGTCGCCGACCGGGTGGAAGTGCATACCCGCAAGGCCGGCGCCGAGAATGACAGCGGTGTGCTGTGGGAGTCCCACGGCGAGGCCGAGTTCACCATCGAAGCTCGCAGCAAGGACAGCCGTGGTACCACCATCACCCTGTTTCTGAAACCCGCCTGCAGCGAGTTTGCGGATGACTGGCGCGTGCGCAGCGTCATCAAGAAGTACTCCGACCATATTTCGGTGCCGGTGATGATGTTGGAAACCGCTGCTGGCAACGAGGCCGACGAGGAGTCTGTGGAGGAGGCCGCCGAGCCGGAATACAAGCCGGTTAACGAAGCCACCGCGCTGTGGACACGGCCGCGCACGGAGATCAGCGATGAGGATTATGCGGCGTTCTATCGCCACGTCTCCCACGACTTCGACGAACCTTTGACCTGGAGCCACAACAAGGTCGAGGGCAAGCAGGAATACACCAGCCTTCTGTATATTCCACGTCGTGCGCCCTTCGACCTGTGGAATCGGGACATGAACCGCGGCCTCAAGCTGTACGTGCAGCGCACCTTCATCATGGACGACGCCGAGCAGTTCCTGCCGCTGTACCTGCGCTTCGTGAAAGGTGTAGTTGATTCCAACGACCTGCCGCTGAATGTGTCGCGCGAGATTCTGCAGCAGGACAGTGCGGTTGACGCGATGCGCAGCGCCCTGACCAAACGCGTGCTCGACATGCTGGCCAAGTTGGCGAAAAAAGAGGGTGATGACTACGCCAATTTCTGGAAAGAATTTGGGCAGGTACTCAAGGAAGGCCCCGCGGAAGATTTCAACAACCGGGAGAAGATTGCCGGCTTGCTGCGTTTCAGCACCACGCATACCGACCAGCCCGAGCAGGATCAATCGCTCGCGGATTATGTCAGCCGTATGCAGGAAGGGCAGGAGAAAATCTATTACGTGGTGGCGGAGAACTTCAATACCGCACGCAAGAGCCCGCATCTCGAAGTGTTCCGCAAGAAGGGCATTGAAGTGCTGCTGCTCTGCGATCGCGTCGACGACTGGCTGATGAATCAGCTGCAGGAATTTGACGGCAAGAAACTGCAGGATGTGGCGCGCGGCGCGCTGGACCTGGAGGACGATTCCGAGGAGGCGAAAGCCGAGCAGGAGAAATTGAAGGAGACCAGCGAAGCCCTGGTCGAACGGCTGGGCAGCGTGCTGGGCGATGCGGTAGCGGAAGTGCGTGCCTCGGCACGACTCACGGAATCACCGGCTTGCCTGGTGGTGGGCGACTTCGATATGGGCGCACAGATGAAGCGTATTCTCGAAGCCGCCGGTCAGCCGGTGCCAGACAGCAAGCCCATTCTGGAGATCAATCCTTCGCACCCGCTGCTGCAAATGCTGGACGCAGAGCAGGACGAAGCCCGCTTCGGTGATCTCGCACACGTGGTGCTGGATCAGGCGACGCTGGCGGAGGGCGGCCAGCTGGAAGACCCCGCGAGCTTCGTCAGCCGCCTCAACAGTCTGTTGCTGCAATTGAGCAAGGGCTGATCTCCCGTTGCGGGCCCGGCGCTTGCCAGGCCCGCGCTACGCTGCCAAGCTGGAGCGCATAAGAATAGGGAGTACGTCATGCCTCGTTCACACCGGGTTGCCGTTCTCGGCGGGGGCAGTTTCGGAACCGTGATTGCCAACCTGGTTGCTGTCAACGGGCACCGGGTCGCCCTTTGGGGGCGCAACGCGGAACGCGTTGCGCAGATCAATACCCGCCACGAGAACACCGATTATCTGCCCGGTTACCGGCTGGACAGCCGCTTGCGGGCCACTACCTCGCTGGCGGATGCGGTGACAGACACCGATACCGTGTTCGTCGCTGTACCGAGCGCCTCCTTTCGCCAGATCGTGCGGGACGTTGCGCCACTCGTTGCGTCACGCACCTGCCTGGTCAGCCTGACCAAGGGCATTGAACCCGGTGGTTTCAACCTGATGAGCCAAATTCTGTGTGCCGAGGCGCCGGACAATCCGCGTGCGGTACTCAGCGGCCCCAACCTGGCCAGTGAAATCGCGGCCGGGCACGTGACGGGCTCGGTTGTCGCCAGCGACAGCGATGCACTGAACACGGCATTGCACGACCTGCTGCACAGCGAGCGCTTTCTCGTCTACGCCTCGCAGGACATGTTTGGCGTAGAACTGGGTGGTGCGCTAAAGAACGTGTACGCCATTCTCGCCGGCCTGGGTGCCGCCCTGTCGTTTGGTGAAAATACGGTGGGCATGCTGCTGACGCGAGCGCTGGCCGAAATGTCGCAGTTCGCGGTGCAGCTGGGGGCCAACCCGCTGACCTTTCTGGGTCTGTCCGGGGTGGGTGACCTTTTCGTCACCTGCTCCTCGCCGCTGTCGCGCAATTACCGGATCGGCTATGCGGTGGGCAAGGGGCAGCCGCTGGATGCCGTGCTGGCGGATATGGACCAGGTTGCGGAAGGCATCAATACCCTTGCACTGTTGAAGGCCGAAGCAGACCGGCGCTGTGTGCACATGCCTTTGGTCAATGGTTTGTTCGGTATTCTGTATGAGCAGCGCCCGGTATCGGAGATCTTCAGTGATATGATGTCCAGCGAGCAGGCGCGTGATGTTGAATTTGCGGTGGGCGATTTGCGCGCGGCGCACAGGGCGAGGAGAGAGGATTGAAGTCTTTCGTGCAACATTGCAGAGTGGCGTTCTGGCTAATGGCCTGTGTTGTGGCTGTCGGCGCCAGTGCTACACGGGCCGCTGATTACAGCCCCCAGGCCTTGCTGGATGAATTGGAATCGTTTCCTCACGCCCTGTCCATTGCGCGCTCAACTGAAGTGGTGAGAGACCACGAGATAGGGCTTGGCCCCATCCAGAAATCCATGGGGGCCTGGGTGTTTCGCGACAGTGTGCGTATGAACGGTGAGCTGCAGCGCGCCACCTGGCAGATTGTCGATGGTTTCACGTCGCGCGAGGTGCTCAAGCGGCTGGAGCGTAATCTGGCCGGGCAGGGCACTGCCACGCGTTTATTTGCCTGTGATGGCCGCGCCTGCGGTTCGGGCTCGCAGTGGGCTAACCGGGTGTTTGGTCAGCGTCTGCTGTATGGCCGCGCAGACGACCAGAGTTATCGCGTGTATGCGGTAGAGGGTGCCGAGGGCGCCTACCGCGTGCTGCTTTACAGCGGCGCGCGCACGGCGGACCGCCAGTATTTGCATGTGGACGTTCTTACCCTGGCGCCGGAAGCCGGCGAGGGGCTGCTCTAGCGTCCGAGCTGCAACAGCGAGAGAAACTCGTCGCGTGTTTTCTGCTCGGTGCGGAAGCTGCCGAGCATCGCCGAGGTCTTCATCACCGAGTTCTGCTTTTCTACACCGCGCATCATCATGCACATGTGTTGCGCTTCGATAATCACACCCACACCTTCCGCTTCCGTCACGTCCATGATGGTCTGCGCAATCTGTGTGGTCAGGGATTCCTGAATCTGCAGGCGCCGCGCGAACACATCCACGATACGCGCGACCTTGGATAGGCCAAGCACCTTGCCGGTGGGTATGTAGGCTACGTGGCATTTGCCGATAAAGGGCAGTACGTGGTGCTCACAGAGCGAGTACAGCTCAACGTTCTGTACCAGAACCATTTCACTGGAGTCGGAGGGAAACAGGGCGTTATTGACTACATCTTCAACAGACTGATGGTAGCCGCGCGTGAGAAACTCGAAGGCCTTGGCTGCCCGCTTCGGTGTATCGGCAAGGCCGGGGCGTGACAGGTCTTCGCCAATCGCCTCGATGATTCTGGCCCACTCTTGTTCCATGCGTTGTTTCCCCTTGTTTACCCGCCCTGCGGCCGGCCGGCGATAGTAGCAACCGGCCCCGGCGAAGGCAAACCTGCTGGCGTTCGACTTGCCGCCGTTGGAGGCCCGTGGACGGTTTAGGGGCGCGAGACTATTGCGTCCGCGGTGGATGATTTACACTCGCGGCATGCAGAATACACCGACACAGGCTGTGGCCGCTGCGGCGACCGTGGGTGAAGCGCTCGAGGCGGTAGCCGCCGCGCTGGAAGCTTCCCCGGCGTACTATGGCCACGGCACCGACAACGCCTGGGATGAGGCTGTGCAACTGGTGTTGTGGTGCGCGCAGTTGCCGGCAGACAGTGACGACCGCGTGTTGTCGCTACCGCTTGCCAGCGCACAGGCGAGTGCAGCAGCTGACCTCCTGCACCGCCGAGTCACCGAACGGATGCCGCTGCCCTACCTGACCGGCGAAGCCTGGTTTGCCGGGCTGCGCTGGCACTGCGACCCCCGCGCTATTATCCCGCGCTCCCCGATCGCGGAATTGCTGCGCGCCGGTTACCAGCCCTGGTACCGGGGTCCCGGTCCTGCCCGTATTCTGGATCTCTGCTGCGGTGGCGGTTGCATCGGGCTTGCCAGCGCATGGTATTTGCCAGAGGCGCAGGTCGACCTGCTGGATCTGGACGCCGACGCCCTGGCATTGGTCGCGGTCAATGCGCGTGCCCTGGGGCTGGAACAGCGGGTGCGCATTCTGCAGTCCGATCTGTTTCATGCCGTGGCGGGTGAGCGCTATGACATCATTGTGACCAACCCGCCGTACGTGGATGCCAGCGACCTGTCGGAAATGCCCGCCGAGTATGCCCACGAGCCTGCACTGGCATTGGGCTCGGGTGAAGACGGGCTGGATGTAACACGGCGGATTCTGATGCAGGCAAAAGCTCACCTGCAGCCCCACGGTCTGCTTGTGCTGGAAGTCGGCAACAGTTGGGAGGCCCTGGAAGCCGCATTTCCCCAGCTGCCTTTCACCTGGATCGAATTCGAGCACGGTGGCCACGGTGTGTGCGTGTTGAGCGCAGCGGAACTGCCTGAAAGTCGGCCAAGCGCGGCCTGATAGCGTATACTGGCGCGTTTTTGGGGGAGATTGGTTAACCATGTCTGGCAATACTCTTGGCAAGCTGTTCACGGTGACCAGCTTCGGTGAAAGTCACGGTCCGGCGCTGGGCTGCATTGTGGATGGCTGCCCCCCGGGGCTGAGCCTGACCACGGCAGACATGCAGCGCGACCTGGACCGGCGCAAACCGGGCACCTCTCGCTTTACCACCCAGCGGCGGGAGGCGGATGAAGTGCAGATTCTGTCCGGGGTGTTTGAAGGGCGCACTACCGGGACCTCCATTGGCCTGCTGATCGCCAATACTGATCAGCGCTCCAAGGACTACTCCGACATCGCCAACACCTTCCGTCCGGCACACGCGGACTATACCTACCAGCAGAAGTACGGTTTTCGCGACTACCGCGGCGGCGGGCGCTCATCGGCCCGTGAAACCGCCATGCGCGTGGCCGCCGGTGCGATCGCCCGTAAATTTCTGCACGAACGCTATGGCATTGTTATCCGCGGCTACCTGGCCCAGCTGGGCCCCATTCGCGCTGAAACCGTGCAGTGGGACAGCGTGGAGAGCAATCCGTTTTTCTGCCCCGACCCGTCAAAAGTCAGTGCAATGGAAACTTACATGGCGGCGCTGAACAAACGCGGGGACTCCATTGGTGCACGCATCAACGTGGTGGCCAGCGGCGTGATGCCGGGGTTGGGAGAGCCGGTCTTCGATCGCCTCGACGCCGATATTGCCCATGCCATGATGGGTATCAACGCGGTCAAGGGCGTGGAAATCGGTGCCGGCTTCGCGGTTGTGGAGCAGCAGGGCAGTGAGCACCGCGACCTGCTGACGCCGGAGGGCTTCGTCGGGAACAATGCCGGCGGCGTGCTGGGCGGCATCTCCAGCGGACAGGATATTACCGTGAGCCTGGCGCTGAAACCCACCTCCAGCATCCGCCAGCCCGGTGCGACCATCGACACCGCAGGTACCGCGATGGAGATGGTGACCCACGGGCGTCACGACCCCTGTGTCGGCATTCGCGCCACCCCTATCGCCGAGGCGATGCTGGCGATTGTGCTGATGGACCATGTGTTGCGTCACCGCGGTCAGAACATGGATGTCAGCTGTACCACGCCCGTTTTACCCGCATCGGCACCTGCACCGGCGTCGTCGCGCTAGGCGCTGCCATGGCACGCTCCAGACGCCGTTATTTACGCACGCTTATTCTCGGGTTGCTGGCCATGGCGGCTCTGGTATGGGGTGCGGTGGACAGTTTTGACATTCCCCCCGAGCGCATCTGGGCCATGTTCCTGATGACGCTGACGGTGGTTGGTTTGCTGGTGCTCGCCGCGGCTCTCGCGGCCGCGCTGTGGATTGGCTTGCGTCGGCTGTCAACGCGCGACTGAATTGGCCCCCAGGTCTATCTCCAGGGTCATTTGTTCTGCAATGCCATCGAGCGCGTCGGTGAGGGCCTCCTGCGATGCGCCCTGGGGTATTTCCGCGAGTATTTCCGCGCGAAACAGGGGCTCACCGCTCATCGGCGCGCTGCTCACTTCACTTTCCATGTCGATGACATTGACGTGTTCTGCCGCCAGCGCCCGGGAAATCTCCCGCACAATGCCGGGCCGATCCGGCCCGAGCACTGCCAGGGTGATACGCTGACCCGCCGTGGGTGCCGCGGCGACACTGGCGGGTGTAACGCGCACGCTGATGCCGCTGCTGGCCAGGCCTTTGAGCGCTTGCTCCAGGGTATCCCCGGCGTCCTCGGCCAGGGTAACCAGCACCAGGCCTGCAAATTTGCCGCCCAGCTGTGAGAGCCGGCTTTCTTGCCAGTTGCCGCCGCAACGCTCAATCGCGCTGGACAATTGTTCGACGAGGCCGGGGCGATCGTCGCCAATGAAGGTTACGATAAAAGAAGATTGCACGATCAGACTCCACATTCACTGCCACAGTCCGTATATTAACCTGCAACCCCATGTGGCAGAAGGAAACGACCATGAAATATGTACTGGCACTGTTATTGGCCCTGGCCCTGGCTCCGGCGCATGCGGCTCTCGATTGGGAGAGCGCCCTCAACGGCGAGCAACGTTCCGCAGAGAACAAGGCGCGGGACAGCTCCCGTCACCCGCGCGAGACGCTGGAGTTTTTTGGCCTCAAGGAAGGCATGACCGTGGTTGAGCTGTCGCCCGGTGGTGGCTGGTATACCGAGGTATTGGCGCCACTGGTGGCCAAGGACGGGCAGCTCTACGCCGCACATTTCGGCATGAACATCTCGTCCAATGGCTATTTCCGCAACGCGTTGGGCGGATTCCTGCAAAAGCTCGCCGCAAACAATGATTTGTACGGCGCTGTCACTGTGACACAACTGGCGCCACCGGCAGAGACCACCGTCGCCCCCGCGGGCTCCGCTGACCTCGTGGTTGCTTTCCGCAACATCCACAGCTGGATGCGCATGGATAGCCTCGATGCAACGCTCGCCGCCGCGTTCACGGCACTCAAGCCCGGTGGCACGTTGGGCGTTGTGCAGCATCGCGCGCCGTCAGGTGATGACCTCTCGGCAATGGCGAAGAGCGGCTATGTCACTGAAGCGCATGTCATCGCCGCTGCAGAGAAAGCCGGCTTCAAGCTGGACGCGCGCAGTGAGATCAATGCCAACCCGCGGGATACAGCTGATCACGCCGCTGGCGTCTGGGCACTACCGCCGGCGCTGCGCGGCGCCGAAGAAGACCGCGCCAAGTACGAGGCAATCGGCGAAAGCGACCGCATGACCCTGCGCTTCGTCAAACCGGCGTGAGCTTTGGCTGACCTGCTCGAGATACCGCCTTCCCGCCTGTCGCCAGAGGTTCTGGGCGCGCTGCTGGAGGAGTTTGCCAGTCGCGATGGTACCGATTACGGCGACCGGGAGCTGAGTCTGGGCGCCAAAGTGCAGCAGTTGCGTGCCCAGCTGGATACTGGCGAGCTCGTCTTGCTGTATGACGGCGACAGTGAAACCTGGGACCTGCTGCCGCGTGACAGCGCCCGGGTTTTGTTGTCCGGCGGGGTGCTGTCGTGACCGGCGCCGCAGACCACACCCTGGATGTGAGCGGGCTGTACTGCCCCGAGCCGGTCATGCTGTTGCACAACTGTATTCGCGACATGCAAGTGGGCGAAACGGTTCGCGTGGTCGCGACTGACCCCACCACGCAGCGCGACATTCCGAAGTTTTGCTCGTTTCTCGGTCATGAACTGCTCTCCGAGACCGAGGAGGCCGGCAACTTTCTGTTCCTGTTGCGCAAAGGCAGCTAATGGCGTCCACCACCCAGCCTTCTCGCGCCCACGCGCCCGCGTTCTGTGCCCGCCGCGTGGAGCGTGTGTTCGCGCAGTGTTTCCTGCAGTCTGAAAACACCCTGTTGTGCGGCGGTGCAGACGAGCCGCTGTATGCGCCGTCGACCCAACCGGGTGAACCGCACCGGCTCTGGTTTCGCGAGGACTACTTTGCCAGCGCGCTGCATGAAACCGCGCACTGGTGCATTGCGGGTGCCGCTCGCAGGCAACAGGTGGATTTCGGGTATTGGTATGCGCCGGAGGGCCGTGATCCTGCGGCACAGGCCGCCTTCGAGTCAGTAGAGGTGCGGCCACAGGCACTGGAGTGGTGTTTCTCCATTGCCTGCGGCTTTCCCTTTCGGATCAGTACCGACAATCTTGCAGCAGAGGCAGGGGAGGCTGGCGACCACAGCGCCTTCGAATCCGCCGTGCGTCGTGAGGCCCTGCGCCTTGCCGGAGCCACCTTGCCGCGCCGCGCCGCAGTATTTTTCCGTGCGCTGCAGGCCGAGTTCGACAAGCGTGGCGCCCTGACGCCGGCGCTGGTGAGGGCAACGGCGGTGCCTTCCGCTGATCCCCGCTGATGCGCATCCTTGCCGATCAGAACATTCCCGGGTTGCACGAATGCTTTGGTCATATGGGCGAACTGCGGGCGGTAGAGGGGCGCCGGATTACCCCCGCGGACTTGCGCACGGTGGATGTACTGCTGGTGCGCTCGGTGACGCGCGTCGATGCGGCGTTATTGCGCAACAGTCCGGTGCGATTCGTCGGCAGTGCCACCGCGGGGCTGGACCATGTGGATATTGACTGGCTGCGGGCGGCCGGTGTCGCGTTTGCGGCAGCCCCCGGTGCCAACGCCAATGCGGTGGTGGAATACGTGCTGGCAGCCATTGCGGCGCAACCCGGGGTGCTGGAGCGGCTTCTCGCCGGAGGCCGTGCCGGTATTATCGGCTATGGCCACGTCGGTCAATTACTGCGGGCGCGCCTGACCGCGCTGGGAATTGCCAGCCTGCAGTATGACCCCTGGCTGCCAGCGGGCGCGGTGCCTGAGCCGGCGCCTTTGGCCAGCGTGCTGGCCTGCGATGTGGTCTCGCTGCACACCTCTCTCACCCGCGCCGCGCCCTGGCCCAGCTATCACCTGCTGGGCCACAGGCAGCTCGCGCAGCTGGATGCCGGTTCCCTGCTTATCAACGCGAGCCGGGGGGAGGTGATCGACAGCGCTGCACTACAGGCGCGGCTGGAGGCGTCGGATGCCCCGCGCTGCGTGCTGGATGTCTGGGAATTCGAGCCGGAGGTGTCGCCGGCACTGCTGGAGCGGGTGGCTATCGGTACACCGCATATCGCCGGCTACAGTCTGGATGCGAAGCTGACGGCGACGCGGCAACTGGCGCAGGCGCTGCAGCAGGAATGGGGTGCGGAAGAGCAGGCATCGCCCCTGACCACCGTGCCTGAAACCCTCAAGTTACCGCCGCATTTACGGGGTGTGGACGTGTTGCGCTGGCTGTGCGCGGCGCGCTATGACATCCACGCAGACGACAGTCGCCTGCGCGAGGTGGTGTTTGGTGCACCTGTGGAGCGGGCGCTTCAGGCTTTCGATCATCTGCGCAAAACCTATCCCGTGCGGCGTGAACTGGCGGGTAGTGACGTCGTGGCAGCCAACCCTGACCAGGTCGAGTGGGTCAAGGCTTTGGGCGCAGTCGTGGTGTGAGCGGAAAAGGGTGTGCTCTACCAAACAGAAGGCAGCGTCAGCGGGTTGAGGAGATTATTGGCGTTGCGGAATGGAGCGGGAAACCGGGTTCGAACCGGCGACCTCAACCTTGGCAAGGTTGCGCTCTACCAACTGAGCTATTCCCGCAGCTCTTGAGTGTGAGAGAGTGGCGTCCCCTAGGGGGTTCGAACCCCTGTTACCGCCGTGAAAGGGCAGTGTCCTAGGCCACTAGACGAAGGGGACGCAAAGGCTCTCAATCAAGAGGCGCGCATTGTAGGTAGAGAGCCAGAAGACGTCAATACCTGAAGGTGCACTTTTTGCCATCTCGCGGCGGCAGCGGGCGGGTCAGGTGAGTTGCAGGCGTGCGGCGGCGTTACCCTGATAGTCAAACAGCTCGCCGCGAGCGGCCGCCTCGAGGCGTGCTTCATCCAGCGCCTGGAAGGTCGCGATTTCCTCATCGGTCAGCACGTGCAGGCAATCGCCGCCCAGAAACCACAGCAGTGTGCGCGGAAATGTGGGGGCAAACTCGGGTTGGTGGGTGAACAGCCGCAGCACCAGCGGAGGGCCCTGGGTATACAGCGCCTCATCGGGCAGGCGATAGCAGGCATCGGCGAGCTCACGCAGCGGGTTCTCCGAATCCAGGCCTGCTGTGCGTTGATTGAGGGTGGTGGCGAACTCTCGCCAGAGTCCACGGCAGTGCTGTAAATATTGCGTATCGTCCATCGTCTCGTTCAGTGCGGCGATTGCAGGTACAATGCAGCGCTTGAATTCTCCCGTGATTTACCGAGGCGGCATGATACCAGCACTGACCATTGAAAATCTCACCAAGCAATACGCCGGTGGCTTCCAGGCCCTGAAGGGCATCAGCCTTGAAGTGCAGCACGGCGATTTCTTTGCGCTGCTCGGCCCCAACGGGGCCGGCAAATCGACCACCATCGGCGTGATCTGCTCGCTGGTGGCAAAAACGGCGGGCAAGGTGGCGGTATACGGTACTGATATCGACGAGGACTTTGCCGGCGCCAAGAAGAACATCGGCATTGTGCCGCAGGAATTCAACTTCAACATGTTCGAGCAGCCGTTCGACATTGTGGTCAATCAGGCAGGCTACTACGGGATGCCGAAGGCGCTGGCCAGCGAGCGCGCCGAGCAATACCTGCGTGAGTTGGGCCTGTGGGACAAGCGACACGTGCCCTCACGCATGCTCTCCGGTGGCATGAAGCGGCGTCTGATGATTGCCCGTGCCCTGGTGCACAACCCGCGCTTGCTGATCCTCGATGAGCCCACGGCCGGCGTTGATATCGAGATGCGCCGTTCCATGTGGGACTTCCTGCAAAAGCTCAACCAGGAGGGCACAACGATCATTCTCACCACGCACTACCTTGAAGAGGCTGAGGCCTTGTGCCGCAATATCGCCATCATCAACCACGGCGAGATTGTGGAGAACAGCTCCATGCGCGATCTGCTGCGCCGGCTGCATCGCGAGGTGTTCATCTTTGATGCGGTGGACGAGCTGCCCGACGTGGTGGAGATCGAAGGGTTTGGTGTGCGACGTGTGGATGAGCGCACGCTGGAGATAGAAGTCGAGAAGGGCCAGCACATCAACGAGGTGTTTGCGGGGCTCAGTCAGGCCAGTATCCGCATCAGCAGCATGCGCAATCGCGCAAACCGGCTGGAAGAGATGTTTGTACGGCTGGTGGAGGGCGCGCAATGAATTTTCAGGAACAATGGGTCGCCCTGGTCACGATCCTGCGCAAGGAGATCAAGCGCTACCTGCGTATCTGGACCCAGACACTGCTGCCGTCCGCAATCACCATGTCCCTGTATTTCGTGATTTTCGGTTCGCTGATCGGGTCGCGCATCGGTGACATGGGGGGCTTCACCTACATGCAGTTCGTGGTGCCGGGGCTGATCATGATGGCCATTGTGACCAACTCCTACTCCAATGTGGTGTCGTCTTTTTTCGGCTCCAAATTCAACCACAGTGTTGAAGAGCTGCTGGTATCGCCCACGCCGAATTACATCATTCTGCTCGGTTACGTGATTGGCGGCGTGAGCCGGGGGTTGCTGGTTGCCGTTATTGTTACGCTGGTGTCGTTGTTCTTCACCGACCTGCACATGCACAGCTTTGCGGTCGTGGTGATCATTGTGCTGATGACCTCTATCCTGTTTGCGCTCGCGGGCTTTATTAACGCGGTGTATGCCAACAATTTCGATGACATCTCTATTATTCCAACGTTTGTGCTCACGCCGCTGATTTACCTGGGCGGCGTGTTTTATTCGATGGACCTGCTGCCGGATTTCTGGGCCGCGGTATCGAAGCTCAATCCGCTGGTCTATGTGGTCAACGCATTTCGCTATGGTGTGCTCGGTGTGTCGGATGTCAGCCTAAGCGTGGCCTTTGGCATGATCACCGTGTTCACCGTGGTGGCCTGGTGCTACAGCATGCACCTGTTGAACACCGGCAAGCGGTTGCGGCAGTAAGCCATGGCGCTGGACTCGGAAGCGCTGCTGCTGGGCAAGCAGGTACCCGCAGCCACCCAGTATGCGCCGGAACTGCTGTATCCCATCCCCCGCCGGGAGGGGCGCACTGCGCTGGGTTTGGCCGGGCAGCTTCCTTTTGAGGGCATTGACGTCTGGCACGCCTACGAGCTGTCCTGGCTTGATGGCCAAGACAAGGCACAGGCCAGGGTAGGGCGCTTTACCATTCCCGCCAGCACGCCGAACCTGGTGGAGTCCAAGTCTTTCAAGCTGTATCTGAACTCCCTCAACAACACGGTGTTCGACGACGAGGCGGCGGCGCTGGCCTGTATTGTGCGGGATATCAGTGCCGCAGCGGGCGGTGAGGTTGCGCTGGCGGTATTCGCCCCCGATGATCCGGCCCTGGCGGGTGCGCAGCCCGATGGGCTATGCATTGACAGCGCTGCCGGGCGCTGGCCCCGGCAGGAGCCCGAGGCCAGCATGTTGCAGTGTGCGCCCGGGAGTGTGGTCGAGGAGCGGCTGTACAGTCACCTCCTGCGTTCTCTGTGCCCGGTGACCGGTCAGCCCGACTGGGCAACGCTGTGGTTGCACTACCGTGGGCCCGCGCTGGATCACGCGGCTTTGCTCAGCTACATCCTGGCCTATCGCGAACATCAGGATTTTCATGAGCAATGCGTCGAGCGTATCTTCTGCGATCTCCAACAGGCCTGCGAGCCCGAATTCCTGCACCTGCAGGCCTTTTACACCCGCCGCGGTGGGCTGGACATCAATCCATTTCGCAGCAGCGGTGGCGGTGAGCCGCCCTGGCTGCGTTTGGCGCGGCAGTAGCGCCAGCCCCGCGCTTGGTGGCCAGAACCCGGCTTGGGGGTCGCCGATATGGCCTGCCAAGCGGGCCTTGACTCCGGCGCGGCCCTCAGCAACAGTTATGCGACAACAACAATAACGTTTATTGGAGTTGGTCATGGCTGAAGTTCCTGTTCACTTTCTTGCCGTTCTGGCCGCTACGTTCACCGCGTTCGTGATCGGCGGCCTGTGGTATTCCCCCCTGCTGTTTGGTGCCGCGTGGATGCGGGCTGCTGGCCTGAGCGAGGCGCAGGTAAACAGCGGAAACAAAGCCAGAATTTTTGGCCTCGCCTTCGTTTTCCTGTTGGTGATGGCGCTTTGCCTGGAGCGGTTTCTGGCCGCACCCGGCGTGACTCTGGTCACCGGCACGCTCTACGGCTTTCTTACAGGGTTTGGCTGGCTGTTTTTTGCCACGGGGGTTATCACCCTGTTCGAGCAACGCCCCTGGTCGTACCTGCTGGTAAACGGGGGCTATTGGGTGGTGGCGCTCACCGCGATGGGTGCGGTGTTGGGCGGCTGGCGCTAGCGAGGGCGTCAATC
>Ga0181372_1000207_pt1 | contig 14921 bp, 11 predicted proteins | sample LowvirmetaG_5_FD_130161 | JGI IMG/M metagenome (GOLD analysis project Ga0181372, IMG submission 130161) | Marine viral communities from the Subarctic Pacific Ocean - Lowphox_08 viral metaG | ecosystem: Environmental > Aquatic > Marine > Oceanic | place: Subarctic Pacific Ocean | collected...
GAGAATTTGATATCTCTGACGCGGAACTTGTCTTTGAAAATTGCGCAGCGATGCGTGCGAAGACGGCAGGGTTCCACTTTAGCCAATCTGATATTCATGTGGCTAGTGGATGTATTGCATACCGTAACTATCCAAAACTTGCCACGTCGACATCTACTAGGACAGCGAACGCGTCTGGTGCCGGTATGTTGGCTAAACATTCGACAATCCTCTTTGATGATACATCAGTGGCAGGAAGTAGACGTTGCTTGTTAAACTTCGCGAAAAATGATATAGGTATTCAACTAGAAAACTCAACTTTAAAAGGGGGGAAGATTAACTACGGAGGTGGAGGAGATAAGACTGATACTGGAACTACTGACAACACTACGTCCGTACTTCAAACGTTTCAAAACGTTAGAGCTGGTATTCACCTGACAAACTCTGAACTCTCGTTCATGGGGAGGTTAGATTCGTTTCATAATTTAAAAGGTATAGAATCCTATAACTCTAAAATAAACTCACCTCAATTTACGGTGGACGATAATCAAGATGAAGGGTTGTACTTACATGACTCGATAATGACATACGGAGTAGACGGTGATAAATTCACCACTCTACCTAACGGAGCAGTTACCTCGAAAAGAGCATTTCACGCATCTAACAACGGGCAAAATATAGTATTACGAAAAAGTTCTTCCTTAGTACCTTTCCATATGGATGATTACGCTACTAACTTAGGGTTTTGGGGAGGACACGACCACGCGGACGCAATGACTAATCATGGCGCTTCCCCTGGGAAAACTTATAATTTACCTAGTATAGTCGTTGCAGATAACTCCCATGCGGAGTTAGTAAACTTGCACGCGGTCTCCAGAGTTGATGCTGCTCCTTTAAAAGGGGCGGTAGCTGTTATTACAGATAATTCAGTTTGTGAGTTCCGAGGAACTTCAGCATCCCATACGATTATGAGCGTCTCAGTTCAAAATGCTTTAGCTATTGGGGAGTTAAAGAATGATTGGATGACTGCGGGGATATTTGCCTCTAAGAACTCTAAGGTTGAATTTACAGGACCCACGAAGATTTCTAAATTTGGTGTAGGTGTTTTGGCTGAGGATAATTCTACTGCAGAATTTAAACCTCCAATGTTAGACTCTGCCTCTTACGCGTGTGATACTCATAGGTTTAATTTATCAGGTAATGCGCAAAACCAAACTCAAGTAGAGATTCACGCAAACAGGTCTTGTGTAGTAGCGAATAAAAACTCAGGAATCGTTATGTACGGTCTTGGAGGTTCCTCTTTATCGCTGTCTGCCAACACGGTGGACTACGTAGCAAATTCTGGCTACTCAAATCCTTACTATGACGAATTTAAAGCTTGTACTTCTGGGAGCTGGGCTCAATTTTACCCTAATGGGTTTACGAGTGCTTTGGCTGGAAACGCTGCTGTTCTAGGTACAGGGTCCGATGCTAGTGGTCGAGCAACTAAACTAATAGCTTCAGGCAGTCAGTCCACCATCTCTACAGGAGGAATGGTCGTACGAGCAGTCAACAACAGTTATGTTGATTGTAATTTAGTAAATTTCCTCTTTACGGCACCCGCAAGTTCCGTTTCTGGGGCGTACTATCATTACGCGGGACGTCAAGGGGCAGAACCTTATACTCCGGACGGTACTCCTGCTAACTCTATGACTGGGTACCTAAAGTCTAATGTGCCTCCCGTTTTCTCTGCTGCTACAGTAACTCAAGGGGATACTAATATTACTGCAAACGCTCTAAGTAATCCTTCTGGGTATCTCCCAATTTCTCAAGTAAGCGGAGGGTATGGAAATCCTGCAGATACAGGAGATTGGAATTATGGAGGATATGGAACGCAGCTCCACTTGTGGAATGTTGCGGATACTTCTAGGATTCATGCTGCAAACTTAACGATTAATAATGCAGACCCTTCAACGGTGTGCAACGCATCTGCTTACCACGGTCCTGCAGGCAAGTGGGCTAATGGCGCATCTTTGGATTACTTCGGGAACGATGGTTTGGCTACCACTTACGGAAACCAGCTACGTACTGCATCTACATTACGCGGGTTTGAAAATCACGGAGTGTTCCGTTTGATTCTAGGACATAGAGGAGATTTGAAAGCCTTCTTTGATGTAAGTAGCGGTATCGGGAAACATTACTCAGAAGCGCGTACTACAGGAACTGCTATGGACCAAGTGAACGCGCAAGGCTACGCTACGTGGACTCCTACCGCAGGTGTTGTCTCGGGCTCGGACGAACGTCTTTTCTTAGGCCATGAAGGTGGCGCAGGTGATAGTGGTACCTCCTATATGTGGTCTTCCCTTGAAGATGTGTTTGGGTTAGGATGGGCTGCGAGCGCAGCTAACAAACCAGCGGGCATTCAGGAAGCCATAGTAGGAACTAAGACCGCGTCAGGTACTGCTACTGACACAGTACCTTCTTTCCCATTACCTCCTTTACATATGGATTGGCAAGGATATATGAGGAATTGGGTGGACGAAAGTGCGGCTAATGTTTTCGCTAACGCTAAACATGCGGCTAATAAAAAAGTTAATGCAATCTCTATTTACCGCTCCACCATAGAAACCAATAGAGGTGGAGAAGGGCGAGACGGTACTTCTACTAGTAAGTTTGGAACAGGATTAAGGTCCCTCAACTTGTTTGACTTGGATAGGCTACTATAATGACATCACGAATTAACACTAATATAAGGTATTATCTCCCAGGAGACCCTTACTACTATGAGGTAGATAACCTGCCTTTGGAAGATTTGGCTGCGAACGACGTAAATTTGCAGTCCCAGATTGACGACTTAAAGGCTAGAGTAGATTTAAAAAATAATAACAGAAAAGGGTTCTCAGAACTTCGACCTTATTTAGATAAAAATAAACCAGGTAAGGTCTTTGTTGAGGCAGGAAATTTCTTAGCTAGGTTAGAAATAGAAGCAGACTTCGAGGCATTTAATTCAGAACAAGAAGATTTAACTTCAAGCGGGAGCGAGGGTAGCGGAACTCCGCCATATAACCCAACACCCGAAGGGTCAACAGGTCGTCTATCTGTAGTCGAGTATGCCGGGGATGATTTTATTAAAATCGATTCGTTTGCAGACTCCGATTTTAAAGACAGTAAAAGCCCTGAGTTCCGCTATGATTTAATCTGTATAGAGGCATACCCTGCGTTAGACCAGGATAACAAAACTGCGAAAAGGTTAAACCATGACTCTAAAACTGCAAGGCTATCTGTATTAAAAGGGTCGGGTGCTGGACTGAAGGGTTTAGTGGTTCCTTCCCCTGACGCTATCACGGACGCTACAAATGGGGTGTTTACCTTACCCGTAGCGTACATTAAGGTTCCTCATGATTACGTAAAAGGGGACCCTTTACATGTACGTAATATTATAGATGTCAGACCTTTCTTTAAAAGCTCTGAATTTACATCAAATGAAAGACAAGCTGTGGCAAATGCAACGGCACCTTCAAAAGACAATCGATTTTTAACTGCTAACGACCCAGAATTTTTAGAATTTAAAAACCGAACAATTGAAGGAGTAGGAATACAAACTCCGGGAAACCACGAAGGTCGGATTTCAAATTTAGAGAAAAAACTTCGAGACCCGAGCATTCAGACTTTCCCACCTCAAAACTTAAATATTTTAAGGTATGTACCAAGCCTAGATGTTCCTGTGTATCAGGCAGATTGGACAAGTTATATTGTAAAATCTGTAAGGCAGATGAGGACAAAAATCAATGATACCACGTACTTATTATTCTCTCAATTTGAGATGGATTTTTCAGATACCGATGGTGGGGGAAAGGAGCAACTAAGGAAACAAAGGCTAGACCCATCTAGAATCCCTTTACCTACTGGGTATTACTATATTGATTTAGACAGACTTGGGTATGCCCCAGGAACCGCAAACTCTATTACTTTTCTCCCTTCCATTGAGTTTTATAACGGAACAGACGTACAGTTTTTTGATTTTGCTAGGTCTGACTCTCCTTCTTATATGGTATTAAGGGCAGGGGTTCAAAACTCCACAATGAGCGGAGCACGAAATCTATTTACTTGGAGAAATAAACGTGTAGTGCGAGGAGGATGTTTTGGTAAAGTGACCTTGATAGGCGTATCTACCCAACCTACTTTTAGAGATGAAGGTAATCCAGCAGGACACGGAAACTTAATTTACTAAAATGAAATTTCCACCTATAAATTTTTTTAACTCTACCGACACTTATTTCTACCAAAAAGGGAACGAGCCTTTAGAGGCCCTCCTTGAAAGGGATAAGATTCTCCAGAGAGAGTTAGACAGTTTATATTCTAAGTTTAAATTATCTGAAAGCTCTAGGAAAGTGTTTAATAAATTTCGACCTTTCATATATCTTACAAATCCTTCAGTACTAACAGTAGACCCAGGAGAAGCCACTATAAAAAGTGTGTCTGAAGAGGACATTCATATAGAATTCGAAGGGGGACAGGTTTCCTTTCTTGACGATACGCAAACTGATAACACTTTACGGGTAGATGAAGTTTGTATTGCTTTCGGGTATGACTCCAATACCGCAGAAATTAAAGTACTGCACGGAGTAGGCAAAGCCGACGCGACTACTAAAGAGATACAAGCAACGTATTCAGCAGACCGTAGAAACTACATCCCTATTGCGTACGTAATTATCCCTAGAAACTATCGCCAAGGTAATGTATTACTTGAAAACAATATAAAGGATATTAGGTCTATTTTTACGACGAGTGAAATGACTCTACAAGAGAGGCAGGCTTTGGGGGCTGCTTACAAGCCTTCAAAAACGAACCCTCTCTTAACCGCCGAAGATTCTAAAATTAAAAGCTTGCAAGCCTCGCAAACCGCAGAGCTCCCTATTAACGTTTTTGATTTAGACGAGAACCAACAAGCAAGTACGAAAGTATTAACTCCAGGACACCACGAAGGTCGCTTGCTGGGGCTTGAACAGGCAACGGGAAGGGAGGCTTGGGTAGGCTCCGTCGAAGAGCATGAAGACGTAGAAATTCCAGAAGTGGATGGGTCGTGGAGTGTACCTTTAAATCTTACAGGAAAAAACCAGGAGATTGCGGCATTGAGGCCTGCGTATCGACGTTTTATATCAGAAGAATTTGATACAAGGTCGACAACGGCAACAACCAAGAAAAGTTATACTGCAGAAAAAATTCTAGTAAAACGACAATTAGTTCGATTTGACAGTTTAACATATGATGGATTTGACTCAAGAACATCTCACATCAAACAGAGAGATACTCGTACCTCAAATATGTTCAGTAATGATGGATACCAAAGAAATAAGCTTCTCATTGCACAAATAGAAATTAATTTCAATGACGGCAAGCTAGCTGATTATAATTGGAAAGAGATAAAAAATCAAGTAGATTCCTCAGACAAGTCTTGGTTTTCTCGCTTTGGAAAAGCATTTAAAAAAGAAAAATTTGATTTTTCGCAAGACGAGCATTATCTTCCTAGGGTAACCTCAGTACCTTTCGAAGGGGATTATGATTTATATAATTCAGACTTTGGATTTTCAGTAGGAAAAATGCACCCTTACTATTTAGATTTAGAAGCAATAGGTTTTCAAAGAGGGACTATGGATTCTGTAATGATGATTCCTCAAATGGTATGGCATTCAGATAATAACGATATGCCTGGCTTTTCGGTTAAAGAAATTTACCGCTTTGAAAGTGTAGGCTTAGGGTCAAAATCTAGAAAGGGGAGAGCTGACCGGACAGCCCAGGAGTCAGTAGGTTTTCAAGAAATACGAAGTATTAAAGGTCAGTTAGTAGAAGTAGATTATGGGTACTCCGGGGTATGTTTAGGAGTGAAAAGACTACACTCTAAGGCCGATGCTGATAATCACCCTGCCGTATATCGACTAACTTTAATAGGTCCTGCCAATCACACTTTAAACGGAACTAGTGTTCCGGACAAGGAGTGGGCTAGATAATACGAGGCATATGAAACAACTCTTTCTTTCTATATTTTCTATTTTGGTTTTAGCTGGATGCTCTACGCTTATGCCAATCGCAGGAGGTGGAGTTGGGGGAGCAATCGGAGCTGCCGTAGGGGGACCCCCTGGCGCTGCTATAGGGGGAGCCGTTGGCGTAACTGGAGCACAAATGGCATTCCCCTCAAACTCCGCTCCAGTAAGTGACGCTGTTGCTCTAGCCGCTGCCCAATCAGGTAAGCCTGCCCCAGGAACTACTGCAAGCACTATCTACGAAACTAAAAGTTTAATTTTTCAACTTGGTTGGTGGTACGCTGCGATTTTCGTTTTATTACCTCTCGTAACTAAGCGTGGTAGAAAATGGGTTAAGAAATTCGGCGACATCGGTAACACAGTTTCTCAAAAAGATATAGAAGCTCGAGACGTAGAACAGGACCTAAGACTCCTCGAATTAGAGGAATTTATAAACCTCCTGAAAAAACAAGACAACTTTAGTAAATAACTACTAAATAAATTGAGCTTACAGAGTAAGTAACAAACAATATGCAATATATCGATAACCAAAATGACACCCTAGGAATTAAATCCGTATCTACGGACTTTAGTAACATGATTATGGAAAACCTCGGGTTCGCCCCCGTGGACCAAGAGGAGGAAGGGAAGCCATCTCTATATGAGACAAATGGCAACGTTTTCGGCTTGAATCCTGAAGTTACAGAAGTCGACGGTCACCTATACATTAAGCTACATGAGCTCTCAGACGAACTGTTTGAGTCTCTTGAGGAAGATGACGAGATTACTACTTCTATCTCTTTAGATGACGAAACGTTCTTCCTAAGTGAAGATGTCTACGAAATAGATGACAACTTTTACGTAGGCCTCCTTTCTGAGGTTGCTGAAGAGGAAGTGGTTGAAGAGAGTTCAGTTATGGAAATTGACGGTACTGACTACCAAATCGTTGACGAAGATAGTGCTGAGTTTGTTGCATATCTAAAAGATGGCGATGAAGAAGGTTCTTACTCTATAACAGACGAGTCTGATGCAACGGACCAAGTTTTTCTCGCAGCTTTCGCTGAGTAATCTAACCTTTTAAACTATGAGTAAATCCTACGCGCAAATGGCCGAAGAGATTATGGGTGAGGCAGCCGTAAAAGCTAAGAAAGCGGAGAAATCCGACCTTTTAGAGGTGTCTGATACCCATAGAGCCCAGATAATCGAATCTTCCCAGTTAATAGATGAAGGTATGATGGATAAGGTTAAAAGCATAGGTAAAAAAATTAAAGCCCGTGCTAACGAAACCAGGGCAGAGACAGATGCCAGACTTCGAACATATGGTGTCGTACCTAGAGGTGATACCCCTCCAGGCGGGTCTGCGGATATAGCGAAGAAAGGTAAAAAGAAGAAAGGTGCCTTTGTACAAAAGAACCTTCCAGGCATGGACGGGGTAAAGACGGAGGGTAAAACTCTTACTGTTCCAGGCGACGTTAACGTAATGCGTCATGTTAAAAAGCCAAAACATTTTAAGCCTAAAATGCACGGAATCCATAAGCTTTCAGTTCCTAGCGAACAGAATGCTGACGTAACTAAAGTCTCTCACGCGGCACCGGGTAATAATACTATTAGCCATCACGCGGTTTCAGACTCTGCAGGAAACAGTGTTTCTAAAGCAGCATCAGTTAAACTTACATCTAATCAATTAATGAAGCTTAAGGAAGCTCATGATATAATGCGAAGCGTAGGCTTGTTGGAGGGAAAGAGTAATTGGAATGATTTTGGAGGTCAGGCAGGAGCGGTTAAAGTTACTGTCCCTGGAGATAAGCAAATATCCGCAGGTATTAAAAAAGCATCTAAACTTCAAACTTTAAAACCCACCTTAGCGGACTCTAGAAAGACACAGAACTCTGAAGATGACGAAACTCAAGGTCGTATTCATAACGATATGGACCGTATGCATAATATGGGTAAAGGCGGTAAAGGCGAGTCTCCGATAGGCCAACAAGGCCCTAAGCCAAACATCGTAACATTTAAAGACCATAAGGAGCGTCAAAGTTTTGACGAGTTTATCGGTATGGTTACTGAAAAACAGTACGCCGGTACAGAACTAGCAAAAGCACCTAAAACCCCATCGAACCCTCGGCAGCTAGGCCCTCAAAGGGTAAAGCGAAACAAAGCAGCAGCAAACCTAAAGGTTATCCGCAAGCACGGTATTAAGGCGGGAAGAGCTTTCGCTAAGAGACCAGGTGGACTTCCTATAGAAAATACTCCTAGCGTCACTCAGGCTCTTGATTCTAATGCGAGGAGGTCGAATACGTGAATTTACTAAGAGACTTTTATTCCTTCGGGAGAGTTGAAATCCTTTCGGAAGCGAATGGGTCTTCTCCTATGAGAATTCGAGGTCTTTTTTCTGAATCAGATAAGGTTAATGGTAACAAAAGGGTATACCCTCACCAACTCCTCGAAAGAGAAGTAAAAAAACTTAATAATTTAATTGGAGAGAGACGTTTGATAGGAGAACTAGACCACCCTACAAGTGAGGTTGTCCACCTAGCTAACGCTTCTCATTTAATTACAGGTCTTCAATGGGACAATAAATGCCTAATGGGAGAAGCTGAAATCCTTAATACCCCCGCAGGTAAAGTTCTACAGGAGCTTTTGAAAAGTGGAGTAAAGGTAGGTATCTCTTCTCGAGCTACAGGGAGCGTTGAACATGATATGCATGAAAACTGCTACAAGGTTCAAGACAATCTTAAAATGATTACATGGGATATGGTATCAGACCCTTCTTGCCAGGGAGCTTTTCCTGGAATAAATGAAAATATGATTTCAGAACAAAGGGATTCCATCGTAGATAACTTTAAAGGACTGAAGAGTGAGAAACTTTATATTACCGCTCTTCGTCAAGCCTTAAAAAAATAAAAACACCTGTTCCTTTCATAAGGGATAGATATAGAGAGCAATAAACAATGCAAAAACACATAGACGACATCGTAAGCAAACTTCCTAATGGGATTTCCCAGACTGGAATGAAAGAAATCATCGACTTGGTAGAAGCCTCCATCACCGAACAGGTAGATGCTGAGGTTAAACTTCTTGAATCTAAGGTCAGTGGCTTCCTTCGCACGAAGATTGAGAGCCTAAAAGAGGTTGCTCAGGAAGAGTTCAAATCAGAGAACTCAAATTACCGCGCTACTAAGATTTATGAAACTATTAAAACTTTAGTCGCCGGAGATATTTCAGAAAAGGATTTCGATTCTGCAGCCGCTCCTTACAAGAAGCAGGTAGAGGATTTGGAATCACAAATCAAGACGATGAACGAAGGATACTCACAAGTTGAGAATCAAAATCGTCTACTTGAAGGCCAGGTTAACCAACTACAAAACGACGTAGAAACCTTGCTTAGTGAGAATACTGAATTAGAAGGTAATGCTGCGCTCTTAGCTGAGCAAGCATCTCTAGAATTCAAGTCCTCAGAATCTGCAGTAATTATTACAAACAATAATGATGCAGACCGGGCCCCATCTCCAGAAGCTATCGACAATCGATTTTTGACGGAAGACGTGGTTAGATTGTCGTCACTCCTTAAGGAGGAAAATTAATATGCTAGATAAAACAACTTCACATACTCTTACTGAGAAGTGGAACCCTATTTTAGAGGGCATCAATGACCAAAACGTTAGAGAAAGCACAGCAGTTCTCCTTGAAAACCAAGCACGTTCCATCATAACGGAATATGCTAAGGACTCGGGTACTTCGCTTAATGAATCTACTAATGTCGGAAGTCTTGGTACTTTTCAAAAGTTTGCGTTCCCTCTCGTCCGTCGGGTTTTCCCCGAATTGATTGCCAACAAGATTGCAGGCGTTCAGCCAATGCAAGGTCCTGTTTCCCAGATTTTCTATCTAGGTAACTCGCGTGTAGGTGATAATGGCGCAGGCGCTCAAGTAAATGAAACTGTCTACAGTAAGTACAACCTTACTTATGCCGGTTTAACTGCAACGGAAAACGCCACTGCTGGTTTCTCCTCTACTTCAGAACCTAGTACTGTAGCGAACTTGCTTGACGGCCATACAGGCTTCCCGGGTACGCTTGATGCTTCTTCGACTATGGGTGGTCAGATTGCTGATTTCCCAGGTTCGGGTAACATTGGTGGTTTTACTGTTAATGATGGCGAGGCTCTAACGGGCTCAGCTATTCCTGAGATTAACTTCCATATCGAACAACAAGCTGTTGTGGCTAAGACTCGTAAGTTCCGCGCAATGTGGACACTCGAGGCAGCGCAAGACTTGCGTGCATACCACAACCTAGACTTGGAGCGTGAACTAACTGACTTGCTAGGCAAGGAAGTATCTTTGGAAATTGACCGTGAATTGGTTGAAGACTTGAGAAATATCGCTTATGGTCGTGGTGAAGTCGGTGGCTACTCTAAGAGTGCTCTCGATTTGGCTAACGCTAACTCGTTTGCCGCGCAAAACGGTACTGGTAATCCAAAAGGTGGCGCATTCACTCCTGGTGGATTTAACTATGCTATCTCTGGTGCTTCTAACGGCCTTATTGGTACAAATGACACAGGTACCGCTGCCCAGGTAGGTGCTAATGTTTACCTTGTTGATTTCGCTACTACTGCGCTATCATTAAACCCTCGCCACGTAGGTCAAGTGTATGCTAACTTAGTTGCTACCTTGAACTTTGCTGCTCAAGACATTTACAAGACCACGTTCCGTGGTGCAGGTAACTGGATTGTCACTTCGCCAATGATGGCTGCTATTCTTCAATCTGCTTCGCAGATGGAAGGTGGTGTTCGTCAAGGTGAGATGAATGGTACTTTAGGTCGCAAGATTGAGTACCGTGGCAAAATGCTTGGCGCTTACGACGTTTATGTTGACCCAATGTACCCTGATGATGAAATCATGATGGGTTACAAAGGTTCTAGCCCAATGGATGCCGGTTACATATACTGCCCGTACATCCCACTCCAAATGTTACCAACTATCACGAGTCCTGAGGACTTCCAGCCAAGAAAAGGTTTGCTTACACGCTACGCCAAGGCTGCTATTACTCCGGAATCAAGATTCTACAGAATCATTCGTGTGATAGGTGTCGGCGCGAGCTTCCTGACTGCAGGAGCTACAAGACAGGTTCTTAGTTAATAACTAATTAGCAATCTAAAAAGTAGCCTGTCTTTCTTTTACGAGGAAGACAGGCTACTGCCGTATATAACATGAGGTAATTAAAATGTCAGACACATCAGCATTAAGTATAGGTACAGGAAAACTAATATGGTCTCCTGAGACTAGCTTCGGAAACACGCACGCCGCAAGAGATGGGGTAACGAACGACGTAAGCGCGTTCAACAACTACTTGGGGGAGATTAACTATGATACGATGAATCGTAGAAGGTTTGCGGACAATTACTCCTTCGGCTCCTTTTATGGAGGTATAGGTGATTATATAAAGGCTCGGCTTGGCCATCCGGTAGTGAGAGTAGAATTAACTAACTTTCAAATACTTACGGCTATTGATGAGGCTATAGCGAAAATGGATTACCATGCCCCGGACTGGTGTTTGCAGTTTATGACGTTTAAGACAGAGCCTGGATACGGAATCTATAGACTCCCTAAAGCGGTCATTAATAACCTTAGGTATTGTGCTTATAAGAAATCTCTTCTATCGATAGCACGGCAGAACGGTACTTTGGAGTTTGATTTTTTCCTTAAATACTTTCAAGACAACTACTTAATGAGAGATTTTTCACCAACCGCGTTCTTGCAGATGAAGATGGGTCTAGAATCATTAAGAAAGATTCTAAGTATGGACGGTACGTTTGATGTTATTAATGGAGACCAATTACAGCTTTACCCTTCCCCGACCTTTGTCGAAGAGGTTATCGTAGAGTTTAAAGCGTTAAATTCGGATACTCTACACCCTTACTTTATAGGGTGGATTCAAAAATACGCACTCGCAACATGTAAAGTTATCTTAGGGGGCATTCGAGGCAAGTACGCCGTGCTTCCTTCCCCCCAAGGAGGTGCTCAACTAAACGGTGCTGCATTAGTTCAGGAAGGTAATGCGGAAAAACAACAGCTAGAACAGGACCTATTAATGGAAATAGAAGAGCCAGCCACATTCACAATGTTCTAATGGGTATTTACCAAGATATCGCTACGCAGCTAGAGACATTAGAGAAGGGAGCGGCAACCAAATCTGATTTCTATAGAGACTATACCCAAGATTTAATGGAAGGGTTAGATGTTTCTATTCTAGATTCGGAAGCCAAAACTTTAAAGGTTCCTATCATTTACGGTTCTATGGAGAGAGCAGTAGCAAAAATAAAGGAGACTCAAAACTTAACGCTCCCTTTAATGTCTTTACATATAGGAGACGCTGAAGAAACAACAACCCATAGGAAACCTAAGTTTTTAGTTGAAACTTTTTCATTTTTTGATGTAAATTCTAAACAGGCGTATCGCGTTGTAAAGAGAGCACCTAAAGCAGTAACCCTTACGTATAGGCTTATTTTATGGGCAAAATATACTGAAGACATGAATCAAATAATGGAACATCTTCAATTAATCTTCCAACCTAACTTAAAATTATCCAGGAAAAGCGAAGATAGTTCTATTGTTTCCTTGATAGATGTTTTAGATATGTCCTCTCATCAAGTAGCAGATAGGCAGGATAGGGTTCTAAGAAAACAGATTTTTCTACAAGTAGAAGCGTACCTCCCTAACAAATCCTATATTATGTCTAGTGAGGGAGTGCTAAATGAATTTAACCTACAAGCAGGGATGGGTACTCCCGGAACAACGGAGTTTGCGGATACTTCTGCTGTAGGCTTGAAAAAATAAGCAGTAAGGGTTAAGTGTTCAAGTAAATAACGTATATGAACCCTTCTGTTAAGCAACTTCCCCTTAAAGGGAAAACAACGAAGATATCAAACCTAACCTTTAACCAGTTACAGGTGGAGTATTCGACCCATCTTGGAGATTCAAGGTCGGTGTGTATACCCGGAAAAGGGAGTGTAGTAATCCAAAAATTTAGACCTACAAAAACTACCTTAAATTTAGTTGAATCACGCTTAATAGAACTAGTAGATATAATGAGATAAAAACATTATGGCACAACGCATCCACTCCCAAACTTCTACTCCTGTTGGAAGTAGTAATAGTACAGCAGACTCGACATACTCACCAGCGTTTGTCGGATGTGCTTCTCGAGGCCCTGTAAATGAGCCTATCTTGCTTAGAAGTTCTGCAGAATTGGAATATCTTTTCGGTGAGCCTACTGAGTTTGTAGGAGGTAACGGTCTTATGGCTAGTTATCTCGCTTTAGATAACGGTACTCCGACTGTATACACTCGAGCAGAATCTAGTGGTGCACAAGCATCGGCTTCTTTGGCAGTAGAGGGAGCGGCTTTTGCTTACTTCTCCGCAACTAACAACGCTGGACTTAGTAGTACTACTTCGGGGTCTTGTAAATTTGAAATTACTGTATATGATAGAAACGGCACGCAAACTACAAACTCTCCTTATTTCATAGCAGTCCATAACGCGACGCCTCAAAGGATTTCGGATTGTGTATCTCAAACCTTAGGCGATAATGGTGATTTTTACTTTGACGCGATTAACGCAGCTGAGGGCACCTTCGTATCGAAGCACTCAGGTACTTCAGCGAAGCTTACGGTTAGTGGTGGATTCTTCAGTGGAACGAATGCTGCTTACTTGGCTTATGTAGGTGCCGCAAACGAATATATAGGAGGTGCGGCTGGAATGCCTTCAGTCAACGGCTCCGGTACAAGTGTAAGTTGGACATACTCTAACATTACAACGAATATAAAATCAGAAATGGTACAGTTTAAGGATAGTATTGGAACTACCGCAGCCACGGATACGATTGCTTCTGGTGCCTTTGCTTCCTCCGTAGTTGGAAGTGGTGTCGAGCTTACCGCAAGTAGTATTGCAGGCGGGGTGTTTGGATTCCAATCCATGCATACAGGCTCAGGGTATAACTACCAAACTAGATACAACAACCCTAATACTGTATTAAATGAAAGAGGCTTACAACTTAACGTATATAACGGCGTAGGTAGTAACCAAAACATTCAATTAGTTCGAAATGGGGGAACCGTAGAAGAGTCTCATGAAGTTAAACTTCATACTAATGGTACCTCTGCTAATAGCTTGTTCGCTAGTTCTATCGTGAACGGCTATAACTACACCAGTAATCCTACTTCAGATTGGGTTTACGCTTCTTTTGCTGCATCACAATCTTTAGAACTCTCAGCCGCAACTTGGAGTCCTGCTTCTGCAGACCACTTAGGAGTAGCTGTGAACGGTAAGGCAGGTAGTGCATCCGTTGGGTTCACCGGTAAGTATGTTAGATACTTAAGGTTTGCCACAGGATTAGTTGACTTCGCTGGAGGAAATAATGGTGACGTTCTAACCCATAACTCTTTGGGGACGTCAAGTACTTACATGGATTTAGCGGTCAGAGAAGCGTTAGGCGTCACTACAAGCGGAGGAGGTGCTCCTCAGTTTGATACTTTATGTGCCCCAGGGTTTGAAAGTTGGAGTCTCGTGCGTTCAAGAATGGCGGAGTTATCTTACGGCTCTTATAATACTTCTGGAGGAAACAATGCTTATGTAATCGGAGTTTCCCCTCCTCTAGGCCTTCCTACGTCTCTAGTTAAAAGTTGGCTACAAGGTACGTACGGTTATTCTACGTTATCTAATATAGCTAGAAAAGGTGTTTGGTGTGTACATAATTGGGTGAAGGTATTTAATAGATTTACCGGGTCTGACATGTACATAGAACCTATTGCTTTGGCAGCCCCTAAGTTTGCAAAAACCGCGGATGCAACAGGTGATTGGTGGGGCCCTTTAGTAGGAGCTTCTAGAGGTTCCCTTCCTCAGGCATTAGATACTTATACTCAACTAAGTCCGTACGATTTAGCCTCCAGA
>Ga0181372_1000209_pt1 | contig 14886 bp, 22 predicted proteins | sample LowvirmetaG_5_FD_130161 | JGI IMG/M metagenome (GOLD analysis project Ga0181372, IMG submission 130161) | Marine viral communities from the Subarctic Pacific Ocean - Lowphox_08 viral metaG | ecosystem: Environmental > Aquatic > Marine > Oceanic | place: Subarctic Pacific Ocean | collected...
AATAGACTTGGTGAGGTAACTTTTACTGATGGTACTCACGACTTCCCACCAAATCAATTACAATGTGAAGCGTATGGCTATAAGTACGACAAGACATTAGGAGTTTGTTCTGCTTTCAAATATATTAACAAAGTAAATGCATTACTTAATAATAAAACTAACAATGTAAGGGGTGGTGAAGCTCTAGTAGGAACAGAAAACTCACTTTTAAATGGTGAAGGTAATATAACAAAAGGAGATAATCGTAACGCTTTTATTACAGGTCAAGAAAACGAAGTTGAAAAAGGAATAAGCAACACTTCAGTTTTAGGTGGTAAAATGGGTAAAGCAATAAGAGATGGTGAAATTGTATTAGGTGGCGGCTCGTTTAACTTAGGAGCAGGATATACACAAAGTTCTAAGATTCAATTGAGTAATAAAACTACAGACGCAACTGCTACAAACTTAAAAGTACAAGATACTGAAGGTTCATATATTACACTTCAAACTAATAGTCTAGTTGGTTACGAATTGTACATCACTCGTTTAGAAACAGGAGGTACTTCAGGAACAGCAGGGGATTTTAGTTATAAGGTTAGAAGGGGTGCTGTTAGATGTGATGATTCAGGATCTATTGACATTTATACATTTAACACTAAAACAATAGCAAAAGTTGGTGCTACAGCTAGTTTTCAAGTGGTTGATAGTACAACAGGAGGAATACCAAGCGTAACAATAGAAGTAACTGACAGAGCTAATGTAAACAACTTATGGTCAGCAACAATTTACTTACACGAATTAAGAACAAATATAGCATTTTAAAATGGCAAACGAAATAGTAGAATTAGAAGTAAAATCAAACATTGGTGAAGTTACTGATGGTATAGATAAGGCAACAGCAAGTACCAAGAAACTTGATGACGCTACCCAAAAGGGTGCTAAAGGATTTAAAGGAATAGGAACTGCTGTAAAAGGTGTTGGTATGGCTTTAAAAGCAGCAGGAATAGGTTTAGTTGTTGCTTTATTAGCTAAATTAATGGAAGTATTTAAAAGTAATCAGAAAGTAGTAGATTTCTTTAATGTTGCTATGGAAACTTTAAGCATAGCGTTTAACGATTTGTTTGGGTACTTATCAAAAAATGTAGGGAATGTAACAGGTTGGTTTAAAGATATTTTTGAGAACCCACAACAAAGTATTAAAGATTTTGGGGTTGCTATAAAAGACAATCTTATTGAAAGATTTGATAGTTTATTAGAAACCTTTGGACATTTAGGGAAGGCATTAGTTCATTTATTTAAAGGAGAATTTGCTGACGCTTGGGGTAGTGTTAAAGACGCAGGAAAAGAAAGTATAGATATAATAACAGGTGTAGATGATAGTGTTGATAAAATAACAACTACTGTTACCAATGCAGCAGGAGCAATTAAAGACTATGCAAATAAAACGCTTGACGCAGCAACAGCAACAATAGAATTAAATAAAGCAGCTGAATTAGCTAAAGTACAAGTTCAGGGATTGATTGAGGAATACGATAGACAAGCAGAAAAACTTAGACAGGTAAGAGATGATGAAACTAAAACTTTTGCAGAAAGAATAGAAGCAAATACAAGATTAGGTGAAGTCCTAAAAGAGCAGGGTGTCGAAATGCAAAAGCTAGTTGATATACAAGTTAATGCAGCACAAGTTGAATTTAATAAAAACCAAAGTCAAGAAAACCTTATAGCTTTAACAGAAGCTCTTAATGAAAGAAAAGCAGTAGAAGCACAAATAACAGGATTTCAGTCAGAGCAACTTACTAATCAAGTTTCATTAGAAAAAGAATTAGGAGAAACAAAAAGAGAATTGTTGTTAAGTGGATTGGAGGGTATGGCTTTAGAGTTAGCAGAACTTCAAACAGCTTATGACTTAAAAATAGAAATGGCTCGTAAAGCAGGTGAAGATACAACTGCTATTACTGAAAAGTTTGAAAGCGACCAATCAGCAATTAAAAAGAAGTACGAAAAGGAAAAAGAAACTTGGGCAAAAATGTCATCAGCAGCTCAACTTGATATTATGAGCCAAACGGCAGGTAATATGATTAAAATTCTAGGTGAAGAAACAGCAGCAGGTAAAGCTATGGCTGTTACACAAGCTACTATTGATACTTATAAAGGTGCTACAGCAGCTTATGCTTCTTTAGCAGGTATTCCTGTAGTAGGTCCTGTTTTAGGTGGTGTTGCAGCAGGAGCAGCTATTGCTTCAGGTTTAGCTAATGTAAAAGCTATTTTAGCAACAGATGGGGGTGGTGGTTCTGCTCCAAGTGGTGGTTCTGTACCTACAGCAGGAGCTACAGCACCTGCCCCTGAGATGATGTCAGGAGCATTTGAATTAGGAGGTGGTCAAGCACCTGAACCTGTTAAAGCGTATGTAGTAACAGATGAGATGTCAGACAGTCAAGACCAATTAGCAAATATTAGAAGAAGGGCAACAATCTAAAATCAAATAAAGCAATAAATAATCTATTATATATTATGAAAAAGAAAACAAGTATCGTAGAGCTAGTAATAAGTGATGAAAACGAAGCATTGACAATTGACGCTATTTCGTTAGTTACTTCACCTGCCATAGAGCAAGACTTTGTTTATTTCAATAAGTCTAAAAATAACTTAACTTTTGCAAAGGTAGATGAAGAAAAAAGAGAATTAATTTCTCCTGCTTTGATTCCTAACAAGCAAATATTTAGATATGACCCTAATACTGATAGTGAATATTATGTTTACTTTTCTAAAGAAACAGTAAAAAAAGCTTCTCATTTATATTTAAAACATAACAATCACCATAAAGCAACTGAGCAACATACTGATAGAGTTTCAGGAGTTCTTACAGTTGAAAGTTGGATAAAGGAAGGTGAGCAAGATAAGTCTAATTTATACGGCTTTGACTTGCCTATCGGCACTTGGTTCGTGAAAATGAAAATTGAAAATGACGAAGTTTGGAACAAGATTAAATCAGGAGAACTTAAAGGTCTTTCAATCGAGGGGTATTTTACTAATAAATTTGAACAAATGCAAAAGAAAGAACCAACAACAGAAGAAGTTAAGACAGCACTAAAAGAATTGTTAAGTAAAAAAAAAGTTGAAAAAGTAGAGTTAGCAACAATAGGTGCAGTAAGAGGTAAGCTAACTAAATTAAGAAATAAAGCAAGTAAATGGTCAGCACAACTATTCAAACTAAGCAACGAAGCTGATGAATTTGGCAGACAAGCTAGTGTTTTAGAAGGCGAATTTTCAAAATTAATAGAAAAAGCAAAAGAATTAGGAGTTAAAGATGAAATTGAGTTACTAAAAGGAGATGTAAATGCAGCAAGAGATTTAAGAAATAAAGCAGGAGATGTATCTGACTTTATTTATAAAGGTGGTAAAAAATTAAACCTTTCATAAAAATACTATATTTGTAAAAAAATAAACTATGAAACCATTTACTAAAGAAACAATAGATACTATAATCAAAATAGGAGGTAACGGAACTTTAACACATTTAAAATAATATGAAACCAACACAAGAACAAATACTAAGTGCTTTAAACAAGCTAATAAGAGAAAACAAAACTGAACTTAAGACTGAAAAGGTTGAGTTAGGAGCAATAGACGAGCTAAATAAATTTGGAATAAAATTTAACAACGCTTTAAGAGATGTAAAAGAAGCAGGTGACGCTGCGGAAAAATGGAACGAAAAGGTAGAAAAAATAGGAAAAATAGTACTTAAATTATTTCCAAAAATTAACGGATTGGAAGATGAAATATCTTCTCAAATAAAAGGATTAGGACTTACTGATAAAGATGTGCCTAGTTTAAAAGATGCAAGAGAAAGTTTAGATAAATTTTATACTTACAGAAAAAGATACAATTTCTAAAAATCAAACAAACTAAATATTAATCTATTATATACTATGGAACTAAAAGAACAAATCTTAAAAGCACTCGGACTTTCTTCAGAAGTAAAGTTTGAAGTACAAGCAAAATTAGTGGACGGAACAATTATCGTATCAACAGCAGACGCTTTAGCTGAGGGTGTAGATATTTCAGTTCTCACAGAAGATGGAACTACTATTGAATTACCAATTGGTGAGTATGAAACTGAAGATGGTGTAACTTTTGTAGTTGAAGAAGCAGGTGTTATTGCTACAATCGGTGAAGCTGAAGTAGTTGAGGAAGAAGAAGCTCCTGCTGAAGAAGAAGTAGTTGAAGCATCTGAAGAAGTAGAAGCAGAGGAAGAAGAAGAAAAATCTAAATATGAAGCACTAGTAAAAAGAATTGAGTATTTAGAAAGCGTTATTGAAGAAATGAAGGGAGGTGCAGAAGTAGAAGAAGAATTGTCAGAAGAAACTACAGAAGATACTACTGAAGAAGAAACTACTGAGCCTTCAGAAAACCCTAGAACAGTAACAACTAAGACTACAGAAGTAGTTGAATTTTCAGTAGAAGAATTAAAAGCTGAGAATGAAAAATTAAAAGAAGAATTAGCTAAACAACCTGCTGATACATCTTTAAATACAAATAAATTCAGTGCAGAAAAAAGAAATGTTACTAAGCAGGATTTAAGAAGAATGACATCACAAGAGAGATACTTGTATAACTTATATAATAATTAAAAAATAAAAAAAAATGGCGTTTACTACAACATCAAACTATGCAGGAAAAGCAGCAGGATTCTACATCTCAGCAGCTTTAAAACAAGCAAACTCGTTAGACTATCTTACAATGATAGAAAACGTGAAATTTAAAAGTAACATACAAAGAATGGCAGGCTCAGGAGTAGTTGCTGATGCGACTTGTAACTTTACAGGTGCAGGTACTTTAGCACTTACTGAAAAAGTATTAGAACCAAAGAACCTACAAATCAACTTAGACCTTTGCAAATCTACATTACTAGATTCTTGGGAAGCAACACAAATGAGAGCAGGAGCAGGCGCACCACCACCTGCAAGTTTTGATGACTATGTTATTTCTTATATGGGAGAAATTATAGCAGAAGCAACTGAAGAAAGCATTTGGTCAGGAACTGCTGTAGCAGGTAAATTCAATGGATTCTTAGGAGCTGTAACAGGTCTTTTATTACCGGGTGTTGATGGAACAGTAGTTCAATCATCAGCTTCAGCAGCTTATACAGCAGCTAACATTATTGCTAACTTACAAACTTTAACAGCTGATATGGCTGCTAACATCTCAGCAGTATTGAGAAAAGAAGATTTACATATCTATATGAGTCCTAAGACTTACGCTTTATATGTATCAGCAGTATCTACTTTAGGATATGTAAACGCTTACAATATGAATGGAGATTATGCACCTGTATTTGAAGGGTACAAAATCGCTGTTTGTAACGGAATGGCTAATGACCAATTAGTAGCAGCAGAAAAGTCTAACTTATTCTATGGTACTGACCTTTTAAGTGACGCTACAAGAATTACTTTGATGGACATGGCTCAATTGGACGGAAGCGACAATATGAGATTAGTTTGTCGTTACTCAGGAGGTGTACAGACAGGAGTTGGTGCTGACATCGTAAGACAATCATAATAAAACAAATAAACGGGAGTGGTGTAAAAACCATTCCCTTAACCTTTTAAAATAAAAAAAATGGCGTGTACAGTACTTACAAAAGGTAGAGGGCTTGATTGCTCTAGGTCCTTAGGAGGTGTTAAGAATGTTTATTTTGGTGTTTATGACCAATTCAACACTCCTACAGATGGAACAGGAATAGTAGTAGCTTCAGGACAAGTAACAGATATTGAAATGGGTACATCAACAGGTCTTTACAGGTATTCTTTACCTAAAGGAACTGCTAGTGTTACGGAAACAATAAATGGCTCGACAGAAGCAGGAACGATCTATTACACTCCTTCTATTACAATTCAATTAAACAAATTGACGAAAGAAGATCAGAACGAATTAAAAGCTTTAGCACAATCTAAACTTGTCGTTTTTGCAGAATTAAATCAAAGATTAGCAAGTGGGAATAATGTTATTTTAGCATTAGGTGTTAAGAATGGTATGCACTTGAACGCAGGTACAAACGCTTCAGGAGCAGCTTGGGCAGACAGGAATGGTTACGAATGGACACTTGACGGAATGGAGCAAGAGCCAATGAGTTTAGTTGCTGACTACACTACAGCACCATTTGACAATGGAGCATTTACGAATGTATCAATAACGACTTCTTAGTAGTCTTTATCATATTTTCTTGATTGGGGTGGGCTTTTGCTCACCTTTTTCTTTTACAATAAAAACAAACAACATTAATTTCTATTATATAGTAGAACTAAAATTAAACGAATGGGAGCTTGTACAAATTTGAGTAAGGGTAGAGGAATTGACTGTACTAGAAGTGCAGGAGGTGTTAAGAATGTATATTTAGCTAATTTTGAACAAATAGATATTACAGTAGTTGCTAGTGAGGTTACGGCTTTTTTTATGGGGTTAGCTGACGCTAGATTCCCTTTGTTTAAATACGCTTTACCAAAAAGAGGTGGAAGTGTAGCAGAAGTATTAAATGCAGACGCTAATACTTTAACTGCTTTATATTACACACAAGGATTGACTATTTATTTAGATAAATTAAGTAAAGAGGATCAAGACGAGTTACATAGATTAGGGCAAAGTAAATTAATTGCTTTTGTAGAATTAAACCAAAGAAATGCAGCAGGTCACAATGTAATCTTATGTCTAGGAATAGTAAACGGATTAAGATTAAATTCAGGAAATAATACATCAGGTGATAATTGGTCATCAGCTAATGGTTATGAATGGATTTTAACAGGTATGGAAAAAGAGCCAATGGCAGTATGTGCTGATTATACTAACACTCCTTTAGATAATGTAGCTTATGTGTATAGTGAAATTATTACTTCATAAACAAATAAATACAGCTAATTTCTATTATATATTAGGATGATACAATTAACTTACGCTACAGCATACTCATTTAATGTAACAACAGAAGATGTTAGAATAGATACATCTGTTCCTAGAACTCAAATAAGGCACTTATTTAAGTTTACAAATGATATGGACGGAGGTGTTAAATATGCTTATGGACGTAGTGAAACTATAAGAGATAGGTACACAAATATTACGCTACAACATAACACTACTGAAGATACATTTACAGGTACAATAGATTTTATTCCTAATGGCTATTGGAAATACGAAGTTTACGAAGTTAGTTATAATGGAACAGCAGTAGTAAATGCAACAAAAGCTCCTGCAACTGAAAGCACACCTGCAACTGACCAAGAGGGTGTATTTGGTACAGTAAAAGGAGTAGTTGAAATAGGTAAATTATTTGTAACTGAACAACCGGGATTAGAACAAGTTAAATACACACAAAGGCAAGAACCTAGTGGTCAAACGAATTATATATATTACGGACAATAAAAAAATAAAAAATGGCAATAGAAAATGTACAACAATTATTAACTGAGCAACTAGGTAAAAATGGTGGCACAGAAATATTTACAACAGCAGCTCAAACAAGTAAAGATTGGTATTGCGTTCACTTCCCTGTTGAAAGTGTAGTAGCTTCAATAACCGTAGCAGACGCAACAGGTGAAGCAGCTTTACAAACGACTTTAGCAGCAGGAACTGTTATCTTTATGAATGTAACTGCAATCACTTTAACGAGTGGTGTTGGTATAGGTTATAAAGAGTAAGAGATGTTAGCACTTAAATTAGGAATGAGTATAGGAGGTTCTAATAGACCTATGGGTGGTTGGACACCTGCTAGTGAAGGAACTGATTTAGTTGCTTGGTATAAAAACAAAGAAGGAATTACTTTAAATGGTTCTGATGTTTCTGCTTGGGCTGACAGTTCTAGTAATTCTCACGATATGGTACAAGCTACAGCAAGTGAACAACCTGCTTATAATGCTTCTACAGGTGCTTTAACTTTTGACAAAACTGCTGTGCAGAGTTTACAAACTACTAGCCAAATAAGTATAAGTGGTGATTTCACTGTTGGAGTAAGATTAGATCCTTCAGCAGTAAATGTAATTATACTAGGAGATAACACTACAACTAATGAATTTTTTAAAATAAGCAATAGCACTACTTTAAGGTTTAAAACAGACGGCTCACAAGTTGATATTACTGTAAATGATGGAGATTTAACTGATGACAATTATTTAGTAGTTACACGAGCATCTAATGTAGTTAGTCTTTATGTAAATGGAACTTTACAAACTGATACAGAAACTTTATCAGGTACAGTAGATATTGATGCAATAGGAGTAAGGTTAAATAATGCTAATCCTTATGATGGAATCATAAAAGAAGTTCAAATATACGACAGCACAAGTGCAGAACTTACTGCAAACATAAACACTTACTTATCAACTTTATAATATGGAAAATATTTTAGCAATAAATTTAGCGTCATCAATTTCACCTGTAATTCAAGAGGTTAGAGGTCGTGATTATATAGAATACGGAACAGATGAATGGAAAAACTTATATCCACAGTTCCTTATAGACTTATACTATAATTCCTCTACACACGCTGCTATTATAAACGCAACAGCAGATATGATTTCAGGAACGGATATTATTTGTTTTGAAGATGATAATTTAGAAGCGTATGTAGGTCTTAAAAAGTTCTTAGCAAACGCAAATGGAAATGAAAGTTTACACGAGGTAGTTAAGAAATTAGCTTTTGACTTTAAACTTCAGGGTGGTTACGCTCTTAATATTATATGGTCGCAAGATAGACAAACAATTTCAGAGATACACCACATTCCTGTAGAACGAGTTAGAGCAGGTAGACCAAACGAATTAGGAAAAATAGACACTTATTTTGTAAGTGCTGATTGGGCAAACATAAGAGAAAACGAACCACAGCCTGTAGCAGCGTTTAATGTAAATGATAGGAGCACACCTAGTCAATTGTTATATACAGGCTCTTACAGTCCTAATATGGACATATACCATACTCCTGACTACAACTGTATGAATTGGGCTTTAGTAGACCAAAGAGTTGCTGAGTTCCATTTAAACAACATACAGAACGGATTCTCAGGGAGCTATTTCATCAACTTTGCGAATGGTGTACCAACTCGTGAGGAAAGAACACAAATAGAAAGAAGCATAGAAGAAAAATTTACAGGAGCAAGAGCAAGTGGGAAATTTGTATTGACATTCTCAGATAGTAAAGAAAACACTCCTGAGATAACTCCTATTGCAGTTTCTAATGCAGACAAACAATATATCGCTTTACAAGAGCTTTTAATGCAGAATATTTTAACAGGACACAGATGCACAAGTCCTATGCTAGTTGGAATTAACTCAGATAATGGATTTGGTTCAAATGCAGAAGAATTGAATAGTGCTTTTGAAATATACCTTAATACAGTAATTAAACCATTCCAAAATAATATCTTAAAGACTTTAAATAAAATCTTAACAGTAAATGGTATTAACTTACCTTTAGAATTTGTGCAGAGCAAACCTATTACAACTATGTTTAGTGTTGAAGATATGAAAGAGGTAATGACTACAGACGAAATCAGAAAGGAGATGGGATTGCCTGAGTTAAAAGAAGAAGAACAAGACTTTACTAAGATGTCTAAGATGACTGAATTAGACAATTTTTTAGATACTGTAGAAGATATACCTGAAGATTGGGAATTAGTAGATGAGGAAGTAGTTGATGGAGAACACGCTGATTTTGATTTTGAATTAGAACTAAATAATATAGCTGATGAAAAGATTGAATTAGCTAGTACGGGAAGGGCTTTACCAAGTAGGAAGTCAGAACAAGATGGTATAAGTAAAAAGACTTACGACTATTACAGAGTAAGATATGTATATGCTGAGGATAATTTCTTGACTAGAAAGTCAGGAAGTAAAAGAACATTTTGCAAACAAATGATGGGTGCAAAAAAGCTTTATCGTAAAGAGGATATTGAAAGAATGTCTAAACTGCCTGTAAATAAAGGGTGGGGTAAAGGAGGTGCTGATACTTACGATATTTTTCTCTTTAAAGGAGGCGGCAACTGTCATCATTTTTGGTTAAGACAAATCTACAGAACTGTAATAGGTGAAAGCAAGACTACTAAAATAGATGATGCAGAGCTTATAGGTTACACTAAAGCTAGGTCAGAAGGGTTTACTGCTAAGAAGAACGATAAAAGGGTTGCAATAGCACCTAAAAGAATGAAGAATAACGGATTTATTAAAAAGAGATAATTATGGCGTATGTATTATTCATAAGTGAAGATAAATTAAAGGATAGCACAGCTATTAATGGAAATGTTGATGTGGACTTCTTACTTCCTTATGTAAGAATCGCACAGAAAATTTATTGTGAGGATAAGCTTGGAACAGATTTATACCAAAAATTAGAAGCTGAAATAACAGCAGGAACTTTAGCAGGAGCATATAAGACTTTAGTAGATGAGTACATTGGGGATATGTTGGTACAATGGGCTTTTTACGAGTGCATACCTTTTTTAAGGTTTAAGATTCAGAACGGAAACATTTATTCTAAGACCTCAGAAACAGGAACGGCTTTAAGTGAAACTGAAGCTTCTAGTTTGCGTGAAGAAGTTAGGAATACAGCTGAATATTTTACTGAAAGACTTATTAGTTACATTACAAACAATCTAACTAGCTTCCCTGAATACTCTACAAACACAGGTGCAGATATATCACCAAATAAAGACGCATATTTTTCAGGAATGAATTTATCAAGACCTTATGGTCAGGGTAATAAATTAACTCTAAAAGATTTTTTAACTTCTGACTTAACATAATGAAGAAACACTACAAGCCAAAAACAACTAACATAACGAAACTTAAATCCTACTTGGATAAAAGTCCTAATAAAAAAACAAATGACAGATCTAAGAGACACGCTACAAGTAGGAATAGCTAACGCTTCAGCAATTGGATTCAGCATTACTGACTGTAATGAAATCCTTACACTTGTATCGCTTTTACTAGCAATAGCGTTTACTATTTATAAATTTATAAAGTTTGAAAAGTGAAGAAGCGTAAATTAAACAGTAATAATCCTAAGTATCAAAAAAAAGATGAGAAAGCTGCTAAAGTTCGTAATGAATTTATTAAAGAAGTTAGGGGAACTAAAATCTATAAAACCTATTTTGAGTAAAATCAATTTACTTATCATTCGTGATACCTTTACTGATAAAAGCACAATAGGAACTCTGTATATTAATGGAGAAAAATTTTGTGATACTTTAGAAAACCCTTGGCTAGATAATCAAAGAAACATTAGTTGTATTCCTGAAGGTCAATATAAAGTAAGACTTAGATTAGCAAGAGAATCAGCAACTAGGGATTATTTACACTTATTAGTTCAAGATGTACCTAATAGGGATTGGATATTATTTCATAGGGGTAATACAGCTAAAGATACAAGTGGCTGTATTCTAGTGGGGAATGGTCGTCAACAAGACATTGTTGAAAACTCACGATTAGCTATGGACTTAGTAATCAAAGAAATACTTAATTTAGGCGGCGAAAACATTAATTTAATAATTAAAAATAAATAAAATGCAAAATTACATTATCACAAAACTTCTTACATCTAAGAAAGTATGGTTAGGAATTTCATCTATTGTTATTCCTTTAATTGCAAACTTGTTAGGTGCTGATGAAGAAGCTGTTTCACAAATTTGGTGGAGTTTATTAGCAATGCTAGGAGGACAATCATTTGCAGACTTTGGAAAAGAAAGCAAGTAATAGGTACAGATTAAAGCCACACGAAATAGTGGCACTAGAAAAAATGCGAGAAGCCGAGACTAGAAACGTTCTAGTTATCGGTGACTTGCACGAGCCATTCTGTTTAGATGGTTACTTAGACTTCTGCATAGATCAATACTATACTTATAATTGCACAGAGGTAGTGTTTATAGGCGATGTAATAGACAATCACTACTCTAGCTATCACGAAGCATCAGCTGATGGAATGGGTGGCTTAGATGAGCTTGAATTAGCTATTAAGAAAATAGGCAGATGGAGAGACGCTTTTCCTATGGCTACAGTTATTATAGGAAATCACGATAGGATTATAATGCGTAAGGCTCAGACTTCTTCAATCCCTTCTAAATGGATAAAATCTTTTAAAGAAGTCTTAGAAACTCCTGATTGGAACTTTGTAGAACGATACGAAGCAGATGGAGTACAGTATATACACGGAGAAGGTGGTACGGCTCGTACTAAGTGTAGAGCTGATATGATGAATACAGTTCAAGGACATTTACATACCCAATGCTATACAGAACATTATGTCGGTAAGAAGTTCAGAGTTTATGGAACTCAGGTCGGTTGTGGTATCAATCACAAATCTTACGCAATGGCATACGCAAAATATGGTAAAAGACCTGCTGTTGGCTGTGCTGTTGTGCTAAATAACGGTCAAACTCCCATCAATTTGTTAATGCCTTTGTAGGTTTTTAACGCTTTTTTCAACCAATTTTAATCTTTTTTTAAATTTATTTTAGTATAATTTACTAGATAAGGAATAACTATTTTTAAACTTTTTCGTTAAAAACTTAGTTAAAAACTTTGTTAATTCAAAAAAAGGTTTTATCTTTGCCCTGTTCTTTGACATATACACAAACAAATCTAAAAAAGCAACTACAGGCTAAAGCTACGGCTCTCTCATACATCTGCTAAGTATGTTCATCTGTTAAAGGGTTTTTTTGTGTTTTTTCTTAACCTCCCTATCGAGATAATAGGGGGGTTTTTGTGGTATAAAACAAATTTTTAACAAAAAAAAAAAAAATGGAAAAGATTAAAAAAGGATTAGAATCAGGAAGAACAATTTCTCAATACCCTACAGGGCAATATGGTTATACTGAATATTTCAGATGGGATGATACTCTAGAAGTAGTAAACTGTAGAAGTGTGGCGGCTTTAAGAAGAAAAGGGTATGAAGTAAAAATTAATATTTCTGATAAAATAGTAAAATATTAAAATTAAACTAATTAAATAAATCAAGAAAATGGAAAACTTTAAAATCGTAAACAGGAACACAGGAGCAACTTACTTCCTAAACTCACAAGAATACGCAACATTTGCGCAAAGAAATAACTTTTACAAAGATGGTGTTTGTCAATATGACGAATATAATCTAACTAAAGCGAAAGCTAGAAGAAGAAATAAGATGTTAGACCTAGTTGCTCACTTATGTATAATAGGAGCTTCAGTATTAGCTACATTAATTTACATTCAAAACTACTAAGATGACTATACAAGACGCAAACTACTTAGAATTTTCTACTTATGTAGATTACAGCGAACCAAAGATTTCTTTTATAACAGGTGAGCTAATAGATGATACTAAAGTAATAGCTGAGGAATGGCTATTAAAACCACAATACATTCCTGCTCAGGTAACAAGATCAGGTGGTAATGACCTAACTTACAATAGACGCTCAGTTGTTGTTGTAGGAACTGCTTTACAATGCTACAGGAAGTTTTGTGAAATGCTAAAGACTTATGGTTGGCAGCAGCAAGATAGTTGGGATAGAGAATTAAAACCAAGTTGGAAGAAGTACTATAAAAACAATGATAATTTACCAATAATAATAAATTTAATATGAAAAAAAGATTAACAAGAGAAGAATACCACAAAGGACTAATAGGAAAGGTTCCTAAGAAATGGCATAAAGAAATGCTTGAAGAATTTGACAGAGATGAAGAACTAAATAAAGTTAAAGAACCTGAAGAAATACACAAAAGCCTGCACGAAATAAATACTTTTCAATGTGTAGATAACGAACTATACCTAAGAGGTAAAGATGAATGGGGAAAAGACCTTACAATATGCTTTGACGCTTTCAACTTTTTAGAGTGGATAGACAAAGAACAAATAGAATACATTAAAGAACAAACAATTAAATACATACAAAAGAAATGAAAACAACAATGAATTTTTATGATTTCGGATTATGGTTTGAAAGACATAGACCAACCAATTACAGTCGTGCAGGATTAAGGGCTTTATTTGATTACTTTGAACAATTTGAAGAAGATACAGGACAAGAGTGGGAATTTGATGGTATAGCTTTATGCTGCGACTTTACAGAGTATGATGATTTGGATGAATTTAAAGCTAATTATACTTGCGAAGAATTTCAAGATATAGAGGATTGGGAAGGAATCAATGACCATACGATTGTAATTCCTATATGTGAAAAAAGTTTTATAATACAGAACTTTTAAATTAAATTTATTATTTTTAACGAAATTATTAACAGGCAAAAACCCTAGCCAATTAACATAGGTAGAAAATATGAAAACAGAAGCACTAAAAGAAAAGTACATTAAGTACAATCTAACCAAAGATGACGTCTTTAAACATCAGCACTACATCATCTTGACAAGAAGTGGTATTGAAAAGATACAGGCTATTGAGGGAATTAATATTGATTACACAGTAATTAAATGCGAAAAAGATTTTGCAGTCCTTCAAGCAGATGCAGATAATGGAGATGATAGAATAATACAAACATTTGGCTCAGCACTTAAAGGTGAAGGCTACAAGGACGGAAATACAAATAGTTGGTATGTAATGGAAATGGCTGAGAAAAGAGCTATGTCAAGAGCTGTGCTAAAGCTTACAGGGTTCTATGAATTAGGAGTGTTTGGAGAAGATGAAGCAGAAGATTTTAAAAAGAGTAATAATTAAATAAATAAATAACAATGGAAGTAACAGGAAAATTAGTAAAGAAACTTGACTTAGAAACAGGAACATCTAAAGCAGGTAAAGAATGGAAGAAACAATCAATCGTAATTGATACAGGTAACGACTTTAACAATGAAGTCTGTATAAGTGCTTTTGGTGATAAAGTAGGGCAAATGAATAAGCTAGAAATAGGAATGGAGGTGTCAGTTCTTTGTAAT